>Ga0307440_1000592_pt1 | contig 17833 bp, 10 predicted proteins | sample SalMarWE160410MG_FD_202150 | JGI IMG/M metagenome (GOLD analysis project Ga0307440, IMG submission 202150) | Salt marsh sediment microbial communities from the Plum Island Ecosystem LTER, Massachusetts, United States - WE1604-10 | ecosystem: Environmental > Aquatic > Marine > Intertidal zone >... | reverse complement strand
CAATTTAAAGAACAGGCGGCAAAAAATAATGGATCTTCAGATGACCATTATTTTTACCGTCTGTTCTCTTTATTGTTTAGTGCAGCAACCGGAATTGAAATAAATAAAGAATGTATGCATGCCTGTAATTATGCCATACTTCCAGGGCATGACATATTTATCCTTTGTTTACAAGTTGTGACTGTTGGTTAAGTAGTATTATTGTGCTATTTTAGTCCCTGAATAAATATTCCAGAAATTTTTCCATGGAACTGACCGGCCGGATTCGTGATATGATGATGCAGGAGAACCTGATGTTCATTTACAGGGGTGTTATCACCGATGATAACTCTGTTCCTTTAATTACGTTACTTGAGAGGGAGATGGAAAATTCTGAATTTGATTTTCTTGGAAGGAAACGACTATTCATGTTTGTCCTTGAGAGTCTTCAGAATGTCTCCCGTCACAGTGATCCGAAAGAATATGCTAATATGTCGCTGGTTGTATATTCAAGGACTCAGGAGGGTTATGCTGTGACAACCGGCAATGTTCTCCCCGCTACAAAGATTGAGGACCTGAAATCTAAACTTGACGAGATCAACAATCTCGATCCAGATCAGATAAGACAGATCTACAGGCAGACACTGGGTAAGTCCGAGTTCAGCAATAAAGGAGGAGTAGGTCTGGGATTACTGGAAATGGCCAGGAAAACAGGAAACAGGCTTGACTATGATTTTATAGATCTTAATGAGCAACATTCCTATTTCATTCTGAGTAAGACCGTTGATTCCTCCGGACGTGGAAGCCATAACCCCGGATCAGAAAAAATATTCAATGGCACTGCAATATCGGAACTTGAGTATATGATGGCCGAAAATAATATATACCTTATCTGGTCAGGTCATATTTCTCCGAATATTGGTAAAGAGTTCCTTACCTTCACTGAGACAAAAATGGCTGAGGACGATGTTGAAGAAAATTTGCGAAGAAGGGTTTTCAGCGTACTTGTAGAAATATTACAGAACGTCTCGACCTATAGTCCCGGAGTGGAAGCCGAAAAGAAATACGGGATGTCTGTCACAATGCTTAGGATGAAGGAAGGGGCTTATATGCTGTCATCAGGTAACCTTATATTAAATGATAATGTTAATGAGCTCAAGGAAAAGATTGAGATAATAAACAGGTTCGATGAGACTGGACTTAAGGAGTTCTTCAGAACATCATTATCGGGGCAAACGACACAAACTGACAGTACAGGTAACATGGGCCTTATTGATATGGCACGCAAATCGGGAAGCAAACTGGAATACCAGTTTGAGAAGATCAATGATTTCTATTCATATTATTTGCTTACTGTCAGGGTCTGAGTAATACCCTTGTCTTCCACCTTCCTGAAAATAAGCCTGCTGCCATCCCATTCAGCATAACTGCCGCTTTTAATCCAGTCCCCAAGAAAAATAATTTCAGGACCTTCCTTCAACCTGAAGTTCTTTGCCAGATGGCGGTGACCGAAAATGAAATAATCTATCTCCTGATTTTTCAGGACAGAGCGGGCATATCTGACCAGGTCCTCTTTCTCCTCGCCCATGAATTCTAACATGATACCTTTCCCCAGCCTGGAATTCAACGACCATTTTTGTCCGATACCGATGCCAATGTACGGATGAAGTGCTGAATACATTTTCCTTAAGGGCTTATTACGGAATAAAGCAAGTAACAGCTTGTAAAAGACATCCTTGGTCCCCAGACCCTCACCATGAGCCAGGTGAAATACCTGTCCGTCAAAAACTGAAGTCAGTGGTCCTGTATGTATCGTCATCCCACATTCCTTGGTAAGGTAGTCACCAACCCACATATCGTGATTCCCGGTAAAGAAATGAACCGGTATACCGGAGTCGGTTAATGAGGAAATTGTGCCGAGAAACCTTGTAAATCCTTTTGGAACAACCAGTTTGTATTCCCACCAGAAGTCAAATATGTCGCCCAGCAGGTAGATGGCTTTGGCATTTCCACGTACGGAATTTAACCAACTGACTACTTTCTTTTCTCTTTCCACAGGTTGTGAGCCGGCAGGCAGCCCAAGATGGAAATCGGAGGCAAAATATATTGTACCGTTATCAGCCAAACTGATTTTTTATTAGTTGAATAACTGGTTTAGTTTTATCTGCAATGATCTTCCGTGCAGGTTTGATGCAATAACAGTACCCTGTTTGTCGAAAAGGTAATTGGCCGGTAATGTTTTCACATTAAACAGCATGGCAGTCCTGGGATTAGAGGGATCATCTTCCCTTGCGTTTATCCAGGGAAGCTCATCGAACCTTACAGCCGCTTTCCATGCATCGGTATCCTTATCAAGGTTTATCTGGTATATTTCAAATCCTTTGTTATGATATTGATTATAAAGCTGTTTGAGCTGCAGGTTTTCATTTATACAATCCTGCGATTGTATCGACCAGAAAGCAAGGAGCACATATTTACCTCTCAGTGATGACAGAGATACTCTTTTATTATTTATATCCTTAAGATCGGGATTAAGCTTTGTTGCAGGTGCATCATTGGCCATTTTTTCAAGTTTGTTCACGTACATCTGGTTCATCTCGTTTGTAAAATCCCTTGCAAGAGCCTGAACATGTTTGGAATTGGGATAATAGCGTGTAAGGGAATCGGTGACTATCTTAAGGAATTGAAGGTCTTTCGGATCGTACAGTACATAAGTCTGCGGATCTATTTTCTGGTACAGTGCCTTAATTGAAGCGAGTGAATTGACGTTTTTAATGATGAACTCGATATTTTTGCGACGCTGTTGTTTTATAAGATTATTAAACTGCTCTTCCAGGGCCGGACCATTTTTATCAAAATCCGGCTCGCCTTTGGCTTTGTTGTATGCTGTGCGTAAAGAATCGAGTTTCCTTTTGGTGTCGGCAAGAGTATTGTCGAGATACTGAAGTTTTTCAGTTCCCACCGAGCCATTTACAGTATAATCTTCATAGAGAGTTTTCCCTTCAAAATCAAGCTGTATATCCTCTCCCGGACTGGCCAGCAAGGTTATGAAATCTGATTTTGAAAAACCTATCTGGTAAAAATCGGGATATGAGGCTTTAACATGGAACCTGAAATGACCACTCCTGTTTATTTTTGCAGAGTCCAATAAAACGGCTGTATTTACATCTAGCCTGTTCAGATAAATATATTTTTCTTTTCTCCCTTTCACATTACCATCTACGGTAAAGCTGTCCTTGTCCCTGCAACCTGAAAAAATAATTACCAGCGCCAGTATAAATAATGTACGTTTCATTTATTATATATTTTGCAACAACGAATATTACGACAATTTTCTATTTATTGAAAATTTCAGCGAGTTTATTCTGCAACTGTTCTCCTCTCAGGTTTGATGCTATAATACGACCGTTTTTGTCGAGCAGGTAGTTACAGGGTATCGATTCTATCTTGTAAAGGGGAACTACCACTGAATTCCAGTATTTCAGATCACTAACCTGTATCCATTTTCCAAGCTGGTCTTCTTTTATACCATCCAGCCATGCTTCCCTTACCTTATCCAGTGAAACCTGGAAAATCTGGAAGCCTTTATTATGGTAAAGGCTGTAAGCTTTAACAAGATTGGGGTTTTCGCGACGGCATGGGCTGCACCATGACGCCCAGAAATCGAGAAGCACCACCGATCCTCTTGTTGAGGAGAGCTTAATGGTATCACCTTCAGGATTGGGCAGGCTAATCTCAGGAGCTTCGGCTCCAACCCCGGCTTCCTCGGTGGTTGGTTCTCCGTGCATTCCTGTTTTTAGCTGTTTTACCTGTTCATGAAGAGTGGCAACCGGATCATAATCGGGATATTTACTATACATCGATGAATCAACTTTTTCAAAGTAGCTGATATCCTTTTCCGGGTTAAGAACATATACACTTGGAGCAACCTGTTGATAAAGAGCAACAAGGCTGACAAGTGAACCGAGGTTTCTGTCGATATATTTCTTAGTGTACTCATTAATCTCTTCAAGATAACCCTGTGCCAGGTTGTCCAATGAATCCATAACAGCGGCCAGGTTGGGATTGTCTGAATTCTTCATGTATATGTCATTGAGAGCTCTCAACTTATTTATTGTCTTGCTCATTGTCCGGTTATATATTGCCATCTGTTCGGTTCCTTCAGAACCCTCTACTGAAACAGGAAAATTAAGGGAATCATGTTTGGCATCTAAAATAATTTTGTCTCCCGGGTCAACAAGCAAGGTCAGAAAATTGTTATCATTAAACTTAACGAGGTAGAATGCAGGGTTTTTAATTTCACCTTTGAAACTGAATTTCCCGTCAGCAGATACCTTAACTGAGTCAACAGTAGTAAGTTCGTTTGATTTTAATTGATCAAGAAAGATGTATTCTCCATTTACCGGGTTTGTTAGTGTGCCTGATATCAGGAATGTATTATTTTTGCATCCTGTAAGGATCATGATAGCAAACAAATAAAAAAGACTTTTCTTGTTCATCCGGTTTTATGTATTAGTTAATATCTATAATTATAGAAATGCAAAGTTATTCTTTTTTTAATGCGTCGAAAATTTTATGAAATTTTATTACTTTATAGCATGCCTTAATACTATTGTATGGTTGACAATTTATTTCTACCTTACTTAATCTTTTATACTAATAAACATCTAGATATATGAGTTATATAAAGTTTGAAAAGACACAGGTTGTCAACCTGGAATACTCCCTGTCAAGGGAGATTATCAGGACAAACAGGGCAGGATCGTATTCCTCATCTACCATTGTTGACTGTAATACAAGAAAGTATCATGGGCTGCTGGTATGTCCGGTCGATAAATTCGGAGACGAGCGTTTTGTGCTCCTGTCTTCGCTCGACATAACTGTTCTGAACAGCGAAAAGAAATTCAATGTTGGAATACGCAAGTATAAAGGAGATTATTTTAGTCCTAAAGGTCACAAGTATATAGAGGATTTTAATGCAGAGAGCATTCCTTCGCGGTTGTACAGGGTAGGAGGTGTTATGCTCAAGCAGGAAAGGCTACTGGTACACCATGAGGAGCAGTTTCTGCTTCGTTTTACCGTTGAGGAAGCAACTGAACGGATGAAACTGCAGATACGACCTTTCCTGGCATTCAGGAATATTCATCACCTCACTCATGCAAACCTTGCTGCCAACACAAAGGTTGACTTTATTGAGAACGGGATCAGATCTAAGATGTATGAAGGTTTTCCTTATCTTAATATGCAGTTTTCCAAAGATGTGGAATTTATTCATGTCCCTGACTGGTATCTGGGAGTTGAGTATATTGAAGAACAAAAAAGAGGATATGATTATTCGGAAGATCTTTTCACCCCGGGATTTTTTGAATTTGAGGCAAAAAAAGGTGATGTAATAGTATTCAGTGCTTCCACAAAAGAAGAGAAAACATCACAACTTAAACAGAAGTTTACCAAAACAGTAGCTGGTAAGATACCACGCGACAGTTACATGAATTGTCTAAGGAATGCCTCTCAGCAGTTTATTGAGAGACGTGGAGGCAAAACACTGATCATAGCCGGATATCCCTGGTTCGGAGCCTGGGGTCGTGATACATTCATATCGGTACCGGGCCTGGCACTGGCCAGGCATAACCTGAAGCTTTTCAGAGAAGTGATGAACACCCAGGTGGCGAAGATGAAGGACGGGCTGTTCCCAAATATGGGGGATGATGATAATCCTGCATTCAATTCCGTTGATGCACCTCTCTGGTTCATATGGGCCATACAACAGTATATGGAGCAGGGTGGAACGGATGGCTGGGAACTTTATGGGGAAGCTGCCATATCGGTTATTAATGCTTTTCGCAATGGAACAGCTTTTGACATACACACACGGGATAACGGGCTTGTTTATGCCATGGCAGAAGGCAAAGCTCTTACCTGGATGGATGCTGTTGTTAATGGGGTTCCGGTAACACAACGCGGTGGTTTTGCTGTAGAGATTAATGCCCTCTGGTACAATGCTGTCTGTTTTACCCTTGAGATAGCCAGGGCTGCAAAAAACAAAGTATTTGTTAAGGAATATGAGGGTATGCCGGAGCTGATAAGGAAATCTTTCCTTGAGCTTTTCTGGGATGAAAAGCTTGGTTACCTGGCTGATTATGTAAATGATGAAGAAGGACCTAATTTTTATGTCAGACCTAACATGGTAATTGCCGTGTCGTTACCTTATTCGATGCTCGACAAGGATCTGATGAAGAAAGTACTTGATGTCGCTGATAAGGAACTGGTGACAAACAGGGGATTGCGAACCCTTTCTCCAAGAAATAAACTTTATAAAGGTATCTATGAAGGTAACCAGGAGGAAAGGGATAATGCCTATCACCAGGGCACAGTATGGCCATGGCTGTACGGACCATTCTGTGAAGGATGGCTTAAGGTATACGGTAAACAGGGAGAACAGAAAGTGAGAAACCTTGTTTTTGGTCTGGAAGAAGTTATGGGGGAACACGGCGTAAGTACGCTTTCCGAGATCCATGACGGTAATCCTCCTCATTCTCCAAAAGGTGCTATCTCCCAGGCATGGAGTGTGGGTGAAGTGTTAAGAATAATAGAATTGCTTGAGAAAAATTATACCGGTTAACTTTATTTAAGAGGAATAATATGAGAGTGTTAATGTTCGGATGGGAATTCCCGCCACACATCTCGGGAGGATTGGGGACCGCGAGCTACGGTTTGACAAAAGGGATGGCTACCCTTGATGATCTTGATGTTATTTTCGTTGTTCCCAGGGCATGGGGTGACGAAGACCAGAGCATGGTCAGACTGATAGGAGCCAACAAGGTTCCTGTGGCGTCCAGGAAAGTCTTTTATAAGGGTTTCAGGAAACCTGTCGAGATGATTGAGGTTTCTTCCAGGATAGTACCGTATATTGATCCTAAGGACTTCTGGAAAGTTGTTTCTTCAGAAGAATCCGGACGTACACTTTTTGTCCAGACCAATAATAAGGGAATGGTTGATTTCTCCGGACATTATGATGTCAACCTGATGGAAGAGATTAACAAATATGCCATTGTAGCTTCAGTTATTGCTGAGGAGAATGATTTTGATATTATACACGCGCACGACTGGTTAGCATATCCTGCGGGTATAGCAGCTATGGCTGTTTCAGGTAAACCTCTTATCATACATGTGCATGCGACCGATTTCGACCGGAGTGGAGGAAGTGTTAACCCCGATGTATATCATATTGAAAAGAATGGGATGGATGCTGCTTCCAAAATCATAACGGTAAGTAATCTTACCAGGGATATAGTGATAAACAGGTATAATATCGATCCTGATAAGGTTGAGACAGTTTATAATGCAGTTGAACCGGTGAATATATGTCGCGATTCAAAATTTACAAAGGGTTTTAATGAAAAGATCGTAACCTTCCTTGGCAGGATAACACTTCAGAAAGGCCCGGAATATTTCATTGAAGCAGCTAATAAGGTGCTCAAAAAAATGAATAATGTAAGATTTGTAATGGCCGGATCGGGAGATATGATGGAAAGGATGATGCGACGGGCTGCTGCTTTACGGATTACCGACAGGTTCCACTTTACCGGATTCCTCAAGGGTCCGGATGTGTTTAAGATGCTTGAACTTAGTGATGTATATATAATGCCTTCAGTATCGGAGCCTTTCGGTATCTCACCACTGGAGGCAATGCAGTCAAATGTCCCTGTAATCATAAGTAAGCAATCTGGTGTGTCGGAGATACTGACTCATGCGGTAAAAACGGATTTCTGGGATATAGATGCCATGGCCGATGCTATATTTGGAATACTTAATTATCCTGCTCTTTCTGGCATGTTTATTAAAAATGGCAAGGAAGAGGTAATAAGGCTGAAATGGGATAATTCAGCAAGACATGTACGAGATATTTATTACAGAGTTATTGAGAACTATAAGAATTAAAATATGAGCGCATCAAACAAGAAAGCTATTTGCTTCTATTTACAGGTTCACCAGCCTTTCAGGCTAAAAAGGTACAGGTTCTTTGACCTGGGGCACGACCATTATTATTATGATGATTATACCAATGAATCAATAATGAGAAAGGTGGCAGATAAGTGTTACTTGCCTGCCAATAAGGTGATTATGGATCTAATAAATAAGCACCATGGTAAGTTCAAAGTGGCATTCTCCATTTCAGGACTGGCCATTAACCAGTTCAGGCTATATGCACCTGAGGTTCTTGAATCATTCAGGCAACTGGCTGAAACAGGTATGGTGGAGTTCCTGGCTGAGACCAACGCTCACTCTCTTGCCTCAATAAAAAGCCGTACTGAGTTTGAAGCACAGGTAAACCGCCATCGTGCTATGCTGAGGGAATTTCTTGGCGTTGAGGCAAGTTCGTTCAGGAATACCGAGCTGATATATTCTGATGAAATTGGTTCATGGGTTGCCGATATGGGCTTCAAGGCGATGCTGACCGAGGGAGCAAAGCACGTTCTGGGTTGGAAAAGTCCTAATTACCTGTACTGTAACTCTATCAATCCGAGACTTAAGGTATTGCTAAGGAATTTTACCCTGAGTGATGATATAGCTTTCCGTTTCTCAAATCGCGACTGGAATTCGTGGCCTCTTACCGCAGAGAAATATGCTTCCTGGGTAAGTAAACTTGGATCCCGCAGGGACCTGGTCAATATATTCATGGATTATGAGACTTTCGGGGAACACAACTGGAAGGAATCAGGGATCTTTGATTTTCTGGCTCATTTACCGGCTGCCATCATGAGAAAGACACCATTTAAATTCATGACACCATCTGAGATTGCCGATGTACTTCAGCCTGTGTCGGCAATAAGTATTCCGACTCCGATTTCATGGGCCGACGAGGAAAGGGATTTAACGGCCTGGCACGGTAATGAACTGCAGGTGGCTGCCCTTGATAAACTCTACAGCCTTGCAGACAGGGTGAGCAGGTGCAATGATGTTCATATCAGGAAGGACTGGGATTACCTGCAGGCCAGTGATCATTTTTATTATATGGCAACAAAGTTCTTTTCTGATGGAGCTGTTCATGCTTATTTTAATCCCTATGATACACCTTATGATGCGTTCATGAACTATATGAATGTCCTTGGTGATTTTGAACTAAGGGTTAAACAGTATTTTCCGGACTCAGAAGAGCAGCAAAAGATATTTAAGCTAAGTGAGGAAATCAATCAGCAAAACAGTTTGATAGAAAAGCAGACAAAAGAGATTGAAAAGCTCTCCAGGAAAATTGTCAGGCTAAGTCCTGCAAAGCCTTTAAAGACTAAAAAAGCTACTGCTGCAGGAACAACAGCGACAAAAACAATAAAAGAGCAAAAAGTGTCGTTAAAGACACCGCAAAAAGGAACATCCGCGAACAAGACCATTAAGAGTTCACGGACAAAAAAGTAGCTCAATAAGAACAGTTTGATAATCAGATCTTTCTGTGTATCAGAAGGCCTGATTAATTATTTATCTTTTAGTATTGAAAATCAAATAGAGGGACACAATGAAGGTTGATTTTATTTTTGAGACCAGTTGGGAAGTATGCAACAAGGTAGGAGGTATTCATACGGTCATCTCAACCAAGGCACTTAATGTGATTAACGAGGTAGGAGAGAATAACTATATTCTTATAGGCCCCGATGTATGGAGAGAAGATGTTGTAAACCCTGAATTCATCCCTGATGATTCCCTGTTTATTGACTGGAAGTCAATTGCAGCTTCGGAAGGGCTCAGGGTTAAGACGGGAAAGTGGAACATTGCAGGAAAACCTAATGTGATCCTCATCGACTTCACACATTATTTCGGGCAACAGAACGAGATACTTGCCGATTTCTGGGAGACATATAAGCTGGATAGCTTAACCGGACAATGGGACTATATAGAGCCGGCCCTTTTCGGATACGCTGTTGGTAAGACAATTGAGAGCTTTTCCTCTTTCTATCATGACGGACATAATGTAATTGCCCAGTTTCATGAGTGGATGACAGGCACAGGCATCCTGTACCTTAAGAAGAATGCACCATGGATAGCAACATCCTTTACTACCCATGCCACTGTTCTCGGAAGATGCATAGCGGGTAATAACAAGCCCCTGTACGGAAATATGAAAGAATATATACCGGCACAGGTAGCCCGCGAGTATAATATACTGGCCAAACAGTCACTTGAAAAGATCACAGCTGCAGAGGCCGATGTCTTTACCACTGTCAGTGAGATAACTTCAAGGGAATGCAGCCATTTCCTGGGAAAAGATGTGGATGTGATAACACCAAACGGCTTTGAGGATTCATTTGTTCCGACCAGGGAGGTATTTGATGAGAGCAGACAGTTGGCCCGGGAAAAGCTCATTAATGTGGCAGAGGCTGTTCTTGGTTATTCACTGGCTAAAGATACTATCCTCATAGCAAACAGCGGCAGGTATGAATTCCGGAACAAGGGAGTGGATATTCTTATCGATTCCCTGGGCGAGCTGAATATGAATGAAAATGCTCAAAAGGATTGTGTCGCCTTTTTCCTTATCCCGGCCTATCATAAGGGGCCCCGTCAGGATATAATGGAAATACTGGTAAACGGAGCACAGGCCAACAATGGTGATAAATATCTTACACACAGCCTTCATTATCCGGGAACCGATCCGGTGCTTCAAAGAATTTTTGCCAACAATATAACAAATGAACAGTCATCAAGGGTTAAAGCAATTTTTGTTCCATCATACCTTAATGGCAACGATGGTATTTTCAACATACCTTATTTTGAACTTCTGATAGGTTTTGATCTGACTGTATTTCCTTCCTATTATGAGCCCTGGGGATATACCCCTCTGGAGAGCCTGATGTTCTCTATTCCAACTGTAACAACTTCATTATCAGGATTTGGTCTCTGGGTAAAACATTATTTCAAAAATCCCGGCAATGGTATATCAGTAATCGAAAGGACAGATGATAATGAGAAGGAGGTCATAGATGGTATCAGGAAATTTATTACCATGTTCACTGGCCTGGGTGCAGCTGAGGTTGATGATGCACGTAAGAAGGCACATGAGATTTCGAGGATAGCTCTCTGGGACAACCTGTCTAAATATTATTTCGAAGCTTATGCACAGGCTCTTGAGAACAGCATAGAGAGAAGGAAAGAGCCAAGGGATTTTGCCAAGTTCGTTGAAGCTCCGGGACTTGTAATCCGGAAACCTCATCAGGTGCCAGTATGGAAGGATATCTATGTGCAGAGTGATGTCCCTGAGCGTCTTGCAGCTCTGAAAGACCTTGCGAATAACCTGTGGTGGTCATGGAATACAGAGGCAGAACTACTCTTTAAAAGAATGGATCCTTCCCTGTGGGAAAATGTGAAACATAATCCCAAACTTCTTCTTGAAAAGATAGATTACAAGAGGCTACTCGTTCTTGAGGACGATGATGATTTTGTATCCGACCTCCAGGATATCAGTGATTTATTCATGAAGTACATGAATCGTAAGATGGACAGCTCAAAGCCTTCCATAGCTTATTTCAGCATGGAATTCGGTATACACCCCTGCCTGAAGATATACTCGGGAGGATTGGGCATTCTTGCCGGTGATTACCTTAAGGAGGCAAGCGACTCAAACCTGAATATTACAGGTATCGGACTTTTGTACAGGTATGGTTATTTCAAACAAAAGCTTGGCCCCAGGGGTGAGCAGCTGGCTATTTATGATGCCGAGGAATTTTCACGTCTGCCAATAAGCCCGGTAAAGGATTCGGCTGACAACCAGCTGATCGTTAGTCTGGTGTGGCCGGGACGCACTGTTAAGATAAGGGTCTGGGAAGCTATGGTTGGAAAAGTTAGGCTTTTACTTCTTGATACAGATTTTGATGATAATATCCCTGAGGATCGCCCCGTAACTCATTACCTGTATGGTGGTGATCATGAGAACAGGCTCAGGCAGGAACTCATTCTTGGCATCGGTGGTATCAGGACCCTGGAAGCAATGGGCATGAGTCCCGACTTATTTCACAGTAATGAAGGTCATTCAGCCTTTATCAGTCTTGAAAGATTAAGAAAACTCATTAACGATTATCATCTGACATTTAACCAGGCCCTGGAAGTGATAAGATCATCGACACTATTTACAACTCACACTCCTGTACCTGCTGGTCATGATGCTTTTGAGGAGGACCTGCTGCGTAAATATATCTCGCATTATACAGGACGTCTGACAATATCATGGGAAAGCCTGATGGCACTCGGCCAATGTGAGAGTGACTCTGATAAGAAATTCAATATGAGTTTTCTGGCAGCCCGGATGTCGCAGGAGATAAATGGTGTCAGTAAACTGCATGGAGAGGTAAGCCAGAGCATGTTCAACAAGCTATGGCCTGGTTATCTCAGGGAGGAACTTTTTATCGGGTATGTTACAAATGGAGTACATCATCCTACGTGGACAGCATCTGAATGGAACGACATATATGAAGAACTGACAGGAAAGAAAGATTTTGATCAGACCGACAGAACGTTGTGGGAAAAAATATATACACTTGACGATAAAAGAATATATGAAATAAAGAAGGATCTTAAAAAGAATCTTTTTACCCATATCAGGCACAGGCTACAGTCGGATATGATGGATAAGCACGTAAGTCCGCATACACTTCTCAGCGTTAGCAGTCATCTGGATGAAAAGGCTCTGACAATAGGGTTTGCAAGGCGTTTTGCAACATATAAAAGAGCTGCTCTTCTTTTTACTGATCTCAACAGGCTGGAACAAATTGTCAATAATCCTGATAAGCCTGTGCAGTTCATCTTTGCAGGCAAGGCACACCCTAACGACGGAGGGGGCAAAGACCTGATAAAGAGAATATTTGAAGTGTCGCAGATGTCTCAGTTCACAGGAAAGGTGTTGTTCCTTGAAAACTATGACATTGAGATGGCCAAATACCTGGTTAGGGGGGTAGATATCTGGATGAATACCCCGACAAGGCCGCTCGAAGCTTCCGGTACAAGTGGAGAAAAGGCAGTTATGAATGGCACACTTCATTTCAGTGTCCTTGACGGATGGTGGGTTGAAGGATATCGTGCCTTTGCCGGATGGGCCCTTCCAAAGAAGAGGACCTTTGAGAACCAGGATCTCCAGAACGAGATTGATGCGGAGACAATTTATAATATGCTGGAATATGAAATCATCCCGGCATATTATTCCTTTAATGATAAAGGCGTACCGGTGGAATGGATAAGCCATATGAAAAACACTATGGTGAAAATTGCACCGGAATTTACGACGAAAAGGATGATAGACGACTATTTCGACAAATATTATAGCAAGCTGTCAGAACGGAATAAGCTACTTATCGCCAATAATTTCGAAAAAGCAAAGGAGATGGCTGAATGGAAACAGAGGATGAGAGAAGGATGGGATAATATATCGGTAGTTAATTACAGCCTTGAACGTTCGAGCGATAATGTTTACAAATCGGGCCACGATTACCAGGCCGAGATTGCGCTTGATGTAAAAGATATACCAACGGAGAATGTAGGGGTTGAATTCATTATCACCCGTTTGGGAAAATATGGGAATCATGAGTTTGTAGCAAGTGAGGAGTTCGAGCTCATAAGCTGTAAGGCAGGGAAATGTCTTTACAGGGCGAGTCTTGTACCGGAAAAGGCAGGTTCGTTCTTCTATGGCATCAGAATATATCCAAAGCATAAGGATCTACCCCATAAGCAGGATTTCTACCTGCTGAGGTGGATAGACTAGATATCGGTTGCCCGGGGAACAGGTTCATTCTTCAACACAAGTGCGGTTCGTGCCGGCAGGTAAAGATAGAGATAAAGGGGAGCGCTGACAATGTTCTTTTCTGCCTTGCGGATGGAAAGGTATACCCTGGTCCTGTCAATTCTGTTGAATCCTCCGTAACTCCCATCATCTGTGTCAAGAATGATCCTGAATCTTCCGGGAACAGGAATGCCGTAATCGGTATATGATGTTGAATGATGAAAATTGAAAACGAAGAGGAGATCCCCCCTCATATATGCAATTACCTTGTCCGGACTATTGTCATAGATCCTGTCGATATAAAGTGTATCAAGAAAGCTGAACTTTCTTTGAAGATTTATCATATCCCTGTCGAAGTTTGCCAGGTAATGATACTTTAGGTCTGTATTATCCACCAGCTGCCACTGTCTCCTGGCATATTTGTAACTCCAGTTATTTCCTTCCCGTGGGAAGTCTATCCATTCGGGGTGTCCGAATTCATTTCCCATAAAGTTAAGGTATCCTCCGGCGGATGAACTGAAGGTTATCAGTCTTATCATCTTATGCAGCGCTATGCCTCTGTCGATTACCAGGCTATGGGATGATTTCGACATTCCTGTATACATTTCAGCATCTATCATTCTGAAAATAAGTGTCTTGTCACCCACAAGAGCCTGGTCGTGAGATTCACAGTAAGAGATGATCCTTTCTTCCGGACGATGCTGAGTCAATTCGTACATCAGGCTGACGGTATCCCAGTGTTCATCCATTGTCTCCTTTATAAGCTTTATCCAGAAATCAGGAACACCCATGGATAACCTGTAATCGAATCCGTATCCTTTTTTCCCGGTGGGGGCAGCCAGTCCCGGCATACCGCTCATCTCCTCAGCTACCGTGACAGCATCGGGCCTGAAGCTATGGATCATCTTATTGGCCAGGAAAAGATAAATAAGAGCGTCTTCATCCTCATTCCCATCGAAGTAATCATTGTAAGCTGTGAAATTTTTTCCCAGTCCGTGATCATAATATATCATACTGGTAATTCCATCGAACCTGAAACCGTCAAACCTGTACTCTTCCAGCCAGTAACGGCAGTTGGACAACAGGAAATGAATGACATTGTCTTTACCGTAGTCAAAACAAAGTGAGTCCCATGCAACATGGTACCTTCTGTCGCCGGTGTGAAAGTACTGCCCTGGTGAACCGTCGAACAATCCCAGTCCTTCATTTACATTCCTCACCGAATGCGAATGAACAAGGTCCATTATCACCCGTATTCCTGCCTGGTGGGCAGCATCTATAAGTGCCTTAAGATCTTCAGGGGATCCGAATCGTGAAGACGCGGCAAAAAAGCTTGAAACATGATATCCGAACGATCCGTAGAAAGGATGTTCCTGTACAGCCATCAGCTGTATGGTATTATATCCTGCTTTTGTTATCCTTGGAAGGACATAATCCTTAAACTCAAGATAAGTACCTGTCTTCTCTTCAGGGGTTGACATGCCGACATGTGCTTCATAGATAAGGGGAGCTCCTGCCGATGGTTTAAAGTCATTTATCTCCCACCTGTGTCCGGATTTTGGCTTCCAGACCTGTGCATTGAAGATCTTGGTCCTGTCATCCTGTACCACTCTTGTTGCATAGGATGGTATCCTTTCCCCTTTCCCTCCACTCCAATGCACTGACAGCTTAAAAAGATCTTCATGCTTCAGCGAGTTTTCAGGAAGAATGATTTCCCAGTCGCCATAGGTATTTATCCTTTCCATCGAGTATTCCTTAATCTCTTTCCAGTCGTTAAATGTCCCTGTAAGGAATATTTGAGTTGCATTGGGAGCCCATTCCCTGAATATCCATTTACTGTTTTCAAAATGAAGGCCATAATATTTATGTCCCATCGCGAAATCTGCCAGGGAACCATTTCCCACGAGTTTATTCTCTTTGTCCAGGCATTTTCTGATCCGTCCGTCAATAATCCCCGTGAAAGGCTTGAGCCACGGGTCAGCTTCATAAAAATCCTCAGCTTGCATTGTTTTCCGAATTAATCTTAACATAAAAATACAAAAACTAAATCAGAATACATTCTCCTTTCTACAGGCTTTGCTATTTTTGCATCCATAATCTTTAGGTATGGTTATTCACAGGGGCTATAAGAATCTTAACCTGTTGAACCCGGTCGTAACGATGGGTATTTTTGACGGAGTTCACCGCGGACACAGAAGCCTACTTGATATTCTTGTCAGGAGGGCAAAAGAGTTGAAGGGTGAGAGTGTCGTGATCTCCTTTTCTCCTCATCCCCGTCTTGTGCTGGAGCAGGATCACCTCAACCTGTCATTCCTGAGCACTATAGATGAGAAAATATCGCTCCTGGAAAGATCGGGGATTGATCACCTTGTCATTATTGAGTTTGACCGTGATCTCAGCAGGAAGGGAGCATGTGATTTTATCAGGGATATCCTGGTGGGCAGGATTGGCATGAAGCATCTGATACTGGGGTATGATCACCGTTTCGGACATAAAGGTGAAGGCGATTACAATACAGTAAAGGAATGTGCTGCCACTATGGATTTTGCCGTTGAGCAGGTACAGGAACTTCAGACCAGTGAGGGTGCAATAAGCTCATCCTCAATAAGAGAGGAGTTGCTCAATGGAAATATCGAAAAGGCGAATGGATGGCTCGGATACTATTACAGGCTGGAAGGTCTGGTGGTTGAAGGTAGCAGGATAGGACGATCGATAGGCTTCCCGACGGCTAATATTAAAGCAGTTGACAAATATAAACTCATTCCGGGCAACGGCGTTTATGCTGTCGAGGTTGAGACAGGCGGTGTAACTTATCCTGGCATGCTGAGTATCGGGTTTAATCCGACAGTTAAGATAGAGGGATCGAAAAGATCGGTGGAGGTTCATATCCTTAATTTCAACAGGGATATATATGGTCAGAAAATAACTGTTGTTTTCAGAAAAAGGCTGAGGTCGGAGAAAAAATTTAAGAGTCTCCGACAACTGGCTGATCAGATGGAGGTTGACAAAGAGAATACATTGAAATTATTATCCTGAATAAGCAATAGTTTTCTTATCTTTGCACTCTCAAAAATAATCACAATATGGACGTTAAAACAGATATAATGCAGTACAAGGTAAAGGATATTAGCCTGGCCGACTTTGGCAGGAAAGAAATTGAGATAGCAGAAAAAGAGATGCCGGGATTACTGGCTATCAGGAAAAAATATGCTTCTGAACAGCCTCTCAAAGGAGCTCGAATAACCGGTTCATTGCATATGACAATCCAGACGGCGGTCCTGATAGAGACCCTGGCAGAACTGGGAGCCGATGTTCGCTGGGCCAGCTGTAATATTTTTTCAACGCAGGATCATGCTGCTGCTGCAATTGCTGCAAGAGGTATTCCCGTTTTTGCCTGGAAGGGTGAGACACTTGAGGATTACTGGTGGTGCACCGCACAGGCTCTCTCATTTCCGGGGGGCAAGGGTCCGAACCTTATAGTCGATGATGGGGGTGACGCATCACTGCTGGTACATTTGGGTTATAAAGCGGAGAATACACCAGGGATGCTTAACAGGAAACCGGGCAGCAGGGAAGAGTCAGTTATTTTTGCGACCCTGAGGAGATTACTTGAAGAAGAACCGGGTAAATGGCACAATGTTGTAAAAGACCTTAAAGGGATCTCTGAAGAGACAACTACCGGGGTACACCGCCTGTACCAGATGATGGAGAACGGTGAGTTGCTTGTGCCGGCTATCAATGTGAATGACTCCGTTACAAAATCAAAATTCGATAATCTGTATGGTTGCAGGGAATCACTCGCCGATGGCATTAAAAGAGCAACTGATGTGATGATAGCCGGTAAGGTGGTCGTTGTATGCGGGTATGGTGATGTTGGTAAGGGATGCGCCCGTTCTATGAGATCTTACGGAGCAAGGGTCATAGTTACTGAGATAGATCCTATATGTGCCCTTCAGGCCTCCATGGAAGGTTTTGAGGTTAAAACAGTAGAAGATACTCTCAATGAAGGTAATATATATGTAACTGCCACAGGTAACCGGGATATAATCACTGTTGACCATATGCAAAAGATGAAGGACCAGGCTATCGTATGTAATA
>Ga0307440_1000591_pt1 | contig 17885 bp, 18 predicted proteins | sample SalMarWE160410MG_FD_202150 | JGI IMG/M metagenome (GOLD analysis project Ga0307440, IMG submission 202150) | Salt marsh sediment microbial communities from the Plum Island Ecosystem LTER, Massachusetts, United States - WE1604-10 | ecosystem: Environmental > Aquatic > Marine > Intertidal zone >... | reverse complement strand
CGCCGGGACGATCAAGGCCTACGTCCTGGTGGAGCAGCTCGAGGCCGCGTTCCAGCTGATGGAGATTCGGGCGGCGCTGGGCACGCACTTCGTGGGCTTCAACACCGGGCGCTGGGACTACATCAACAGCGTTGCCGACGCGCGCAGCTGGGATCCGTCGTTCACCAATCCCAACATCGACGCGATCGGCATGACCTATGCCTACATGCGCGCCTACGAGGACCGTGTCAGGCGGGCCGTGAACACGCCGGATCGCGATGGCCGGTTCGCCCTTTGGCAGGGCGGCATGGAAGCGCAGATCCCGGTCGGATCCAAGGACGGCGTCGCCACCGCGATGCGCAAGGCCGTGGCCGGCGCTGAGCGCGAGCAGCGTGAAGGCGCCAGCGGCAAGTGGGTGGCCCACTGGAAGATGGTCCACATCATCCGTCCGGTCTGGGAAGGGGCGGGGGAGGACAACCAGCTCGGACGGGCGTTCCCGCCACTCACCTACGCGGCTCACGACGCGGCGGCACTGACGGGCCTCGAGCCGGCGCCGCGGACCGTGCGCGGCGCGCGCGACCTGCTGAGCGTCGCGCTCCAGTACGGGAATGCGTTCCTGCGCGGCTATCAGGCCGCTGCGCTCAAGCCCGCCGACTTCTTCGGCAACGACGACGTCCTGTACCTCATGGAGGACATGGCGACGGGCGAGATCCGGCTGTCCATCCTGTGGGAATGGCTCCACAAACGTGCCAGCTTCACCGAGGACGACCCCGAGACCGGGGTGCGTGCCGGCGATCCGATGTCCGCCGAGCTGTTCGGCCGGCTGCTCGACGAGGAGCACGCCAAGCTCCGGGTCGCGAGCGACCGCGACGTCCACGATGACTCCAAGGCGACGACGCTTCCGGTGGCGCGCGCGATCGCGGAGTCGTATGTACCGGCCGCGGTCAAGCCGCCGTGGTACGTGGACCTGCTCAACCTGAACCTCGGCAACCATGACCTCGAGGCCGCCCGCTCGCGCGTGACCCGCTACCTCGCTGCGTTCGAGCGGGACGGCTCGCGAGCCACCAGCAACCTCGACTTCGACGAGCCCGGAGCGTGACCACGATGACCAACTCGACCGCCGTTCCCGATCGTCCAATCGCCCCCTTCGACCAGAACATCGTCGAGACGCGCGCCTGGCTCGCGAGCACACGCTTCAAGCGGATCACGCGACTCCACTCCGCTCGCCAGGTTGCGGAGCAGCGGGGCACGATCGCGGTCGACCACACGGTGGCGCGCGAGGCCGCGACCGCCTTCCACGACCGGTTGCGCGAGCTGTTCGCCGAGCGAGGGAGCATCACCACGTTCGGTCCCTACTCGCCCGGCCAGGCCGTGGTCATCAAGCGGCTCGGTATCGAGGGCATCTACCTCGGCGGCTGGGCGACGTCGGCCAAGGGGTCGGCGACGGAGGACCCTGGTCCGGACCTGGCGAGCTACCCGCTGTCTCAGGTCCCCGACGAAGCGGCTGGCCTGGTTCGGGCGCTGCTCACGGCCGACCGGAACCAGGCGTACCTGCGCGCCCGCATGACCCCTGCCCAGCGAGCCGCCACGCCCGCCGTCGACTACCGGCCGTTCATCATCGCGGACGCGGACACCGGTCACGGCGGCGATCCCCACGTCCGCAACCTGATCCGGCGGTTCGTGGAGGCGGGCGTGCCCGGCTACCACATCGAGGACCAGCGACCCGGCACCAAGAAGTGCGGCCATCAGGGCGGCAAGGTGCTGGTGTCATGCAGCGAGCAGATCAAGCGTCTGAACGCTGCCCGGTTCCAGCTGGACGTCATGGGGGTACCCGGGATCATCGTGGCCAGGACGGACGCCGAGGCCGCGAACCTGCTCGAATCGCGCAACGACGAACGAGACCAACCGTTCATCCTGGGCGTTACCAACCCGGCCGTGCCCTCGTACAAGGCCGCCTACCTCGGGCTGCTGCGCCGCTTCCATGAGGCGGGGGTCGAGGAGCTCACCGGGCATCGGTTGTACGCGATCGACGAGGACGAGGTTCGTTCGGTCGACGCGTGGCTGGATGGCACCGGGATCGCGGATGCGGTCGGCGTGGCGGCGGCGGAGATCCTCGACGGCGCGGACCTCGACACCACCTTCGACCAGGTCGCCGAGCGGTTCCTCGAGGTGTGGGACGACGAGGCCGGCCTGGCGACGTACGCCGACGCGGTTGGGGGCCGGCTCGAGGAGCGCGAGCGCAATGCCGGCGACGAGGACGCGGATGTCGGACCACCCGCGATCACCCGCGAGGCGTGGCTTACGTTCGCGCGTGGCGCCTCCCACGCAGCGGCGCAGGCGCGAGCGCACGAGCTCGGGCTCGACGTCTTCTGGGACTGCGAGCGAGCGACGACCCCTGAGGGCTACTACCAGGTGGCGGGCGGGATACCGTATGCGATCGCCAGGTCGCTCGCGGCCGCGCCGTTTTCGGACCTGCTGTGGATGGAGACGAAGACCGCCAACCTCGACGATGCGCGCCAGTTCGCCGAGGCCATCCATGCCGTCCACCCGGACCAGATGCTCGCCTACAACCTGTCGCCCTCGTTCAACTGGGACTCGACCGGCATGAGCGACGACGACATGCGCCGGTTCCCCGAAGAGCTGGGCAGGCTGGGCTTCGTGTTCAACTTCATCACCTACGGCGGCCACCAGCTCGACGGCGTCGCGTCCGAGGAGTTCGCGACCGCGCTGCGGCAGGACGGGATGCTCGCCCTCGCCCGGCTCCAGCGGAAGATCCGGCTGGTCGAGTCGCCCTACCGGACGCCGCAGACCCTCGTCGGTGGTCCGCGCCTGGACGCGGCCCTCGTGGCGTCATCGGGCCGGACGGCCACCACGATGGCGATGGGCAAGGGCTCCACCCAGCACCAGCACACGCTCCAGACCGAGGTGCCCAAGCGGCTGCTGGAAGAATGGCTCGCGCTGTGGGGGGAGCACCACGGGTTCGATCAGCGGCTGCGGGTCCGGCTGCTGCCCCGCCAGGCGGGCTCGGAGCTGCTGGAGCTCGCGCTCATGGGAGCCGGTGACCGGAAGCTGGCCGGGATCGTGTTCGCGCCCATCCACGATCGCCGCGGGCGCAGCATCCTGTCGGTCCGCGACCAGAACACGTTCGATCCCGTGCTGCGTCGCAAGCGGCTGATGACGCTCTGCCACCTGTATCTGATCCACCGCTACCGGGCGGATTGGGTCCACTACGTCAGCCCGACCGAGGACAACCAGGTGCAGACGGCCCGGATGCAGGACCTGGGCATCTACAGCGGCGTCACGACCGAGGTCGGCGAGATCATCGTGGCCGACGTCAACGGGACGCGGATCGCGGAGTTGCTGGCACCCGACCGGCTGGCGCTGGGTCAGCTGATCCGCAAGCGCGGGTAGACCTGCCGACGATCCCCGTACACCGGCTGCCCATCGCCCGGGTGAGGCCGGCCAGGTCGACTCCGCTGGCCGCAGGAGGGCCGATCATGCGACCGGGCGGCGAAGAATGGCGTCAACTGGCGGAGGACGGGCATCTCGTCGGCAATCAAGCGACGTACGACGCGTTCAGCCCGGGCCGCTCGCGCCCTGTACTGGAGCCGGCGTCTCCGACGGTGACTTGGGCCAGGCGTCTCGTGATCGGCACGTGGGTCGTGAACCGGAGACGCGCGGCGGAGTGCCCGATGCCCATTGCCGGCCTCGGGGCCAGCGCCTTGGCCGGCCCCTCACGCAGGTAGCGCCCGCGCTGATGACGCCCCGTCATGACACGGGCTCGCCGTGCCGCCAGATTCCGGTCGCACTTCTCGCGGCTCGCGATCTCCGGACGCGAGCCCATCCTCCCTCCAGACCTGCCCTTGGCGCACCTCCCTTAGCGCCAGGAGCAGGTCGTTTCGCATTCGGCGCATCGGCCTCATGACGAACCGTCATGACATCGCGCTGCTCGTGGTGCCTACTGCAGCCACAGCATTGGCCGGAGTGTCGCCCGGCGGCGGTCGCCAGACCCCGCTTCCCCGGATGCCAGAGGCACGGGAGAACGTCATGGCCATCGATCAAGTCGACCAGAAGATCGTCACCACCGGGGAACCCACGATCTCGGGTCAGGAAACAGTGCAGACGGACAGCCGGCGCACCACCAGGTCGGGTCCCGGCGGCGCCGAGACGAGCCGCCGCATCGTGGCCCTCGTCTTCGGGCTCATCCAGATCGTCATCGGGGCGCGCATCGTCCTGCTCCTGCTCGACGCGAGAGAGGCCAACGCCCTCGTGTCCGCGGTCCTCAACATCAGCCAGGTGTTGGTGGCGCCGTTCGAGGGGATCCTGCGAACGGACTCCCTCCATTCGGCGGGCTCCGTCCTCGACGTCACCGCCATCGTGGCCTTCGTCGGCTGGACGATCCTCGAGCTCATCGTGCTCTGGGTCATCGGCATCTTCGGGCGCCGATCGGCCGCAGCAACCGTCTGACTGCAGCGCGGTCCCCGCTGCGGACGGGTGATCCTCCGCAATCTGCGTCGCCCGTCACTGGCGGGCGCGATGCGAAAGGAAGAGCTCCCATGGGAATCATCGCCTGGATCGTCCTCGGCGCGCTCGCCGGGTTCATCGCCAACCTGATCATGGGCGGCGGCGAGGGCCTCATCATGATGGTCGTCCTCGGGATCGTCGGCGCCGTGGTCGGCGGCTTCATCGCGGGGACCGTGCTCGGCATCGCCGACATCACCGGCTTCAACCTCTCCAGCCTCGTCGTCGCCGTGTTCGGCGCCATCGTCGTCATCTTCGTCGCACGGCTGTTCCTGTCGCGCGGCGCGAGCAGGGCCGTCTGACAACCGACCAGCACGTCATGGGTGCCGTCAACGCCGTCAAGGGCACCCTCAATGAAGGCGTCGGCAAGGTGACCGGCGACAGGAAGCTCGAGACGAAGGGCAAGGTCCAGAAGGTCGAGGGCAAGGTCCAGGACGGCCTGGGCGACGTTCAGGACGCCGTCCGCAAGGACAGCCACACCTGACCGCTGGCACGTCACCGAGTGGCGGCCATGAGCCCGGAAGGGGGCGGTCGGCCGCCCAAGAGTCGACCTCACTGGGGATTTCGGGTGGGCACGTCGTGGACGACGGGGCGACGTCACGTGGTGGAGACGCCGATCGCGGTCCACGGGGTGTTCATGACGCCGCTCGGCTGGGGCTGGGCGCTGTTCGTCTGAGGCTACGGGCTGGTCTGGTTCCTCTGAACGACCGCGTGAAGCTGCTTGCGTATCGGGTGTTCGATCCACCGGCCGCCGACGTGCCCGCGTGAAGCGCTCCGGCGTGGCCCCATCATCCACGGCACCACCGATGCGGCGCCTTGTGGCCGTGCGCTGTGCCTCGACGGGTGATCCCGCGCGGGGTGAGCACCGGCGGGCAGTTTGTCAGGGGGCAGCGCCCGGACCCGAGGGCGGGGTCCGGGAGGGATCCTCGGCCGGGCCCTGGCCGGACGCGCTTGGAGCGGCGGCCGCGAGCCGGTCCTCCGGTGCCGAGAAGGCTTGGGCGATCTCGGCATCGAGCAGCCGCAGCTGGCGCACGATCGGCTCCTCGCGGGCCGGAGGCGCGACCGTCCGGACGTCGAGCAGGAGGTGGCGGAGACGGCGGGCGATCTGGATGGAGCCGCTGCCGTACTGGCGGATCTCGTCGATGGCCAGGGCGACGAAGTCGGGCCACCCCGGCCGGGGCAGGTGCAGCAGCACGTCGCCCTTCTCGTCGAGGCGGGACGGCGACGGGAACCCGCGGACGGCGAGCCGGCGCAGCAGGTCGTGAATCTGGTCAAGGGCCAGCAGGGCGGTCGTCGGGTCGTTGATGCCGGGAGACAGGGCACGCTCCGCGATGTCGACGATCTGGCGGAAGCCGAATGCCGCGTCCTGGGTCATCGTCCGCTCCTGCCCGATCTGGACGGCTCCGACGAGGTGGCCAACGAGCGTCGTGTCCGGTGGACCGTCCGCCCTGGACCAGAGCGCCAGCAGCGGCGCTCCCTGCGGCACGAAGTCGCCGACGTGGTGGAGGAGCGCGACGGTCAGCGCGTGCTCACGGGCGATCGCCACCAGCTGCTCCTCGTCCACGGAGGTGATGACACCCGGAGTGTGTTCCTGGATGACGAACTGGTCGGGGGCCCGCGCCGGGAGCCCGGGGATCGGCGACTGGGGCTCGTCGCCGATCTCCTCGGGGTACAGCCGGGCGATGGCCGCGCGGGTCTCGTCGCCCACGCTGCCCAGGACGCTGACCGCCCGTATCGCCTGGGCCATGTGGTGAATGTAGAACACGAATGCCCCGACCGACGCAACCAGCAGCAAGTACGCGACGGTCACCGCGATGGCTGGCACGAACGAGCTGCCGACGACAGGGGTGCGGACCTCTCGCAGGACCAGCAGCGAGTACAGGAACGTCGCCACGAACAGCCCCAGGACCGTCTGGTTGGTCCGGTCCCGAAGGAACGTGCGCATGACTCTCGGTGAGAGCTGGCTGCTGGCCAGCTGGAGCACGAGCATCGTGACCGTGAACACGAGCCCAGTGAACGAGAGCATGGCCGCGGCGATCGTGGAGAGCACGAGCCGGGCACTCGCGGGTCCGCCGGCGAACAGCACGCCGCTCAGGTCGCCGGACATCGACCGGTCGACCAGGTGATCGACCGGGACGAGGACGAATGCCGCGACCGTGGAGCCGATGGCGAAGGCGCTGGGGATGAACCACATCCGTGACCGCAGCCAGTCCAGCCGGGACTGGATCCCGATGGACAGGGCGGATCGGCCGTTGTCGTCGCGAGTCATGGGCTGTCGAGCGCGAGCATACAGGTCGACCTGCGCGCAGATCCGTGGCGCCACCGCTGAGAAGGGGACCACGATGAAGACCGAAGTCCTCAGAGATGGCAATGCCAAGCTCGGCGACCGACGAGTTCTGCCGGCAGCTCCTGGCGCTGCCAATGACCCGTTGCTCGACCTCTAGCGTGAACAGTCCCTCACAGCCGTTTCCGAATCGACTTCAACTCACGGCGACGCTTGGCCGAGACCTCCGGATACGCCATCTGGAGGTCCTTGAACGTGTCCAGGACAACCTGCGAAACGATCAGGCGAGCATTGTCCTTGTCATCAGCCGGGACGATGTACCACGGCACATCATCGGTGCTGGTCGCGCTCAGGCATGCGGCGTAGGCGTCCATGTACTGATTCCAGTACCCCCGTTCGTGCATATCTGCCGGGCTGAACTTCCAATTGCTATCCGGCTCGTCGATCCGATCGATGAAGCGTTTGCGCTGCTCATCCTTGGACAGGTGCAGGAAGAACTTGACGATCCGCGTGCCGTTTCGGCGGAGATGCGCTTCAAGGTTGATGATCGAACGGTAGCGCTCAGTCCAGATCGTCTCTTCGTCGAGCAGACCGTCGGGCAGCTTCTGGCTGCGGAGGAGCTCCGGGTGGACCCGGACGATCAGCACCTCTTCGTAGTAGGAGCGGTTGAAGATCCCGATCCGTCCACGCTCCGGAAGGCGGCAGGTCTCGCGCCACAGGAAGTCGTGTTCCAGCTCGGTCGCGCTCGGTTGCTTGAAACTGAAGACCTGACAGCCTTGAGGATTGATGCCCGAGAGCACGTGCCGGATCGCGCCGTCCTTGCCGGCGGCGTCCATGCCCTGAAAGATCAGCAAGAGGGCGTAGCGGTCGGACGCGTAGTGCATTCGCTGGAGGGCGGCCAATTCCGTCACGTGGGCGTCCAGGAGCTTCCGGTACCGCTTCTTCGACTTGCAGATCGGCTTCACGCTGGTCGGCCAGTCCTCGAGCTTGACGTTCACTCCCGAACGCACCCGAAAGTCCTTCGAGTCGATCTTCACCTGGACCCCTTCGACGATGTGGAGACTTCACGGCTGGCGAGCTCGGACGGCTTTCGTCCGCGCTCCCGCCACCGGCCTTCTCCCATTCCTGAACTGCCTGGACGTCCCCGCGACCGAGCTCTTCATAGCGTTCGTGAGCGCGCTCGACGAGCTCGAGGGTTACGGCGAGCGCCGGCTTCGGGGCGGCCGCCTTGCCGTTCCAACGCCTTGCTGGAGCCTCCATAGAGGCGACCCGTACCAGCTTCTTGTTGACGAACTCCTGGATGCCCATGTCGCCCAGCTCGCGTCCGTCCCGATCGGGCTGCTCTCCATGTGCGCCGTTCTGACGGTCGGATGGAGCTCGACGGGCGCCAGGAATCGCTCCGCGTTCTCCGCGTAGTAGGCGAGGATCCTCGCGCTGAACTCCACCTCGCCTCGGGCCTCGCCGATCCGCTTGCCCATCTCGAGGGTCATGGTCTGGGCGAGCTCATCGCTCCGGGCGATCATCAGCTCGGATGCCTTGGCCACGATGGTCGCGCGCTCTGCGTACGGCTTGTGGCGCCAGGTCTCGAAACAGGATTGGGCGGTCGCCAGCGCCGTCTCGAGCTGAGCGTCGGTCAGTTCGTCGAATGTCTTCGTCGTTTCGCCGTTGTAGGGGTTGACGCTCTGGCAGGCCATCGCGATCGCCGTCCTTTGGTCCAGATCAGGAGGTTGATACGACTCGGCAAAGTCGAGGACGCTCTGTTGAGGCCGACGCTCTGTCGTCCTGAAGCCTCAAGAGGTTTACGTAACCGTGATCGGACGAGATCGTGCCCGCTGCCGTCCCCTAGACGCCACTCTGCCTTCGGGCCGGCAAGTCGTCATGACGGTTCGTCACGACGACCAGGTTGCCTCGGAGGAGTCGCCTCGGAGAACATGGCTAGGACCGACATCCCCATGACCCTTAGCCGGTCGCGAAGAGCCGGTAGATGACGCCGCCGAGCGCCAAGACCGCGACACGTGGGATCACCGTGTCGCGCCGGGCTGCCGCCTTCGCAGCCATCGCAGCGGCGCCGCCATCGGTCGGGATCATGGTGTCCGGGTTCGCCGCCATGAGCGCGAGGCAGATCGCCCCCACGAGGACGCCGGCCGCCACGACACCGGCCGTGACGACGGGACCGGGCCGGTCCGCCGCCTGGCTTGCGCGCACGGCCGACTTCGCGACCACCCGCTCGACGCTCACCGGCACCCAATCTGGCGCATCCACTGAGACGACATGCCGGCCATCCTGCCATCGAGGCCAAACCGTGACCACCGTGCAGACCCTCGACCACGGAAGAAAGGTGCAGGGTCCGCACGGGCGACGGCGCTCGTTTGGCTGCAAAGACTTCTCGCAGTTCGTGTCGCATGACGGCTGTGGAGGAGATGAGAACAGATGGGTACGCGAGTCCTTCGGATCCAGGAGTCCGATATGCGGCGTCAGGCTGGCGTCAGGCGAACCGTGGATCCGGCGGGCACTGCCCTGATGCTCGCGATCTCGGGCACCGTCCTCGCGGCCACCCTGCTGGTCGCGTCGATGTCGACCGCTGGCGAGGGTCGGAGCCTGACCGCTGCCCAGCGTCCTGAGCCTGCGCCGCCGCCGACGCTGGCAACTCCCCAGCCGGGTGAAGCGCCCGGGTCGCGTTGACCTGCGCCGATGGGACCGGGACGTTCCGGATCACTCTTGATTCGGGAACCGTTGCCGGGTCGCCGCAAGACCAGGGCGGCTGGCGTGTCGTCGATGGCTCCGGGGCTTACGCGTCCATCAGTGGCGGCGGGAACCTTGTCGGGACGTATGACGCGGAGGGAGTGGACGACACGTATTCAGGTTGCGTTCAACCCTAGGAGTGGCGTTCAGGCTCGGCTCGTGGATCGACACCCTGGAAGCACGAAAGCCGGCCGCAAGGCCGGCTTTCACGTTCAGATCACCTGGAGCCGACACTCGGATTTGAACCGAGGACCTGCTGTTTACGAAACAGCTGCTCTACCGCTGAGCTATGTCGGCGCGCGGGCCACTATAGCCGATGTGTTCTCGCAGCGGCCCCTGGGCCGCCGCACATCGGAGCACGAACAGCCGGCAGCTCGCTTCGCCACAGCGCGATACAGCACATGACCTTGGGGCCGCCCTGGCCCTCGGGCCGCGCACGATACGGAGCCGGCGAATGCCGCAGAGATCGTGCCCGACGTCCGGCTCGAACTCGATGCCGGTGTCTCCCCCGCGGAGCGCCTTGGGCGCTGCCGCTGCGCGAGGTGCACGGGTCCGGACGGTCGAACCGCGTGGCGCCAGCGGATCTGACCGGTGGCTCTACGCGGCCAGCTGCGCTGAAGTCAGGATGGGAGCGCGATCTGGACGGCGGCGAACGGATCTTCCTGTTCGGCCTGGCGGTCGCGCTCGCGCACCGAGTCGCCAAGCGCGAGCAGGTGTTCCGTAGCCAGGTAGTAGCGGCCACGTTTCTCACCCCGCGGGTAGAGCAGTCCGGCTTCGACCAGTCGCTTCAGGTCGCGCCCGCCCGCGTAGTCCGAAACATCTGCATGCTGCTGGTAGATGCCGTTTCGAACACGGAACCGCTGCGCCGCGTCGAATAGTCCGACGACGACCCGATCGGGCAACCCGTGGCGTTGCGCCTCAGCGCTGAGGGCCTCCCAGAGGCGCTCGGCCTGTGCCACTCTCCGCGACAGCGTGCGCGCCTGGCGGAAGTGGGCCGTCAGGCAGAACCGAACCCACTCGCGAGCGTCCCGCTGCGGTTGCCACGAACCACCGCCCGTGGAGCCGAGAACATCGTAGTAGGCCTGAGTGTTGCGGCCCAGATACTCCTCGATGCTCGCGAACTCAGGCGCAAGGATGCCTTCGCGAGCCAGGACGAGGGACTGCAGGATCCTCGCCATCCGGCCATTCCCGTCCCGAAACGGATGGACCATGACGAAGTTGAGATGAGCCAGCGCGGCGCGCACGAGCGGGGGCACGTCGTTCGCCGCCTGGAGCTCGCTGACGAGCTCGGCCATGAGGCCCGGGACAAGTTCGGCGTCGGGTCCCTCGTACACGATCTGCCCGGACGGCTCGTGATGCACGTAGACGTGGCCTGGGCGCCAGAGACCGGGGCCCTTCGTCATGTCGTACTTGAGCATCATGAAGTGCAGGCTACGGATGAGCCCATCCGAGTAGAGGAAGTGAGGATCACTGGCGAGCTGGAGCACATAGGTCATCGCGTCGCGATATCCAGCGACCGCCGTTCGAGTCTCGTCAGCGGCCGCAAGTGGTTGCTCCCCCTCGGCCAGCTCCATGGCGTCGGCGAGGTCGACGTCGTACCCCTCGATGGTGTTGCTGCCCTGGATGGCACGCGCGAACATGGCGCGGCGCAGAGAGCCAGTCCATCGACGAGGATGGCCAGAGACTTGGAACCTCAGGGTTCGTCGAAGGTCCTCGATCCGAGCGATGACGTTCGATTCTTCAGCTGTCAGGGTGGGTGTCGCGAACAGCACCGCCGACTCCTTTTCCGCGATATGCTGGAGTGTATCCAGCACCTTGCAGGAATGCAAGATGATTACCGAGCGAATCTCGTACTGGAGCGACAAGCCCACAGGGTCAGCTTCCCGGGTGCGGTGGTGGCGAAGACCGGCAAACACCCAAGAGCACATAGCTTGTGGGCGGCTTCGCTCCGGCTGGACCGCCTGCAGCGAATGCTGGGCGAGGAGCACGAGGGTGCGACACGCGGCCTTGAGGGCAGGCCGGATGCCCCAGCCGCCAGCGGTTAGCCCGACTCGGACCCGGCCACCGGCACCCTCGGCCGGCGCTCGAACGCCTCGACCGCCACCGGCAGCGTGGGGTAGATCCGCCCTTCATCGATCGCCTCGAACAGGCCGCCCCTCGCGAGCTGCGCGCGGAAGTCCTGCTTGACCCGCGCCATCGCGAAGGTCACCTGCCGGGCTGCGAGGTCGTCGACCAGGGCCCGGAGGGCATCGGCGGCGGTGACGTCCAGCTCCACGATCGCCTCGGCGTTGAGCAGGAACCACTCGACCTTGACCGGCTGGGCATCGACGGCTTCGAGCGCCCGGGCGCGGAAGTCCTCGGCATTGGCGAAGCACAGCGGGGCGTCGTAGCGGAACACCAGCAGCCCGGGGATCTGCCGGGCCTCCGGGTAGTCTTCGATGTTGTGGAGCCCGGCGAGATCGGGGACCCGGCCGAGGACCGATGCCGGCGGCCGGGCGACACGGGCGAACAGGTCGGCGACCGACAGCCCAACGGCGATCAGGATCCCGGCCAGCACGTCGAATGCGAGCACCCCGAGGAGCGCTGCCAGCGCGAGCCCGAGCTCCGTGGCCCGAAACGCGGCCAGCCGGCGCAGGGCCGCCAGGTCGATCAGCTGGAGTGCCGCGTACACCACGATCCCACCCAGGGCCGCCCTGGGGATGAGCGCGATCAGCCCAGGGGCGACCAGGACGACGACGATCACCGACGCGGCGGCCACGAGCCCTGCCGCCTGGCTGCGCGCATGCATGGCGCTCACGATCGCGGTCCGGGACCCGGATCCAGTAGGCGTGAAGCCGCCGGTCAGCCCGACCGCCAGGTTGGCCGCCCCGAGCGCCAGAAACTCGCGGTCGGGATCGATCGTCTCGCCGTTGCGGGCGGCGAAGGCGCGACCGGTGAGCACCACCTCCGAGTAGCCGACCAGCGCGATCGCCGCGGCTGACCCGAGCAGGGCGGTGACGTCCGATGGCTGGATCGCGGGGAGCGCGGCGGCCGGGAGCCCGCCAGGGACCGGTCCGACCAGGGCGATGCCCTGCGACTCGAGACCCATGATGGACACGATGAGGGTCGCGCCGACCACGGCCAGCAGCGTGCCTGGCGCGAGGGGTACCAGCCGCCGCAGGGCGAGCAGGAACCCCAGCACGCCGATTCCGAGCACAACGGTCACCACCTGGATCTGGTCCAGCCGACCACCCAGCTCGAGCACCTTGCCGATCGCCCCCTGTTCGGCCAGGTCTGTCCCGGTCAGCGTGCCCAGCTGCGAGCCGATCATGACCAGCGCGACACCCGCCATGTAGCCCACCAGGATGGGCTGGGACAGCAGGTCGGCCACGAAGCCCAGGCGGAGCACAAAAGCCGCGAGGCACACGATACCGACCAGGATCGCGAGCCCGGCCGTGAGCGAGAGGTATCGCTGCGGGTCACCGCCGGCCAGCGGCCCGACTGCCGCCGCGACCATGATCGCGGTCGCAGAATCGGGGCCGACCGACAGCAGCCGCGAGGTGCCCAGCAGGGCATAGACGACCATCGCCGTGACTGCAACCCACAGCCCGGTGGTCGCGGGTACGCCGGCCAGATCGGCGTAGGCGAGGCATTGGGGCACGAGGTAGGCGGTGACCGCGACGCCGGCCAGGACGTCCGCCCGGAGCCACGACGCGCGGTAGCCGCGCAGCTGGGCAAGACCGGCCGCTACCTCGCTCGTTCGTCGTGTGCCGCGTTTGGCGCTCATCCGGCGTTTGTCGCGCTGTGGATCGCGACGCTGTGATTCCGGGGCGTTGTGCCGTCACCGACCATCGACGCTCCTGGTGTCGCTCGCCCGGGGATGTCCCACCAGAATGGGACCTTCGACCCTCCGCTCGTGAGTCTCCCGGTGCGATGGTAGGACCACGCGAGGCTCGCGGCCCGACGGTACGAGCAGACCGACCGCCGGCTCCGACAGGCCGAACACCGCTCCGGGTGGCCCTCGAGGCACCGGATGACAGGGACCACCGGCCGACCGGAACCACTTGGCAGGGCCGCGAGCCCGCCGCCTACCCGTTCTCCCGGCACGTTGCGCACGTCGTAGGCTGTCGTCGTGGAACGCGCCGTGGAACCCGCTCAGGTCGGCATCCGTCTTCGGCCCATGCGCGCGCGATCGATCCTGGTCCCGATGCTGCTGAGCGTCGGTCTCGTGGTCAGCGCGTGCGCCAGCGGCGCCACGGGTACCGTCTCCGGGCCGTCCGGCACGCCGGTCGCGTCGGGTGAGCCGTCCGGCACCAAGGGACCGTCACCCATCCTGTCGGCGGGCGATGCCGCGGCCGCGGTCTCGGCCGTCAACCCGCTGTTCGCAGGCATCGGGGCCCAGGATCCGAACCTCATCGGCCAGGCAAGCTGGTGGGAGGCCAACCCGACAGAGGCCGCCAAGCCACCCGTGCCCTGGAAGGTGACCTTCCGGATCGGCTGGGGCGATTGCCAGGCCGGCTGCATCGACGAGCATGCCTGGACGTACAGCGTGAAGCCGGACGGGACGGTGACGCTCCTCTCGGAGACCGGGTCGCCGCTGGCCAGCGATGTCCTGACGCAGCGCGCCGCGGCCGCGACGTGGACGGGTGTCGGGGGTCTGGTGACCGCGGGGCCCACCTGCCCGGTCGAGCGCCCCGGCGATCCCGCGTGCGCACCGCGCCCGGTCGATGGTGCCGAGCTGCTGGTAACCGGCGCGGATGGGTCTCAGGCGGGCCAGGCGACCACGGACAAGGGCGGGCTGTTCCGCCTCGACCTCGCGCCCGGCGACTACACGCTGGTGCCGCAGCCGGTCCAGGGGCTCATGGGCACCGCGCAACCGGTGCCGTTCAGCGTACGGTCGGGCGCGGAGACGTTCCTCGAGATCGCCTACGACACCGGGATCCGCTGAGCCGCCGCTCGCCAGTCCCCCGTCCCCAACGCGAGAGAGCCGCGACGGTCGTCGCGGCTCTCGTCGACCCGGGCCAGGTCACCTACCTGATGAGCTGCACTGCGAGCTGCTGGAAATCCTCGCCCTTCGTGGCCGTGGTCGGCCCCAGGAAGAACCCCTTGCGCCAGACCCCCTCGATGTCCTTGCCACCGTCGCAGGCCGTGATCTGGAACCCAGCGAACCCGATGATGTGGTACCAGGCGCCGGCCCCGGTCCCGCCCGCGAGGTCCCACACCGGCACCGTCACGGTGAGCTTGTTGTCGATGTAGTAGCTGCAGTCGGCACTGACCTTGTTGCCGGGCAGGCTGCCGATCCGGTCGATCGGGTTGGCGTCCGTGGAGGTCCCGCCGTTGACCTGGTCGCAACAGCCGAAGCTGTTGGGCGGCGGACCGATCTCCTTCTGCAGGAAGTTCTTGTCTTCGCTGCAGCCGTCAGTCGTGCTCATGCCGAGCCCGAACCCGGTGCACTTGCCGGTCGCCCCGAACTTGAGCCAGCCGAACCCGCCCGGGACGTTGAGGTTGCCGGGCGTGAGGTGCTGGGGCTGGCAGTCGGCGCTCGATCCGACGTCGCCGGTGCAGAACGGATAGTGCTGGAAGAAGGCGAGCGAGATGCCGGCCGGGAACACGTCACCGCCCGGCCCGCCGGCGGCGTAGCCACCGCGCGCCGTCGCGGTCGACGATGCCTTCATCGAGCCCACCCCGATGATGCCCAGGAAGTAGGTGCCGAACGTCCGGTTGGTCGAGACCTTCACCCCTACCGTGTTCGCTGGAGGTCCCGACCCGGGCGCACCGTCCCCGACATAGCCGAGGATGTTGCCGGCGTCGTCGATGTAGGCCGGACCGTCGGGTGAGCCGAACGTGATCGGATCGCTGCCGTTGGCGGTGGCCGTGGTCGTGATCGCGGCTTTCACGTTGGCGTCGGTGCCGTTGACCGTGTCGCTATCGATCCACTCTGCCACGATCCGGGCGCCGGCGAGCGCCGCGAAGTCCGAGGTGTTCTGGGAGTCGCGCCGCTGGGACAGCGCGTTGCCCCCGTCGACGACCAGGGCCACGGCGAGGATGATGACCGTCGCGCTCAGGGCAAACAGTGCGAGGACCTGCCCGCGCTCCGCCCGGTATCTGCTGATGAATCGGTTCATGTCCGTGCCCTTCAGTTGATCGTCATGGTGGCGGAGCCGGCCAGCGTCATCGGCCCGAGCAGCTGGCTGATCACGGGCGTGATGGCCACGAAGGGGGCCGTGACCCGGACCGAGATCACGTTCCCGGGCGCATGGTTGGAGCACGTCGACCCGGTCCAGCTGCCGGTCGGCGGGGTTCCGTCGGGGGGCGCCGGCACGCAGCTCATGTAGCTGCTCTTGACGGTCCCGAACGGGGCCATCATCCGGTTTGCGGCGCCGGTGACGTCGGTAAGCAGCGCCGCATCGTTGGCTGGGCAGATGGGGCCGCCCGCGGTGCCGCAGGCGAGGTCGGAGCTGCCACGGTAGCTCGCCTCGACGCTCCCCAGGCGGGCGCCCTCGCGGGCGGCCTGGGACAGGGTGGAGTTGAGGTACACGAGGCGGCCGACATCGATCAGGCCGAACAGCATGAACAGGAAGACCGGGATCACCACAGCGAACTCGACCAGCGCCTGGCCGCCGGCTCGCGGGTGGTGTCGGCCTAGCATCGGGTTGAGCCGCCGCGCCGTCATGTGTGCACCTGGTGGCTGACGGTGTCCGTGCCCCCGGCGTTGGTGACCTCAAGGGTCACGGTGTACTGCTTGTTGTTCTGGGCGAAGTCATGCGTCGGGTTCTGCGCGTTCGTCTGCGACATGTCGTCGCTGAAGGTCCAGAGCCAGTCGGTGATCGGGCAGCCGGTCTCGTACGTCGACTCGTCCTGGAAGTCGATAATCTTGCTCGGGCTGCCGTACGGGGTGCCGGGGGAGAAGGCGGCCACCGGCGCGGAGCATGGCGTCGATGTGGGGGTCGGTGTGGGGGTCGGCGTGGGGGTCGGCCCTGGTGTGGGGGTCGGTGTGGGGGTCGGCCCTGGTGTGGGGGTCGGCGTAGGCGTCGGTGTCGGCGGGACCGTCACCGTCCGTGACGTGGTGAGCGGTCCGCCCTGATTGGTGACCTCGAGCGTGATCGTGTACGTACCGGGCGCCCCGTATGTGTGGGTCGTCGGCACCGTCCCGCCCACGGCGCTGTCGTCGTCGCCGAAGTCGTAGTTGTAGCCGGAGATGGCGCACAAGCCGGAGTCCGGCGACGAGCCCGAAGGATCGAGCGTCACCGTGAGGTCGTCGGTTGAGACCGTGAAGGTGGCCACCGTCGGCGCCGCACAGCCGCTCGGGTTGGACCCACCCGGATCGGCCGCGGAGTTCAGGACAGCAACCGTCGACGCTGTGCTGATGTGGAGGTTGTTGCTGAAGAACCCACCGATCAGCGGGGTGAAGAAGTCGAACGGTGCGGTCAGGGTCACCGTGAGCGTGTTCCCGGCCCCCGCGCCGCCGGGCGACTCGTTGCACGGGATCGTCACCCCGGCCGGGGTCGCGCAGCGGGTCGACAGGTTCTCGGGATACGTCAGCACGGCCTGCTCGCCCGCCTGGCCCTGCGCGTTCCGCTCCTGGTTCGCGCGCGCGAGCATGCCGGTCGTGTCGAGCGGGTTGGTAGCCCCGTAGTTGGCGGCCTCGCGGACGGCGTTGCTGAGCTGCACGGTGGTGAAGAAGATCCGACCAAAGTCGACCGCGATCAGCAGCAGCATCATGAACGCCGGCAGGAGGATCGCGAACTCGACGAGGCTCTGGCCGCGGGAGCGGCCAGTCGTGGCGGCACGGATGCGTCGGAGCTGCGTAGGGAGCATCTCGATCCTGCTACGGGGGTGACACAGCTAGATGCTCGGCGTCACGGCTTACAGCCTCACTTGAAACGTTGCGCCCGCGCATAGCCCATCAGTCCTTGCCCGGGGGCGAAGAAGTACCCAGCGAACAATGGAAGAGCGGAGGGCATGTGCCCTCCGCTCTGCGTGCGCAGGATGTTGCGTCTCTGTAGGTTCCCGGCTCGTCTGGGTATCCGGTCCCGCGACTGCACCTTCGCCCGGATCCACCGAACCGGGCCGGTTGACCCGCTGGTGAGGCCCGACAGGGGTCCTCGTCACCGTCGATGGTGATGTCCGTGGCTGGGACCGCGTGACGAGCGGTCGAGGCGGGGGGCTGGTGTGGCTCGCGGAGCACGGCGGTCTTGGGACACCGGTTTTCGGGTACCAGTACAACCGGGCCATGGCGCAAATGCGCGTCGCCGGCGACGCTGCGCCCATGAAGAAGCGCATCCTCGCCGGGCTGCTCTGGTTCTACATGATCTGGTATGCGTGGACCATCATCGCCAACTTTGTGGGCGTGACCGATCTCGCCGGCCCTGTGATCGGC
>Ga0307440_1000590_pt1 | contig 17890 bp, 18 predicted proteins | sample SalMarWE160410MG_FD_202150 | JGI IMG/M metagenome (GOLD analysis project Ga0307440, IMG submission 202150) | Salt marsh sediment microbial communities from the Plum Island Ecosystem LTER, Massachusetts, United States - WE1604-10 | ecosystem: Environmental > Aquatic > Marine > Intertidal zone >... | reverse complement strand
CGACCCGAGGATCCGCTACCAATGACGACCGCGACGACGAGCCCGGAGGTCGCGGCGGCGCCTGCCGGCGGTGCGCGCTCGCGGCATCTCAGGCGCCTGCTGAGGAAGCCGAACTTCGTGATAGGCAGCGTCATCGTGCTCGCGTTCCTCGCGGTCACCGTCCTGGCGCCCGTGCTCACGCCCTTCGATCCGACCGAGGGGGACTTCCTCAGCGCGCGCTTGCCGCCCGTCGCGGGGCATCCGCTGGGCACCGACCAGTACGGGCGGGACCTGCTGACGCGCGTGCTCTATGGCTCACGCACGGCACTGCTCGCCATCCTGGTCGCGGACGGCATCGCGCTCGTCGCGGGCAGCGGCCTCGGGCTGGCGGCGGGGTTCTACGGCGGGGCCACGGACAGCATCATCATGCGTGTCGTGGATGTCTTGCTGGCGTTCCCCTACCTGCTGCTGGCCTTGATCATCGTCGCGGCCCTGGGGCCGAGCCTGTTCAACGCCATGGTGGCGATCGGCGTGGTGTACACGCCGCAGTACGCGCGCCTGCTGCGCGGCAAGGCGCTCTCCATCCGTCAGCAGGAGTACGTGCAGTCGGCGCGGGCCCTGGGGGCGCGAGACCTGAGGGTGATGCTCCGGCACGTGCTACCCAACAGCGCCGTCCCCATCCTGGTGACGGCGACGCTGCAGGCCGGCACCGTGATCGTGGAGACTGCGGGCCTCTCGTTCCTCGGCCTCGGCGCGCAGCCTCCCACGCCGGACTGGGGCGCGATCCTCGCCGATGGCCAGACGTACTTCCTGACGTCCTGGTGGATCGCCACCTTCCCTGGCCTGGCCATCCTGCTGGTGGTGCTCGGCTTCAACTTGGTGGGCGACGCCCTGCGCGACACGCTCGAAGGCGGCTGACCGGCGCGCCGTGCCGGCGGCCGGCGGGCCGCCGAGGGCGCGAACCGCCGCGCGGGCGCGGTGCGGCCGCTCAGGAGGGCACCGGAGCGTCCCCGGCGGCAAGCCAACCCGGAAGCTCGGCGGCCACGCGCTGCAGCCGCGATGCCGGCACGATCACCACGCCGTCGGCGTCGGCCACGATCACATCGCCCGGGACGACGCGCACGCCGGCCAGGTCGACCGCCACGTCGATGGCGTCGGCCACGGAGGCGTCGGCGTGGCCGCCACCGGCGCCCCGCGCGCGGCGCGGGAAGCCGCCGCGCGCGCGCACACCCAGACCGCCGGCCGCGAGCGCCGCGAGGTCCCGGACGTAGCCGTCCACCACGGCGCCTGCAGCGCCGCGCGCGGCGGCCTCGCCCGCCAGGGTGTCGCCCAGCAAGGCGGCCTCGAGGCCGCGGGCCGCGGCCACCAGCACATCGTCTCGCGCGAGCCCTTCAACCGCGGCGCGTACCGCGCCGAGGCCGCCCCGCCAGGCGGCCACGGTGCGGGCACGCCCGACGAAGTCGGGGCCGACGCGCACGCCCCACACGGGCCGCGCTGCCTCGGCAGCGTCGTGGTCGCATAGCAGCGCGCACAGGCCGCCGCCCGCCAGCGCCGCACGCAGCGCCTCCACGTCGCTGCTCACCCTGCGCCTCCGACACCGCGGCCTGCGAGCCTGCGCCACAGCCCCACCCAGGCCTGCAGCCCGAGTCGGAACCTTTCGGGCCGGTAGAACTCGTTGGGGGCGTGGATGTCCTCGTCGGCCGTGCTGAACGAGTAGAAGACCGTATCCACCCCGAGCGCCTCGCGGAAGGTCGCGGCGATCGGGACCGTCCCGCCCATGCCGACCACGTCGGGCGGGGCGCCGAAGACGGCCTCCAGGGTCTCGGCCGCCGCCCGCACCCAGGGGCTCTCCGAGGAGACGCGGTAGGCCACGGCCCCGTGCGCTTCCCCCTCGAAGCTCAGCGTCACGCCGGGCGGACGGTGACGCTCGAGGTGGCGGCGCACCTTGGTGACGATGTCCTCGGGGTCCTGGGCCGGCACCAGCCGGCACGTGATCTTCACGTGCGCCTCGCTCGGCAGCACGGTCTTCGTCCCGATGCCCTGGTAGCCGCCGTAGAGGCCGTTGACCTCGAGCGTGGGCCGAACCCATTGCCGGGCCAGCGTGCCGAAGCCTTCCTCGCCGAACGCGGCCGGCGCCCCCACGGCAGCCAGGTAGGTCGCCTCGTCGAAGGGCAGGCTCCCGAGCGCCGCAGCGAGCGCCGCGTCCGGTTCCTTCACGTCGTCGTAGAACCCCTCCACGGCCACGCGGCCGCCGTCGTGAAGGGAGGCGACGAGCTCGCAGGCGGCGTGAAGGGGGTTGGCCACGCCGCCCCCGTGCCGGCCCGAGTGCAGGTCCTTGGCCGGGCCGTGCACGGTGAGCTCGAGGCCCGCCAGCCCGCGCGCCGCCAGTGTGATGCTGGGAGCCTCCGCCCGCCACATGCCGCCGTCGGCGGAGAGCGCCAGGTCGCAGGCGAGCGCCTGCCTCCGCGACTCCACCAGCGCGCCGAGGTGCGGACTGCCGATCTCCTCCTCGGCCTCGAACAGGAAGCGCAGGTTCACCGGGGGTTGCTCGCCGGCCTCGAAGAACGCCTCGGCCGCCAGGATGGGCAGCAACATCGAAGCCTTGTCGTCGCTGACGCCGCGACCGTAGAGGCGCCCGTCGCGCTCCGTGAGTGTGAACGGTGGGGACGCCCAGGCGTCGAGCGGTTCCGGCGGCTGCACGTCCAGGTGGCCGTACACGAGCACGGTCGGGGCGTCGCCAGCGCCGTCGTAGCTACCGAAGACGGCCGGGTGCCGCGGGGTCTGCCACACCTCGACGTCGATGGCGCCGTGGCCGGCGCGCGCCAGGCGCGCTGAGACCCACGCCACGGCGCGCCGGACGTCCTCTGCGCGCGCCGGGTCGGTGCTCACGGAGGGGATGGCGACGAACTCCGAGAGCTCGTCCAGGTAGCGCGGCCCCTGCTCCTGCAGCACCTTCAGGACGGCGTCCACGTCACTTCCCTCCGTCGACCGCGAGCGTCTGGCCGGTCACCCAGCCTGCCTGCTCGCTGGCGAAGAAGAGCACGGCGTTGGCGATGTCGTCGGGCGTGCCGAGCCGGCGCAGGGCGATGCCATCGACGAGGTTGCGTTGACCCTCCTCGCCGTAGGCCTTCCACTGCTTCTCGGTGGTGGGGTTGGAGCGCACGAAGCCGGGTGCAACGTTGTTGACGGTGATTCCCCACGGGCCGAGCTCGTGTGCGAGCTGACGGGTCAGGCCGATCTGTCCGGCCTTGGCCGACGCGTACGCCTGGATGCCCGTCAGGCTGATGCCCAGGCCGGCGCCGCTGGAGATGTTGATGATGCGTCCCCTGCGGGCCTCCTTCATGGCCGGCGCTGCGGCCTGGCTGGCGTAGAAGGCGCCGTCGAGGTTGACGGCGACGATCGCGCGCCACGCTTCCACGGAGATCTCCTCCAGTGGCCTTCCAACCTGACCGAGGACGCCGCCCGCATCGTTGACGAGGATGTCGATGCCACCGTGACGAGCGCGCGCCCTGTCGAAGGCGGCGCGGACGCTGTCACGCTCCGTGACGTCGAGCCGTTCCGTTTCGAGAGGCGTGCCTGCGTCCTCTCCGAGTCGGGCCGTTTCGTCCAACTCCGCCTCGGCGATGTCGAAAGCCACCACCTGCGCGCCCAAGGCAGCGAAGCTGAGGGCGATGGAGCGGCCGAAGCCGTGCGCGGCGCCGGTGACGAGGGCGGTGCGGCCATCAAAGCGGATGTGCACCGGGCGCTCCTTCCTGGTTCCCGACCGGGAGCTCGAGCAGGTTCGACCAAGCCAGGGGCCGATCGCCCGACTCGACCTCGTGCATCAGCTCCACGAGGGCCTCGATCGCGGGAGCTGGGATGCCCCGTCGGCGCGCGATGCGGAGGATGGGGCCGAACTGCGCGTCGATCTCGGTCTTTCGATGGTGGACGGCGAGGTCGCGCCAGATGCCGCTGTGCGTCTTGGCGGATGCCTGGTTGAACGCGACCATGGCCGCAAAGGTCGCGTCGACGGCGGTCGGGCTCGCGGCGCTCGAGAAGGCATCCGGGTCGAATCCATTGAATCCCATGGGTGTGACACCTTCGGCCGCCGCAACCTGCGTCACTTCTCGGGCGAGCTCGATCAGGGCAGGCCGGGCATCAGGGGCGAGCAGACTATCGACGATACTAGCGTTGGTCAGCGCACCCGCGAACAGCAGCGCGCCGTATCCCATCTTCCCCCAGAGGTAGCCCCAGACGTTGTCCGTGGCGACAGCATTCGGCTCGAAGTGGCGTAGTGCCTGGACGACTCGGTTGGCTCGCTGGCTGGAACGGCCGTCGAGCTCGCCGACCACCACGGCCCCTCGCCCTCCGAAGTGGATCACGCCCGGCTCGAGCACGTCTGCGCCGAAGTTGACGAATGCGCCAAGCGTGCGTGACGGACCCACGACATCAGCGATCGCCAGCTCGTTGAGTCCGTTCTGGAGCGAGACGACCAGGCCCTGGCGAGACAGGTGGGGCAGGAGCTGTCGCACGGCGTCCTCGGTGTGCAGGGCTTTCGTGCTCAGGAAGATCGTGTCCCACGTGCCTTCGACACCGTCGGGCAGGCAGCAGGGCACGACCTGCGTGAAGCTCTCGATCGGGCCGGTGAGCTGGATGCCCGTTCGGCGTAGGGCTCCGACGTGCGCCTCGTTGGCATCGACGACCGTGATGTCGAGTCCGGCTCGTGCAAGGTAGGCGGCCACGGTGCCGCCGATGGCGCCAGCGCCCCAGATGAGGATGCGTTGGCGTTCGTCGCTCTTGTCGGAATGGGTCACTGCCAGGGGCCCTTCAAGGCCTCGCGAGTCTCCTCAACGCCGGCCGCCCAGACCTCCATCATCCGGTCGTCGGGCTTCTGGTAGGCGCCGCCGAAGTTCCCATCCCCGAGGTACGCGCGCACGGCAGCGGCGTCCATGAGGCGCATGCGTGCAACGTCGATCATGGGCTTGGCGTCGTCGGGAAGATGGACCCCGTCGAGGCGCGTCCACGGGAAGTTCTCCATCCAGGACGCATGCGAGGCTTCGGGATCGATCCCCTGCACGACCGCGAAGCATCGGGGTGCGTTCCACCAGTTGTGCCACTTCACGGCGATGCCGGGGTTCCGGTTCATCCACTCCTGCAGGATTGAGCCGCCTGGGCTGTTCCCGCCGTGCCCGTTCACGAAGAGGATCCTCTTGAATCCCGTGGCGGCGAGGCTGTGGAGGATGTCTTCGACGATACGGTGGTAGGTCTCGAGTCGCAGGCTGACGCTTCCCGGGAAGCGGAGGAAGTAGGGGGTGATGCCGTAGGTGAGGGCGGGGAACACCGGCACGCCCAGCGGAGCTGCCGCTTCGGTGGCGACCCGTTCCGACAGGATGGAGTCCACCGAGAGGCTCAAGTAGCCGTGCTGCTCCGTGCTTCCCATGGGAACGACAACGCGGTCGTCCTTCTCGAGGTAGCGCTCGACCTGCATCCAGTTCATCTGGTTGATCTTCATGGCGCCTCCTACGTGGATCCCTTCAGGCGTAGCCCCTCCAGCCTCGGGAGCAGTCGGGTCTCGATGGACCGAGCTTCGGGTTCGAATCTGAACTCGAGGGCGGTGACCTCGGGCGGAAGCCGGCTGAGGACTTCGCCTGATCCCGTGCCATACACGACGACGGTGCTCGACGTGATCGAACGATCGAACCCGGGTTGATTGTTGAGCACCGCCTTCACGTCCGTGACGTGCGGCGCGTATCGACGGACGTTGTTCTGCAGAGTGGGCAGGAAGTCGGGAACGTTGCTGACGGCGGCGATCCGGGAGTCGGGAGGCAGGGCGGCGAGTCGCGTACGCGTCTCTTGCGATGGGATGAAGGTGAGGCCGATGACCGGGGCCCCTTCAGGCAGCACCGCGCGAAGCTGGCGCTCTCGATTTGCGATCGTCAGGTAGGCGTCAGACGTCCACTCGGGTGGCTCGCTACGCTGGAATCGCTCGAACGTCGTTGCCTGGATCACGTCTCCACGTCGAAGCGAGCCGCGGATCGAGGCCGCATACGCTTCGCTTGCTTCGGCGTAGACGCCCACGAAGAGGATGTGGAGCTCGGCCCCGGAGCCACCGGGCTGTCCTGCTCGAAGCGCAACTGCTTCGGCGACGGCGGCTCGCGTGTAGCCCAAGCGCTCGGCGGTCGCGAAGAGGGCATCAACCGCCTTGCGAAACGTCACCGCACCTTCGCTCTGTAGCGTCGCTGGCAGGCTCCCCGAAACGAACGTCCCACGCCCCTGGTAGCTCTCCAGGAGCCCTTTGTCGCGCAGCTCCTTGTAGACCTCCGAAACCGTGGCCGGTGAGATCCTCAGAGCCTGGGCAAGGTCCCGGACGGACGGAAGCTTCGCCCCGCGCGCTATCTCGCCCGTGGTCACACCGTATTCGATCTGGCCGCGAACTTGCACTCCGACCCCGAGCGGGAGCGAGCGGTCGATCGTAAGCGAATGGCGGAGGTCGATGGGAACGGTCATAGCCGGGTAGATCGTCGAGGCCGAGCATCAGGCGATGCCTCAAGCTGTTACAAGAGACGATAACAGTTGCTTCATGGTCGCGTCAAAACGGACGGGAGCGAGCCGTCGTTTCTGTGCGACTAGTCCTTTCAGCCGGGTGAGCGTCGGACAGCACTAGTGTGCCAGGAGGGTAGAACACGGTGCGGACCCCACTGCGTGATCTCTGCCGCATGTGGGTGGTTGCAGCGCGTCGGCTCAAGCGTCGGGTGAGGGCAGGGCCGTGCCCGGGGCCAGTTGGCAGGGGTGGTCGCGGACGGCTCTCACGGGGGAGAGCGCGATGGGCGCGATGGCGCACACCGAGCCGAACGCCCCGATCCACATGAAGGCGTGCAGGCTGGTGAGGCAATCAACGACGCCGCCAAGCACGACCGCGGCGTGGGGCCGGTGGCCCAAGGGGTACGGGAGCAGGCCGCAGGCGTGAAGCAGGAGGGCGTCGGAGATCGATGGTCCGATGCCGACGGCAAGTTGTGTGCGGGCGGTGACGGGTGCCCCGAGGCGTGCGCCCGCGCCTTCAGCCGCGAGGACCCGGCCGGCGGTCGGGGCGGAGAGGTGGAGCACGCGCACGACGTAGAGCAGCCCTATGGCGAACGTCATGCTCGTGAAGAGGTTGAACGTTCGCGTGGTCGTGCCGAGGGTCCGCAGATACGGGTGGCCTGCGACGCACGTGAGGCCCCGACCGACGGCGGAGGCCAGCCGCCGAGGCCCGTTCGTGCGCGCGGGGGACGGTGGTGGGTCGGGGAACCGCGCCCGTGCGATGAGACCCAAGGACAGCGCGTAACCGGCGTCGAGGAGAACGCTGAGCGGACCGGTGACGGCAGCGATGAGGATGCCGGCCGGGCAGGGTTCGACGAGGCGGGCCACCGATTTGCTGAAGCCGAGCCCGACAGGACCAGCAGGGGATGGCGGCCGGAAGGATCGCGCGGCCGCCGTCGCACACGATGAGGACGGGCCTACGCGGCAGCCGGTCGACCCAGGCCCCGGCGGGCCCGCGATGGTGCCGCCGGCGGGCACGCGGCCAGGTCTCAGCTACCGACAGGGCCCACGGACGCCGGTCCCCCTGCCCGCTACACTGATCGGACGGCACCGTCTCCGGTGTCGAGCCGTGCTCGAGCTGCCTCACCACGGGCCTTTTCTCTCACGCGACACCCTTCGGCAGCGCCGGGAACGGTCGGATTCCGGGGGGTTGGTGGTCAGTCGTCGATCGTGAGCCGGTACCGAGCGCCGGAGCTCTCTTGCCGGATGACCACATAGGCTCGATCACGGCCGCGCGTGTAGATCGCGTGGATCGTGTCGAAGCTCTCGTCGAAGGAGCGCCTGAACCAGCCGTGCTCGAACATGCGCCGGTCCACGTCGAGGTACACGTCATACAGGGATGCGTCGCTCTGGAACACCGCGTAGAAGTGATGCGGCCTCGAGCCGCGGTCGATGACGACCAGCCCAGGGAACTCGAAGCGCATGCCGAGGTGGCCCCAGACGATGACCCCCTGGCCCTGTACGCTTGCGGCCGTTTCGCCAGGTCGCACGGTGACCGCACAGCCGGCCAGCGGCAATGCCAACCCCGCAACCAGTCCGGCCAAACGAAGCGTCCTGTTCATCCTGGTACCTCCCTTCTGCCAGTCCCGCGGGACTCGCGAAGGCGGCAGCCTCCAGGCTGCGCTTTCCCAGCAACCGGCAACGACATACACACCAGATCCGACGTGAGCACCGCCCCACAGCGATCCTCGTGCCCGTTCAGGGAAGCGCGAGGCAGCCCGGGCGGCCCCGGTGCGGCGGATGGCAACAGCTCAGGCTCGGCCTGGCGTTCCGCCCGGACGAGGAAGCATTCCAGCGTCAGGGTCGAGCCGCCGCGCCAGCGCGACGAGGGTACGAGCGAGATGGCAGCGCACCTCGTTGGACCGGCGCTGCCGGCCTTGGCGCCGCGACGCTCTCCCCGCTTGGCCAAGCCGCACCATCCGGAGACGGTGCACCTGCGCTTGGAGGTCGTCCAGGTGGCAGCGCAGCAGGGCGTCGAAGACGGCGTCGTGGTGTGGCCCCATGGTGGTTCCTCCCAGTGATTTCGCCTAGATGTGCTCCGGACCCGCTCGCCCTCATGCGAGAGGGCGGGCTGGCGGGCGGGCGTAGTCCGTCTGTCAGCTTCCGCGGCCGGCCTCGGCGTCGCCGGCCTCCTGCCTCGCACGAAGCCGTTGTGGCGGGAGATGGCCCCCACCGGCCCGGGCCGCGGGCCGGGATGCGCCGCCGCGCGGCTCCGTGCCCTGGTAGCCCTGCACTTCTCGATGCCTGGGCCGTATCCAGTGCCGCAACAGTCGCTCCGGGCACCCTTCATCTCGCAGGAGCAGCAGCCGCACTGTGGGCATGTCGTCGCCCGACATCGCGAGCTGCGACGGTGTGCACGGCAGCACCGTCACCCTCGCGGCCGTCAGCATGCGGCCCAGGTCGGGTCCGGCCCACGCGATTGCCTCGCTCGTTCCGACCAGCGTCGCGCCGCAGTGGAGGGCGAGCCAGATCTCCAACATGGAGGCATTGAAGCGCAACGGTGCGCCCTGGAACACCCGGTCGTCTGCCGTCAGCCGGAACACGCGGGCCGCAGAGGCGACGACCTGGCTCGCCCGACGGTGCACCACCAGCACCCCCTGGGCATCTGCCGCCGCGGTGGCGGGATAGACGACGCAGCACGCGTCAGTTGGCCCCACTCCTGTCGTGGAGGGTCGGAGGCGTCGCGCAGAGAGCCGCGCGACCGCGGGGCCGTCCACGTCGAGCCGGATCACCTGGCCGTCGAACGACCGGAGGCGCGCTGCCAGTGCCGCCGTGCTCACCAGCGCTGCCGCGCCCGAGGCCGCTACCATCTGGCGCAACCCGTCCCGGTCGGCCTCGGGATCCAGGGCAACGTACGCCGCACCTGCCTTGAGAACGGCAAGCACCGCCACGTAGGTGTTCACCGACCGCGGCAGCAGCATGGCCACTCGCGTCGCGCGGCCCACACCGTAGGCGCGAAGGTGGCGGGCGAGGCGGTTCGCTCGGCATTCCAGCGCTCCATAGCTCACCGGCTCGTTTGCGACGACCGCAGCAGTGGCGCCCGGACGAAGGTCCGCCTGGGCCTCGAAGTGTTCGTGGAGAAGCTTCGGCCCGGACGACATGACGCCCGTCGCCGTGACGGGGGTCCCACGCCTGCGGTCTCCGGACGGCGGCGCCGTGCGGGCGCCCAGGCGCGCGCTCCCGGCCTCGGCCATCGCTGCCGGACTCGACGGCTCGTCGTGACCTTCGCGGACCAGAATCGTAGTCGGTGCCATCAGACGTACCACCTTTCCGTCTCGACTGAACTCCGCCCGGCGGGCGCCGTGAGGGTCTCCGAGCTTGAGAGCGGTGCGCTTGGACTGTGAACGCGAGCAGAGCGGGTCGTGCGCAACGGCCACGCTCGGTCAAGGCTAGGGACGTTCCATGTGAGCTTCCTGCGTGTGCGTCTGAGAACTCACGTGAGCCGCCGGGCCGCCGCGGCCCCGCGCACCGTGTCGCCCACGTCCGGCCCGGCAAGATCGTGTACCGCGGCGCATGATTCATGAAGCGCCGCAGGGCTTCGTCGCGCCCCGCCGGTCCAGGTGTCGCATCGGCACGCAGCTACGGAAGGCGCGGAGCACTGGCACGCCATCGACACGACCCGGCGGCCAGAAGGCGCCGCCGCACATCGCGTCCATGCTCCTTCGCTGGAGGGGTCATCGCGTGCCTGCATCCGGGGCAATCGCCCCGGTCGTTTGCACTGCGCACTCGCCCTACTGCTTGGCGCAAGGGGAGCCGGTCGCTACACGCTGCGAGCTCGGTGCCTTGGAGACGGCCTTCGCAGGGAAGGCGGCGACGGCCCTGCGGCTACGGAAGCTCGATAGCGTCGGCCGCCAGGCGTGCGGACCGTCCGGCGGGTCGCGCGCGAACGATGCGTTGGGTGATGTCGGCACCGGTTCGGCGCGCCGGCCCGCGAGGCTGACCTCCTGTGCCCAGAGCTCGCACCCGCGCTCACCTGCGGCTCGCCGCTGGCAAGGGCGGCCGAGCCATGAGCCGTATCTGGCCGTCAGCGCATCGGATCCAGCCGGTCCCCTGCTGCTTCCTCGCCCGCGTGTCCGCTCAGGCGTCGCCGGGCCGTTCGGGCGCGCGCGTCGGCCGCCACGATGGCGACGGCGGCCAGGATCACCAGGGTGGTGACGATGGCCGCGGCGGGCCCGGCCACGGTGGGGCCGGCCGCGGACGTGAAGTCGAAGACCGCGTGCCACACGGCCACGAGGAGGATGCTGCCGCCCGACCCCCGGAACAGCCAGGTGAGCACGATCGAGCCGGCGACGATGCCGACCAGCCAGCCGGCGACCTGACCGGCGGCGAGCGCTTCGAACGGCGCCAGGGTGAGGAACAGCGGCAGGTGCCAAGGCGCCCACATCAGCGCTACCAGGAGGGAGCTAGTGGTGAGCGAATACTTCGACAGCAGGCGCTTCGTGGCGAATCCTCGCCACCCCACCTCCTCGCCCAGGCCGTTCACCAGGGCGACGTAGGCGAAGGTTGCCGCGGCCCCGAGCCCGAGCCCCACGCCTGGGTAGCTGGCGAAGGCCGCGACCCCTGCGGCCCCGGCGTTGAGCGCCAGGCATACCACGCCGACGATGAGCGGAACGAGCACGGCGAGCCACCACCAGCCGACGCGCCACGCCACCGCGCCGCGCCACAGCTCGCGGAGGCCGGTCCGTCCGTCCACTAGCCAGGTGACGATGACGGCCGCCAGCAGGGGGCCGGTGAGCCCCATCATGTGCGTGGGCCAGCCGACGCCAGCCCGGATCGTCGCGCCGGAAGCCGCGAGGGGGATCCACCAGGACCACGAGAGGGCATACGCGAGACCCACGAAAGCGGCCAGCGGATGGCGGGCGAGCGCCCGCCGCCAGCGCGGGACCTTCGAACTGCGCGATGGGATGCGAGCGGGCGTGGACACCATCTGCAACCTCCTGATATAGTGCTACTATATTATTGCGGCGGCACGAAGGGACATTCGTCTTGGCGGCATCTGCGAAGGCTCGACATCGGCGGCCCGTTGGAAGGCCCCCCGGAGGGCGGGACCTTCGGGAGACCTTGCTGAGCGTTACGCTGCGGCTCCTGGAGCGGGCCGAGGACCCCGCAGCCGTCACCATCGCACGGGTCGTGGCTGCGGCGAGGTGCACCCCGCCCTCGCTCTACCACTACTGGGCTACCCGGGAGGCGCTCCTGCGGGAGGCCAGCGCTCGCGGCTGGGAGCAGTTCCGCAGGAGTCAGCAGCCGCCGGTCGAGGCGGCCGGCAGTCCGCTCCAGCGCATCCGCAGCCGCGGCCGGGCCTACCTGAGCTTCGCCCGCCGGCACCCTTCTCTGTTCAGGGCGCTGTTCCTGAGCGGCACGCTGTCGCCCCCGGCGGCGGCCGAGCGTGCCGCTCCCGGGCCAGCCCTCGACGCGCTCGTCGCCGACGTGACCGACGCCATGGAGGCCGGCCTTCTGCGGCGAGAAGAGCCGGTGGTGGTAGCGCTCGCGCTGTGGGCCGCCGTCCACGGTGTTGCCACGCTCTGCGCCACGAATCCCGAGCTCCCGGAAGCGCTGGCGGACGATGCGGCACGGCTCCAGCAGGACGCCATCCTCGCCGGTCTGGCCGGTCCGGCCGCTCTGCCCCGGTGAGGGGAGCATCGGCTGGGGCGCACTCCCGGTTGACGGCGCGCGCCGACGGGCCCGATACTTCGACCCGTGAGCAACAGCGCGTCGCGTGGGGGAACGGGGGCGTCGCCGGAGCCCGTGACGGAACGCCGGGTCCTGGCCTTCCGTGTGCAGCGGCAGGGGCTCCACCGGCGTGCGCCTCGGGGGTCGCTGGTGCGGGTGCTGTCGGCGATGGCGGGCGCGCAGGCGCAGATCGAGTCGGCGGCCGGCGCGGCGTTGGCGGCGCGCGTCACGGGACTGGACGCGGCAGCGGTGGCTGCGGCGGTGTGGCAGACGCGGCGCGTGGCCAAGGCCGCGGCCATGCGCAGGACGTTGCATCTGCTGCCCTCCGACGACCTGGCCATGTTCGTCCGTGGCACGGCCGGGCGCGCGGACAAGGAGATTCGCTGGATGCGGAATCGGGGGGTTGCGGCGCCCGACCTTCGTCAGGCCCTGGAGGCCACCTTGGCCGTGCTCGACCGCCCGTTGACGCGGCTGGAGCTGGCAGAACGGGTCGGTGAGGCGCTCGCTCGGCCGCTTCGCTGGCGGGCGGGCGGCGGCTGGGGAAGCTCTCGCAAGATCCCCTGCGTGCCGGTCGGACCGATCGACACGCCCTCGTCGTACCTGCTGGATCTCGCGGGTGCGGAGGGGGTCGTCTGCCACGGCCCGCGGCGTGGCAACCAGCCGACGTTCGTGCGGGCGGACGCCTGGCTGGAGGGCTGGCAGGACCTGCCCCGGGACCGCGCCGAGGATCGGCTCCTGCGGCGCTACCTCCGGGCCTTCGGTCCCGCCACGCTGAGGGACTTCGTCGCCTGGACGGGCATGCGCGCGTCGGACGCGCAAGCCGTTTGGGAGCGGTCCCGCCCGGAGCTGCTAGCCGTCGGCGTGGACGGCTGGACCGGCTGGATCGTCGCAGAGGACCGCGAGGCGCTGCTCGAGGCGGAGCTCACGCGGCCCAGCGTTCGCTTGCTGCCCTACTTCGACGGGTACGTGCTGGGCCACGCGGACCGGCGTGCCATCGTGCCCCCGGAGCACATGCACGACGTGTACCGCAAGCAGGGGTGGGTGGCGCCCGTCCTGCTCGTTGACGGGCGGGTGCGGGGCACCTGGTCGCAGGAAGGCAAGGGGCGGCGCCTGCTGCTGAAGGTGGCACCCTTCGGGCGGCTTCCGAAGAAGGTCACCCGGGCGATCGAGCGCGAGGCCGAGGCTCTGGCGCGTTTCACAGCACACGACGAGGTGGAGGTCGTCGCGAGCTGACGGGGGTTCCCGCGGCCCATCGCGGCCGCCGGGTCGGTGGTACGGTCGGCGGTACCCATGGCGGACGCATCGCACGAAGGCAGAACCCTGACGCACGAGGAGGCGAGGCGCTTCTACGATCGCGTGGGGAGGGCGCAGGATACCCAGGCGTTCTACGAGCGGGAGGCCGTGGCGCAACTCTGCTCGCATGCAGAGCTGGCCCGGGCGACGCATGTGGTCGAGCTGGGATGCGGCACCGGGAAGCTGGCGGCCGAGCTGCTGGCGTCGTCCCTGCCGGCGTCGGCGCGCTACACGGGGCTGGACGCGAGCGGCGTGATGGTGCGGTCGGCCAGGCAGCGCACGGAGCCGTTCGGGGCCCGCGCGAGCATCGTGCAGACCGACGGCGCGCCGGTGTTGCCGGTCGAGACGGGGTCGGCGGATCGCTTCGTGGCCAACTACGTCTTCGATCTGCTGGGGGCGGAGGGTATCGCTGCGATGTTGCTCGAAGCGCATAGGGTGCTGGCCCCGGGCGGGCTGATCGGCATCGCGGGCCTGACCCCCGGCGAGAGGGGCGCCGCCCGGTGGGTGTCGGCGCTGTGGACGCGAGCCTTCCGGCTGCGTCCGGGACTGACAGGGGGGTGCAGGCCGCTGCGCATGCGCGACGACCTGGGGCCGCCGCGCTGGGAGCTGCGGTTCGAGACGGTGGTCAGCGCCTACGGGGTAGCGTCGGAGGTGGTGGTGGCGGCCCGTCGCTAGGGGCGCCCGGCGTGTGCGACACGGGCATCGAGCGGGCACTCCGAGGAGGGCCGGCGGGTGCGTGGTTGACGCATGCATGCTTGCTCATATATGCTTCTTATGTGCGCCGAGACGGGACGTCGCGGCGTGAACGCGAGGATCTGATGGTTACGAACTTCGACGTGAGGGAGCTACTTCCGGGGCATCCGCCAGTTCTCGACGCGTGCCTGGAGCGCCTCCGCGCGGAGGTGGCGCAGCGGCCCGGCGTGCAGCTGGCGTCGCTCTCGCCGGCGCCCGGTGGCGTGCGCCTGGAGGTCGAGCACGATGGCGCGATGGCGGACGCGGGCGAGGTGCATCGGCTGGTGCGGGACGCAGCGGCGGGGGTGAGGGATGCGTACCGTCACCTATCGTTTCGTCTGGGGAGGCTTCACTGCGCCGACTGCGCGGCGTCGATCGAGTCGGAGGTGGGCGGTCTCGAGGGCGTGGCAGAAGCGCACGCGAGCTACGGGTCGGAGCGCCTCGATGTGGTGCTGGACGTGGGGGCAGGCGGCAAGGCAGAATCGCTCATACGGACCGTGCGCGCTCTCGGGTATGAGGCGCGGGCGCTGGGCGCGCCCGTGACGGACCCGTCCACCGTGTCATCCGGCGGAGGCCGCGGCCAGGCGCAGGCCGAGGTGTCTGCGCGTGAGCGCAGCGACACCAGCCCCGGTGACGCCAGCGCCAGTGATGTCGGCCCCGGTGGCGCCCGCCGCGTGCTCGGCATGCCGTTGGGTCTGGCGCTGTCGCTCGGCGCCGGGCTGGCGCTCCTGGCCGGGTGGGTATCGGGATGGGCGTTGGGTGCGCCCCCGGCCCTGCGGGTCGGCTTCTACGCACTGGCATACCTGGCGGGCGGCTGGAGGACGGCGCAGCACGGCTTCCAGGCGGCGCGCCGGGGACGCTTCGACGTGGACGTGCTGATGCTGGTGGCGGCGACGGGGGCGGCGATCGTGGGGGCGTGGCCGGAAGGCTCGCTGCTGCTGTTCCTGTTCAGCCTGGGGCACGCCCTGGAGCGCTTCGCCATGGACCGGGCACGCCGCGCGATCCGGGCGCTGGCGGACCTGGCGCCACGCACGGCGCGCGTGCGCGAGGGAGAGCGCGAGCGCGAGGTTCCGGTCGAGGCGCTGGCGGTCGGGGACGTGGTGGTGGTGCGCGGCGGCGAGCGGCTGCCGAGCGACGGTGAGGTCGTGGACGGCGAGAGCGGGGTGGACCAGGCGCCGATCACGGGCGAGTCGATGCCGGTGTGGAAGGGCCCGGGCGCGCAGGTGTTCGCGGGCACCATCAACGGCGACGGCACCCTGCTGGTCCGTGCCACGCGCCTGGCGACCGATACCACGCTTGCCCGGGTGATCGCGCTGGTGGAGCGGGCGCAGTCCGCGAAGAGCCCGACGCAACGGTTCACCGAGCGCTTCGAGCGGGTGTTCGTTCCGGTGATCCTGGTGGTGACAGCGCTGGTGATCGTGGTGCCGCCTCTGCTGGGGGTGCCGTTCGGGGCGAGCTTCATGCGGGCGATGACGCTGTTGGTGGCCGCGAGCCCGTGCGCGCTCGCGTTGGCGACGCCGTCGGCGGTGCTGGCGGGCATCGCGCGGGCGGCGCGCAGCGGCGTGCTGGTCAAGGGGGGCGTCCACCTGGAGAACGCCGGCATCGCACGGGTGGTGGCGTTCGACAAGACCGGGACGTTGACGACGGGCCGGCCCGAGGTGACCGACGTGTGGGCCTTGCCGGGCGGCGTCGACGAGCGCGAGGTGCTGTCGCTGGCGGCGGCGGTGGAGTCGGGGAGCTCGCATCCGCTGGCGCGGGCGGTGGTCGAAGAGCGGGACCGGCTCGGCCTGGCGGCGCGTGTCGCCGACGACGTGACCGCCCGGCAGGGCCTGGGGGTGGTCGGCGCGGCGGACGGCGAGACGATCCGGGTCGGTACCGAGGCGCTGCTGCAAGGCTCCGGCGTGCCGCGGCCCGACGCAGCGGTGGCGCAGGCGGCGAGCCTCCGCGAGGCAGGGAAGACCGTGATGTTCGTCGCGCGCGGCGAGCGAGTGCTGGGTCTGGTGGCCGTACGCGACCAGCCCCGCGAGGCGGCGCGGGCGGCGATCCATGCGCTCAGGCGGTTGGGCGTGACGCGCACGGTGATGCTGACGGGCGATCACCCGGACGTCGCGCGCGCCATCGCGTCCGAGGTGGGGATCGACGAGGTGCGGGCCGGGTTGATGCCGGACGAGAAGCTGGAGGCGGTGGAGGAGCTGCGGCGCCTGCACGGGCCCGTGGCCATGGTGGGCGATGGCGTCAACGACGCCCCGGCGATGGCGACGGCGACGGTGGGCATCGCCATGGGCGGCGCCGGCACCGACGTGGCGCTGGAGACCGCCGACATCGCGCTCATGGCGGACGACCTGGGACGGCTTCCGTATGCCATCGCACTGTCGCGCGCGAGCCGGCACATGATCGTGCAGAACCTGCTGGTGAGTCTGGGCGTGATCGCGGTGCTGGTGGTCGCCTCGCTGGCGGGCATGGTGGGTATCGCCGTCGCCGTGGTGTTCCACGAGGGCAGCACGGTGGCGGTGGTGGTCAATGCCCTGCGCCTGCTGGGCTACCGCGGGCCCCGGGCCGCCGGCGCTTCCGGACGATCCGCGAACGCGGCGATCGCTCGCGCCGGCTGATCCGCCGCGCGCGATTGCGCTACGGCGCCTCGGCGCTAGGGCGTCTCGGCACCGTGTGACAAAGCGTTGTCGAGCATGCGCTCGACGTGCCGGTCGGCGAGCGAGTAGTAGACGTGGCGGCCGCGCTTCACCGAGGTGACCAGGCGTGCATCGCGCAGCACACGCAGCTGGTGGCTCACCGCGGATTGCGACAGCTCGACGGCGTCCACCAGGTCGTGGACGCACACGGGACCCTCGCGCAGGAGGCTGAGTAGGAGCAGGCGGGTCTCGTCCGCGAACCCCTTGAGCTGACGCACGGCTTCGGTGACGATGGGGCGATCGGGCGGCGGCGCGACGAGACCGTCGCCGCATGTCTCCGGCGCCGCGATGCTGCCGGCGCCGCGTCCTGGCGGCGAGCTGCCACGGCCCCTGGAGTCGCTCACGGTTCGAGTGTACCCGGCGCGGCCTCCCATCCGGGCGCCCGCGCCTGTCGCAGCATCGCTCTCCGAACGCGATCGAACGCCTCGGCGAGGCCGTCGGATGGGAGCTGGTGGGCCAGCGTGGACATCAGTCGATCCGCGCGCGCCAGAGCCGCACGGCCGAGCCGGCGGTCGCCTGCGTGGAGGAGCGCGCGGCCCGCGGCGCTTCGGGCACGCGCCTCGTCGAGCGGGAAGCTGGCATCCTTCCAAGCCTCTGCACTCCTGAGGTAGGCGCAGGCGGCCGCGGCACACGCTCCGGAGACGGCGGCCCGCGCCGCGTGCGCCTGGTTGATGGCGGCTCGCGATTCGGGCGAGCCGTACTGATGCTCCACCTGCTCCAGCACCTTGAGGCCGAGTGAGATGCGCCGGGTGGTCCCGGGCGAGGGGCGGCGCACCAGCCACTCCAGGGCCGTGAGCACCGGCGTTATCACATCGTAGAAGTACTCCGAGGCCTCGGTCATGCTGTCGATCAGGGCGGCGGCGTAGCGGTCGGCACGCTCAGGATGGAGGCATTCGGCTGCGCGCAGGAGCTCGCGATGTGCGGCGGCGCGTAGTGGCAGGAGCAGCTTCACAGGTAGTGCGGACTCGTGG
>Ga0307440_1000587_pt1 | contig 17915 bp, 17 predicted proteins | sample SalMarWE160410MG_FD_202150 | JGI IMG/M metagenome (GOLD analysis project Ga0307440, IMG submission 202150) | Salt marsh sediment microbial communities from the Plum Island Ecosystem LTER, Massachusetts, United States - WE1604-10 | ecosystem: Environmental > Aquatic > Marine > Intertidal zone >... | reverse complement strand
TCGGCCACGCGCCCCGTCAGGCTGCTCTCAATATCGAACAGGGCGCTGTACACATCGAAGGTCACCACTTGATACGGCATTCGGCCAGCTCCCTCTTCGGGCGGATCCACGAACGCTTCCCGAAATATGACGGTGAAGGTGCATTGGACTGATTGTGGCACGGCCTGCCCCGAGTGCGCAACCGTCTGACCGCCCAAGATGATCCACACTCGCTGCCGACCCGACCGGGCGGCGGTCTCCAGGGAGGTGAGTCACAAATCGGGACTGGCCGGTGTTTAATAGGTAGGAGCCGGCTTGGCCATCAAATCTTGCCCACCGATGGCTGAGAGATGTGAAGGGCATCTAATGCGGGCGGACCAATTCGAAGAAGTCTTCCAACGCCATTTCAGCCGAGTCCACGGAGTCGTTGTTCGTCTGGTAGGTGATGCAGACGAGGCTGAGGATCTCACTTTGGAGGCCTTTTGGCGGCTATGGCGCACGCCAGGGGTGGAGGACGGCAGCTGCGGTCCCTGGCTCTATCGGGTGGCCACCCGATTGGGCTACAACGCTATGCGGGCGAGAACCCGCCGGGAGACTTACGAGCGGGCAGCAGGGGTACATGAGCATTTGCACACGGCTGGGGAGGATCCGGCCGCTGAAGCCGAGCGGCGGATCCAACATGAGAAGGTGCGGGCTACCCTGCGGCGCTTGTCCCCACGCCAGGCCCAAATCCTCGGCTTGAGAATGGCGGGAATGAGCTATCGAGAGATTGCCGCCGCCTTGGACGTCAAAACCAGCTCGATCGGGAGCCTTTTGGCGCGGGCGGAACTGCAGTTCGAAAAGGAGTACGTTGAGCTTGAGTCAGCCGACGTAACGCCGGTTGATGCATAAGGAGGCGGTCATGCACGCGAACGATGCCCAATTGAGAGCACAGCTTGATGGTGAGCTGGCGCCGGCTGACGAAGCGGAATTGAATCAACACGTATCGACCTGCCCTATCTGCCAGGCTCGTCAGACCGAGCTTAAGCGGCACGCAGAATTTGTGGCTGGCAAATTGGCGCAAGCTGGTCCGGAGAACTCCCCTGCCGGCGCTGAAGAGAGAATCTGGCGCAGCTTAGAATCGCGCATCTCTGAACAGCCTGCAGGGGTGCCAGGCTGGCGGCCACGCTGGAGCCTCGGTTGGGCCCTGGCTGGCGCAGCCGTGCTCCTGCTGGCTTCGCTGACGTTCGCCCCGGTGCGGGCCTGGGCGGGCCAGTTCTTGGGCCTCTTCCGGGTCAAGGAGATTGCGGTTCTACCGGTAGATGTGACCCAGTTGAGTCAGCTGTCGGGCGACACGCCGTTTACAGAGCAGGTAGCCAAGATCATCAGCTCTGATATCACGATGGTCCGCCCGCCACGGGATCCGGAACTGGTAGCTACGGCCGCTCAGGCGAGCGATGCCGTCGGTTTCAACGTGCGGCTCCCGACTTCCAGAGCGGATGCGCCGAAGCTGGTGGTGCAGTCCGGCGAAGCCTTCCAAATGACCGTCGACCGCGGCCAGGCTCAGGCGCTGCTGGACGAACTTGACGTGGGCAAGCTGACGTTGCCGCAGGCGCTTGATGGGGCACAAATCAGCGTCGATATCCCGGCCGGCGTCACGGCCGGTTATGGCGATTGCCCGGGCATTGAGCTCCCCGACCCATCCAAAGCGGGCACCAGCGGCTCGCCGGGACGCCGCTATATCAACTGCGTAATGCTGGTCGAGGTCCCCAGCCCGACGGTCAATACGCCTCCAGACCTGGACGTCTCCCAATTGGCGGCCATTGGGCTGCAGCTGAGCGGGATGAGTGCGGCGGAGGCCCAAGCCTACAGCCAGACGGTGGACTGGACGTCGACGCTGGTGATCCCGATCCCGCGCAACGGCGCGTCCTATCAGACGGTGAACGTGGATGGGGTCGAAGGCTACTTGATCGAGCGGCCCGTGGACGATGCGCCCCAGTACGCGCTGGTGTGGACCAAGGGTGGCATTATCTACGCGATCGGGGGTCTCGGCGATGGGGCGCAGGCCGCCATTGACATGGCCAACTCGCTGCCTTGACAGCGCCATGGTCGACAACTGCTGAGATAGAATCTGTTTGATGGCATCAGAGTTGGCGATTCAGACACAGCACCTGCGGAAGGAATTTGGCCGCACGGTGGCAGTCCAAGGGCTTACCCTCGAGGTGCCTCGAGGGGAGGTCTTTGGCTTTCTCGGGCCCAACGGTGCCGGCAAGACCACGTCGATCAAGATGCTCCTTTCGCTGGTCGCCCCCACCAGCGGTGAAGCCAGGTTGCTCGGACGGCCGATCTCCGACCGCCGCATCCGACGCCAAGTGGGCTTTCTTCCGGAGCATTTTCGGTTTCACGATTGGCTGACCGCCGAAGAATTCCTTGCCCTTCATGGCCGGCTCTTCGGGATGGACGAGGACGAGCTTCAGCGCAGGATTCCAGACCTGTTGGATCTGGTGGGGTTGCTGCCGTTTCGCCGGGCCCAGCTGCGGACCTTCTCCAAAGGCATGCTCCAGCGCGTCGGTCTGGCTCAGGCTATCATCCACGGCCCTGACCTCGTGATCTTGGACGAACCGACATCGGGCCTCGATCCGGTGGGGCGACGGTTGGTCCGGGACATCATCCAGGACCTCCGCCGCCGGGGAACGACCGTCTTCTTGAATTCCCATTTTCTGAGCGAAATCGAAATCACATGCGACCGCGTGGCGTTCATCAAGCGCGGCGAGGTGGTGCAGACATCGAATCTTGATGAACTGATGGAGGCCGAAACGGTGGTGCAAATTCGGGGCCGCGGCCTTTCGGAGGAGGTTGTAGCCGGACTTCGCCGATGGGGCCAGGACGTGGCGCGGTCCGACGGGGAGGTCCGGGTGCGGATGACCGATCCCGACGCCGTGGCCGAAATGACGCGGTTCCTCGTGGCCCAGGGCGTCGATGTGTTGGCGCTGACACCGATCCATCCGACTCTGGAGGACGTGTTCGTGCGGATCGTCGGCTCAGAGGCTGGGCTGTGAAGTCGTTGTTGGTGATCATGCGCCTGACGCTGTTGGAAGCCTCACGGCGGCGGATCCTGCAGGCGGCTGTCGTGCTGGGCGTTCTCTTCTTGGGCCTGTTCAGCTTGGGGTTCTATTTCATGCGGGGCACCGTTGAGACAGCGGCATCCAACGCACCGGCGGCCGTCGACATTGGCGTGAAGGAGTTCTACAACTTCTTGCTCATGGCCGGCTTGTACGCCATCAGTTTTCTCTCGATCGCTATGGGAGCCATTTTGGCAGCGGATACGCTGGCTGGTGAGGTGGGTTCGGGCACCATTCAGGCGTTGGTCGCAAAGCCAATACGCCGGGCCGACATCGTGCTTGGAAAGTGGCTGGGATTCGCCGTGCTCTTGGGTGCCTACCTTGTGCTGATGGCCGGAGGGGTGATGCTCAGCGTCTGGCTTCAGACCGGATACGCGGCGCCGAACATCTTGCCTGGATTGCTCCTGATGTATGCGGATTGCCTGCTGATTATGACAGCGACCCTGGCGTGCAGCAGCAGCCTCTCCACGCTGGCCACAGGCGGGGTCGTCTTCGGCATGTACGGGATCGCTTTTTTGGGCGGCTGGGTGGAACAGTTGGGGACACTGGCCGGCAATGTCACGGCCGTCAACATAGGCATACTATCGAGCCTGGCGGTCCCCAGCGAAGCGCTGTGGCGCCGGGCGGCCTTCGAGATGACCTCGCCCCTGGTCCAGCGAATTGGCTTCTCTCCCTTCTCGGCCGCTTCGCCCCCCAGCGATTTGATGGTCATCTATGCCGGCCTGTACTTCTTGGCGGCGATGGGCCTCGCCATTCGTCAGTTCAACCGGCGGGATCTATAGGCGCTGCCAGTGTGGGTTATCCAATACATCAGGCTGAGGGCGGTCAGATCGAATGGCCGGTCAGACGCTCTGCACGTTGGGCGAGACTTCGGCCGGCGTCCGCCGGTGGAGCGCCACGAAGGCCAGGGCCGCCAGGCCACCGACGACTCCGGTGGCGTACCACAGCAGGCGCGGGTCGGCGTTGTCAAGGATCAATCCGGCCAGAATCGGCCCAATGCCAAATGGTATGCCGAATGAAAATCCAAAAACTGCCATGTATCGGCCACGCATGTGCTCGGGGGCCATTCGGGCGGTGAGCGCCTGCGAAACGGGTGAGACCAGCATTTCGCCCACGGTCAGGATCGCAATTGCCAGAATGAAGAATGGCATCGTGGCCACAAACCCATACAGCCCGAAACCTATGGCGTAGAGACCGCTGCCGAGGGCCATCATCAGCATCGGCGGATAGGGCTCGATGCGGCGCGTGATTGGAAACTGCAGGAAGACCACCATAAGAGCGTTGAGGCTCAACAACAGGCCGTAGCCCGATTCGGGCACGCCCTGAACGTCTCGCAGATAGACGCCCAACGTGGCGCCCAGATTCATGTAGGTCAACCCCATCAGGATGCAGGCCCCCAAGAACACCATGAAGACGACGTCCCGCATTACCGTGATGTAGCCGCGGAAGGAGCCGCTCATGGTTTCGACGGCTGCCCCGGGTTCGAGCTGTGGCCGTGTCTCGGGAAGAACGCGCCAGATGAGCCCGGCTGTGATCAGGCTGATCACGGCGTCGGAGAGGAATAACGCCAGGTAAGACTGTGAGGCCAGCAGGCCGCCGATGGCCGGTCCAATCGTGGCCGAGAGGTTGAAAGCGACCCGGATAATCCCATAGCCCTGGGCGCGCTGGCGCTCGGGGAGCATGTCGGCCACCATGGCTTGCCGAGCGGGCCCGCCGGTGTCGGTGACGACCCCGGAAAGCACAGCGATCAGATAGAAGACTTCCAAAGAGTTGACCAGGCCAAGGAGCACGCTGCTCAGCGAGGACGTGATCAAGCTGAAGATGATGATCCCTTTGCGGCCGAGGCGATCGGTCAACGCACCCCCAAGCATGCTGCCCACGAAGCTCGAGGCGGAGAACAGGGCGAACAGGATCCCCACCTCCGTCATTCCCACACCAAATCTCTGGGTAATGTACAGCGAGAAGAACGGGAAGAGGAGGAATCCGCCCAACTTGTCGATGAACGTCACGCCCACCAAGGCCCAGAAGGGTTTTGGGTATTCGTGATAAGTATTGGCCAGGCGTGTGACATGTCGCTGCAAGTCTGTCTGTCGGCGCGGAAAGCGCCGCTCCTTTGGGTTGTCCATCCACCTGTGTGAAACAAGGGATGAAGAGGGAAAAGGGGGTGGATTGGCGTTGTCAGCCCGCCGCGCAAACTGGCTGGGGGCGCTGGTGAGGGATCATCTCATACGTTGGGTGTCCTGTCCAGACCGACCGATGGACGGGAACCTGCTGTTGGGCTAGGCCTCTTCGTCTGAACGGCGTGGGATCATGGTCGCCAATCCAATGGCCAACACGCCTTCGCACGCCAGAAGGAAATTGGAGGCGGTACCCCGGGCGAGCAGAACGAGACGGATGCGATCGAAGACCGGGTTGGACAAGAACTCGGCCACCCCAGGTATGCCGCTCAAAGTCAGCGGCACAAATGCCACAAAGAACAATCCCGTCAGGCAGTAGAGTACGGTCGTGAAGAGCGATGGCCGCGATCGGAACAGTACGATCCAGAACAGGGCGAAGAGCAAGATCACCATCACCAGATCCACGGCGAATCCCCACCACAATTCAGGGCTGATGGCCAGGCTGCGCTGCACGCGTGCTTCCAGGCTCCCCTGGCCCACGTCAAGCAAGAAGCTTGTGGCAAGTGTCACGATGAGACCCAAGAGCGCCACAAAGTCAGACATAGGACGAGCCTCCAGCGAATCCCGTCTGCTGCCGGGTCAAACCAACCTGCGTAGCAGATTCTAGAATACCGGAATCGCGCACAATCTCCAACTCGCAATACGGCTCGAATGCGGGGAAGCCAACAGCGCACCATCACGACCTGCCTCTTGACTCGCCTCAGAACGTGCATTATATTATGTGCATAACCCGTTTTAGCGGGTAAACGAATAAAGTGAGAGGAAGCCCGCATGCCCATCCGAAGCCAGGAGTTGATCAGGGAGCCCAAGCGCACTGTGATGGAGGTGAGTTTGGAGCCGGCCGCCAATGCATTGGGAAGCCTGCATTTGCTGGTCGAGCTCGAGTGGCTTTCGGGGTTGGACGATTGGGTCGTGAGGACGGCGTCCGAGATGAGCGCCAGCCAGCGGCGCAACAATCAACTGGCGCTAATCGGGCTCTTCTACGCTGTGGTGCCTGCCCAGAGTTGGCCCAGCTTCCCGGCATATATCGATCATCTGCATGCCCTGGATGGACGAGAACTGCAGCAAAGACTCATGCGGCGCTATGCGAGCCTTCCCCTTCTGGCCGGAGCCGAGGCCGAGGTGGACCCCACGGATTGGGCTTGGGCCTTGGGTTCGGCGGACGACTACCTGTCCTTTTTGGGAACTCGCTTCAAGGCGGAGATGATCGACGTGGACCTGGAAACCGAGGCCTACCGACTGGTCACTCATCCCGAAGAGATGAAGGCCATGTTGGTGTCCCACTTCAAGGACATGTGGGCGTCCTACCTGGAGGCGGAATGGCAGAAGGTAGAGCCGATGTTGGCCACCTCGGCCAAGGCCTTTCAAGATCTTGATCTGGAGCGCATGTCGCTTGAGGCAGCCTTCGACGCCATCACCCAACAACCGCCGGCCAAGATCTTGGATTGGATGAAAGACGTCCGTCGTGTGGTTTTCGTCCCCTCGGCCCATACCGGGCCCTACATGAGTCACCTGGCAGGGGAGAACACGGTTTGGCTGCTGTTCAGTGCCCGCATGCCTGCCGGACGAGAGGCAGAAGCCCCGGATCTCTCCCGGGCAGAGCTCTTGTACCGCCTTTCAGCTCTGGCGGAGGACTCGCGGCTGCGCATCCTGGCCGATATTCGGGATCAAGGTGAGCTGTCGTCGCAGGACATCATGGAGCGGCTCGAGGTGAGCCAATCGACGGCGTCCCGGCATCTGCGACAGCTCAGCGCCACCGGCTTCTTGTCGGAGAGGCGCACCGAAGCGGGGAAGTGGTACCGACTAAATCCGGAGCGCATTGAGCTCACCCTTCAAGCGCTGCGCACCTACTTGTTGTGAACCTTCGGGCCGGCTGGCGGACGGGGCGATCCGCCAGCAGAAGGGTTGGACGGCCTTTCAGATCGGGAGGATGACATGTTGTCTTGGCGTGATGTCTTGGATCAAGAAGCCAGAAGAGAGGAATTTCACAGGCAGGCCGAGGGATGGAAGCTATCCCAGGCTGTTCAGGCCGGCCAGTCTCAGCCTGCGGGCGGTCTGGCAGCAAGCATGATCCGCCTCGGAGCCTGGATGGAGAGGACGGGCTGCCGCATTCAAAGCAGATTCGCCGACATCGAACCAGCGGTCATATTGACGACGTCGGGGGCTGACACCCAATTGCATGGTTGCTCGTGACCTCCACGGGCTAAGCGATCCCAAGCTAGACTGGAGGCAAGGGACCAGGCCGCACGCGGGCCTGGTCCCTTCGATCATCTTCGCTTCGCCGGAGTCAGGCCGAGCCGTTAGCCTGCTTGATCCTTCGCAGACGCCGGCCGCCTGGCCCGGCGCGACATCCGCACGTGCTGCCATCCCGTGACGGCGCAGGCGACGGCGCCTCCGGCCAGGAACCAACTGGACAGAATCAAGCTTAAGATGGCATAGAAGGCGGCGAAGGAGAACAACTCGCCGCCCGAGAGATACAGCATCAAGGACCGTTGGTAGCGCAGCCTGCCCTCCATCTCCTGCGACCGTCGCGCCCGCAGGTAGAGCAGCAAGTTACGAGCGTGGCGCAGCAGGATGGCGCCTTCCCTCAGGAGCAGGGCGCCGACGACAAACTGCATCGGCTGAATCCAGCCAAGGAAGTCCACTGACAACCACCAAATGACCCCCAAGGCAACCGAGCTCGCAACCCATGAGAAGAGAAAGCGTGGGCTGACCCATCGCAATCTGTCGACGTCACTTTGGAAGGCGGGGGTGAGCTCCATGCTCCCTTCAAAGACAATGTGCTCATGGGCACCCTTCAAATACAGCCCCGCTGTGACAAGCGTTGAAGCATAGTCGGCGATGTAGACGACGGTCCAAGCCAGCAGCACCCAACCGAGTTCCCCTGCCCACCGTGGATCCATATTAGGCATCCTGACTTTCGCATCTGCTTTGCGGCGACCATCGCATGTTTCCCCCGAATAGAACTGATTGTGAAAAATGGCACAAAAGGACCCGTTGGGCGATCGCACTTGCGTCCAAGGGTCAGAACCCTGGCCCGATGGCCACCAGCTGCTTATCTCCGATGGGGTGACTAGGTCTTGGGGACCCCAGGCGGCGGTGTCTCGAAATTGCTGGTGATCAGTTCGCCCAAGGCATCCAAGGCGGCCTCAGCGTCGTCCCCGTCGGCTGTGATCCGGATCCGCTGCCCACTTTCGACCCCGGCCGTGAGCACCTCCAAAATGCTCTTGGCGTCGACGTCGGATGGCTCGTGAGCCAGGTTGGCAAGGCGGAGTTGTGACTCAAACTGGCTGGCGGTCCTCACGAACAGAGCCGCCGGACGCGCGTGTAGTCCGGCGGCGTGCTCGACAACGAACTCGCGCTGGAACCTGGGCATACAAATCTCCTATCGAATGCGACACCAATGACGCTCAACGGACGAGCATGGCCAACCAATGGATTATCCCCAAGAGATCAGCCGCTGACACAATCACGATGGCCACCAACAAGCGGCGGACCCAAGCCGCGCCTTTCTCGGCCGCCACTTTGGCGGCGACCCACGCCCCCAGCATGTTGCCAATGGCCAGGATCAGGCCGACCAGCCAGTCGACCTGTCCATTGCGGACAAAGACCGCCAGGGCGAACAGCGTGAAGAAGAACACCAGGCCAATCTTGACGGCATTGGCGCGCACAAGATCGTAGCCGACGCTCAGGACCAATCCGGCCAACAAGAAGATGCCTACACCGGCCTGGATGAAACCGCCGTAAACACCGATGGCAAAGAAGATCAGGAGTTGGAGGGGTGTGGGCCTGGCCTCGAACCGTTCGATCGTACCCTGAAACCAACGCTGCGGACGTATCAATATCACCACCAGCATGATGACCATCACGGCGCCGATGCTGCGTCGCATGAGGGCCTCGTTCAGGTTGACGGCGATCTGGGCTCCAACCACCGAACCGACGACCGCTGGCAGACCAAGGATGAAGATTCCCCGTAGGTCGAGGAGGTCGCGCCGATAGAAGCTGGCGCCGGCCACGACGTTCTGGAGGACGATTGCCACGCGATTGGTGCCGTTGGCGACAGTCGGCGGAAGGCCAATGTAGATCAGCATAGGAAGCGTGACGAGGGAGCCTGACCCAGCTAGGGTATTGATGAACCCGGCCAGAAAGCCAGCGCCGATCACAGCGGGAACGAAGTACCAGGCCACAAGAACCCCTCTTCTGTGGGTGAGGCAGGGCAGGCGCCTTCGCCGATCGCCTCTGGCGGGCAGGATCGGCCTGACCGCTCAGACGTCGAAGGCCCACTCGCCCGAGCGGATAACGGGCTCGGCGCGGCCATCAGCGGTCAGACCGTCGATGTCCATCTCGTCCGAGCCGATCATGAAATCGACATGGATCTTGCTCGAGTTGCCGCCGGCGGCCGCGAAAGCCGCCTCATCCATGGCATCGCCGCCGTCCAGCGTGGATGTGTAGGCTAGCCCCAGCGCCAGATGGCAGGCGGCGTTTTCGTCGAACAGGGTGTCGTAGAAGAGCACCCCCGACTGCGACACCGGAGAACTGTGGGGGACCAGAGCCACCTCACCCAGATGTGCGGCTCCCTCGTCGGTTGCCAGCAGGCTGGTTAGAAGGGCGTCGTTCACTGAGGCGTGTGAGGCGACCACGCGACCGTCATCGAAGGTCAAACGGATGTCTTCGATGACACGCCCGGCGACGCTTAACGGCATCGAAGCCGATACCGTGCCTTGGGCCCGACGCCGGTCGGGGAGCGTATACACCTCCTCGGTGGGCATGTTGGGGATGAAAGCAACCCCCGAGCTGGACGTGCTGCCTCCGCCGTGCCAACGGTGACCGGCGGGAAGGCCGATGGTCAGATCGGTGCCGGGTGCAGTGTAGCGCAGCGCATCATACGATTTGGCATTCAGGTACGCATGGCGTGCTGTCAGGTTCGAAACATGCTCGCGCCAGGCAGCGGCTGGGTCGGGCTGATCAGCACGGCATATGCGCAAGACCAAGTCCCACAACTTTTTCACCCGCGCCTCGGCCGGGAGGTCCGGCAAGACCATGTCCGCCCAGGCTGAGCCGGGAACGGCAACCACGCACCAGTTGGTTTTGTCCCGGGTGGTGATCTCAGATGTGGCGTTGAAGGCACTCTGTGTCCTGCGCTGGAGGGCGGCGGCCAGCGCTTCTTCTTGGCCTTCCAGCAGATTCGGGGCGTGCGCATGGACGGAAAGATAAGCGCCTCCCTGACGGACGTGTTCGGCGGCGGCCTGAAACCGCCAGTCCGGGAAGGACTCAATCCAGTTCTTGCCCCGGCGTTCCATGGCGATTACCGAGAGAGCGCTGTCTCCCCAAAGCGGCTCGACCGATCGGGCGCCGGCCGCATAGGCTTTTTTGGCCAAGACGCGGATGAACGGGGCGGCTTCCATGGGAATGCCAAAACGGATGCTTGGATCGGCGATAATTAGGGGCTGGTCTGGCTGCAGGTTCAGCCCAACGCGGATGATCAGCTCAGCGTAGCGATCCAAGGCAGCTTCGAAATCTATCGGCATACGGCGTGGGCCTCCAAGAGTTGGTTTGAGCATGCTGTTGCCGCGGCGGCCATTGTCGCGCCTGGCCCGGCTGACGACAAGCCGCGCCCGCCCAGCTTCGACTTGTGAAAACCATCACAAGCATCTGCCGGACAGCGCGATGCCCTGCTGAAGTGCAGAGCTGTGTCGAGCCTAGGGCTGATCGGCGTTGGTCAGTGTGATGAAGTCACCGTTCGCCACCTGGGTCAACCCACTCCCGTCGGCGCCGATGGTCCACAGGCTGTCACCAGCGCAGTCGGATCCGCATGACGACTCGATCCACTGAATGAGCAGATGGTCGCTGTTCAGCCAGGCAACCACGTGGAAGAAGCCGCCAGCCCGATCGGTGATGACATGGGAAGCCCCGTTCAGTCCGTCCGACACCGCCACCCAGCCGTGCTCATCATCGGGATTGCCCCGTGCGATCGCGAACGCGATCCGGCCCCCATCTGGGCTGAACAGCGCGCTGCCGAGGAGGAAGGGCTGGCCAACGCTTGATGGGGTGGCGATTGTGCCTTGAACGTTGCCTGACAGATCGAGCAAGGAGATTTTCGTCGGCGGGCAGTGCGAGGTGATGGCATCCCCATCCGGTGACAGGCTGTCCAGGCACAAAGCGTGACGAGCTTGCGGGTCGTAGTCGACCAGGGTGGTCACCTGGCCGTTATCGAGCTGCAAACGGTACAGGCTGGATGCCCCATCGAATGGGATATATCCGCCGATTCCGTAGGGTTCTCGGCTGAAGAGGAGGGCCGTTCCGTCGGCAGCCCAGCCCTGGACGACAAGGTGTGTCAAGCGGTTGGCGTCCAGCGGTTCCGAATAGACCGATCGAATGGCGGTCCCGTCCAGGTCGCTGACCAGAAGCACGGACTCTGCCGGATTGTCTTGGGTCACATTGGACCAAGCAAGCATCGGCGATTGATCGCCCAGCCCAGGCCATACCGCCAATCCGAGGTCGGGATTCTTGATGAACGCCACCTCGCTCTGCGACCCGTCGCGTGCGATGACTCGGGCGGTCGGGATGTATGCGAAGGCGAAGACCTTGCCTTGTGCGACCCCGCCGCGGGGCATCAGGCCGCGCGTAGGCGGTGCCTGTTTGTCGAGACCAATGCCGGTGTCGAATACCTGCAGTTGGGAATGGTCGAAGATGGACGCTGCGTGCACATGGCGCGGTGCAGCCTGTTCGTCCCAACCGAAATCAACCCCGGTCTTCATCTCTCCGGCATGCAGGGTCACGTCGAGGGAGGCAGGGTTCACGTCAACCTGGGGATGGGTCCAAATGCCCGGGGGGAGAGCAGCCTGGTTGGCAGCTGAGCCCGAGTCGATAGCCACGCAGTAGGTTCCTGCCTCCAACCCGGAGAAAGTGAAGGCGCCATTGGCATCGGAAAGCGCGGTCTGTTGGGCGCCTTCGCCGGGGCAGGCGCCGGAGGTAAGGGAAAGGGTCACACCAGGCAAGCCGTGCTCAGATGCTTGGCGGCTGCCGTCGGCATGGAACCGGCCCAGGGCCGTGTCCCCCTGGACACACCCCGGCGGCGTCTGCGTTAGGCTGGGTTCGCCATCAGCGCCTGAGTCGCACAGGTCGTGCCACACGCTTCCCTCAATCGACCCCAAAGCGATCCCGGTTGGGGTCGCATCGGAGGTCGCCACATTGGCTGGCGGTGGGTTGGTCTGGGAGATGTAATTGCAGCCTGTCACCGACAGGACCAATAACCCAAACAAGGCCGAACGGACTGCGTGATGCATTGAAAAACCTCTTTGAAGCCGGCCCGCCCGCCGGCTCAGTACGTCAGAGTGACGAGGTGATGCCGCACCCGAGGCGGAGGTGCGGCATAGAGAGATATGGATCATAGCACGGAAGAATATACCTGCCGCCTGTCGTTTGTCACGTTCGCCGGGCATGGTCCATGGCCCGGGCAGGTGGACGAATGCTTGGCCTAGGGCAGACCATCACAGGCATGGGGTAGCTGGCCCGAGGCGTCCGCCAGGCTGCTGGCGCTGGCCACCTGGGCGTTCTGAATGGCCAGTGGCTGGAAGGGCGGTATCCCTTGAATGGCAGGCTGGGAGAGGTGAAGTACGTAGCAGCCGACGAAATACTGTGTGGCGGAGTCGGTGGTCACCGAGGCCAGGGCGACCGGAACCCGATAATGGAGCTGCCCGGCGCCGGCGTCGGCCAACGTCTCGCCCAGCATTATGGAGACGCTGTCGGTGTTGGCGTAACCATCCTGAAAGTCATTGAACGTGGGCAGCTGAGGTGAATCCGGCTCCCAGTAGGAGTAGGCCCGCACATACTCTTTGCGGTTGACGGCGTTGAACAGGGAGCGGAGGACCTGGGTCGGTCCGCTTCGATCGTCGAGGTAGATTGAGGCGTCCACACCGCTGGCTGGTGTTGTCGGCTGGGGTGTGAGCGCTGGGGCCGGCCCGGTGGCGAGGCCATCGCACGCATGGACGAGCAGATCGGCGGTGTCGGCGCTGTTGTCTTCCGTCTGGAGCGTGCCGGCGCGGATGGCCAACGGCTGGAATGGCGGTTCGCCCTGGAAGCCCGGCTGGCCGAGGTGCAGCGTGTAGCAGCCAGCAAAAGTCTGGAGGTCGTTTGACGTTGAGGTTGATTTCAACACCACCGGCACCGTGTAATACAACTGGCCGGCGCCGGCATCCCCCCCAACCACACCCAGACTCACCTGGACGTTCTCGGTGTTCTGGTAACCCTGTTGAAACTGCTCGAACGAAGGCAGGTCCTGGGCTGTGTCTTCCCAGTAGCTGTATGCCCGCAGGTACTCATGCCGATTGATGGCGTTGAACAGCGATAGGATGACGCCCTGAGGCGTGCTGCGGTCGTCCAAGTATCCGGGCAGGGCCGCTCCCGGCGTGGCACTCGGCGCGGGCGAGGTAGGCGCAGAAGTTGCTGTGCCCATTGGCGAGCCTGGCGTGGGGCTGGCCGCGGGTGACGTCGAAGGCGTTGTGGCGTGCGCGGTCACTGTGGCGACGACGCCGGTCCCTAAGTTGCAGGCCAGGAGCGTGCCCGCCAGTGCGAGTGAAAGAAGCATGAGACTCTTGGAATATCGAACCATCACAACCTACCTTGTCTCCAGAGCCACCGCTGGCCAAGACGACGAACGGATCATGGGCACCATAAGGCGGTGCGGACCCAAAAACCGGGCTCTCTCCGTTGTCAGCGGGATGTGAGCGCCGGTCTGAGATCAGTCTACCACTTCGACCAGACTGATGTGGGCTGCAAGAGATCGAGCAGGCGGGGGTCAGGGAAGACTGTTGTCCTCCGGGGTAAGGACTCGAAAGCCGATATGGTGATCTTGATACTCGGGGGGGGCCTCGAAGTGGCGATAGGCGGATCGAGCCACGTAGGGCACGCTCCCCCACCATCCCCCCTTTTCTACTTTGCGGAAACCCCGATCCGGTCCGGGTGGATCTTGCACGGGACTGTCTTCGTAGTAGTGGACATCCAGCCAATCGTTGACCCATTCCATGACGTTGCCACTCATGTCCAAAGCACCTATCCAGCTGGCGCCCTCGGGGAAGCTTCCCACGGGGAGGCTTCCCTGGCTGTCGACAACGTTGGCCCTGGATGAATCCCAGTCGTTGCCCCATGGATAGACCAATGAATCGGGCCCGCGAGCGGCATACTCCCACTCAGCCTCGGTAGGCAGTCGGCCTCCGCGCCAATGGGCGTAGGTTTGAGCTTCAAACCATGTGATGCAGGCGCGTGGCTGATCAGGCGCATTGCCTTCGCAATCCCGAGGCGGATGGACGATCTGATGGGCCAGCCAGTCCCAGCCCTCTTTGGACCAGTACGACTCTTCCAAGTAGCCCCCGTCATCGACAAATGCTTCAAAGGCGGCATGGGTCACTTCGAATTTGTCCAGCCAAAATCCGGAGGTGATTTCGACGCGGTGCTGCGGCGCTTCGCTGGCCGGCTCACGATCGGCCCAGGGCGGCACCGCCAGCCCACCCTCGCCGTTGCTACCCATCATGAATGATCCGGCCGGCACCCACACCTGTTCGATTCCGTGCCCATCATGTCGTGTCTCGCCCGGGGTGTGCCGCGGCGTTGGGCTGGGTGTGGGGAGCATTGGAGACGCGGTGCTTGTTTGAGCTGGAGGGGGTAGTTGGGGCTGGCATGCGGAAGCAGCCAAAAGGGTGAGGGCTGCGAGGGCGACGGTGCCTGGCTTCATCTTGGAGCCTCCCCTGGGAGCTGGTTCGACCGGACATAGTGTCTACGAACCCAATCCGCAACGGGTTCATTCAACACAAATCAGGCCAGGTGGGACAGGGTGGGCTTGACGAGCGGCGAGCCCGGCCCAGCCCCAACTCAAGCGCGTTGGTACCATCTTCCTAATCTCCTTTGGACCCGTAACCAGCAGACCGTTTCTACGACTTTGAAGATACATGCCGTGGGCTGGCTTGTCCCTGGCACGCACCTGCGTGTTCAGGCGCCAACCCCCGGCCATCCTAGGTTTCGCAAGCCTGCGGCGGACTACGGATGCATTGCGAGCGGGCAACTTCTTGGGAGGGAAGCGATTGGATCTAGGCCTTATTGCTATCCAATTCACAGGCTGCTCTCGCCTTGGCTGATCTGGCCCAGGGGCGTTCCGGCTCTCGACGCGAGGCGATTGCCACCGCACGTGTGGTGCCGCAGTCAATTCGCTGCGTCCAATGCGGCATTTGCTCATATAACTGCCCGCTAGGGATCAACGTCCGTGCACACGCGGCCGTCGGGGCGCCAGTCAGCTCGGCCCAGTGCCTTTCCTGCGGGGAGTGCGTTAGGCGCTGCCCGCGCGGCGTACTTCGCTTGGAAACCACCCCCCTCTTTGCCGATTCCGATCCTCAGCAGGAGCTCTTCTGATGGCTGAGGGCACCCGCTACCTGATCGTAGGTCATGGGGCGGCTGGATTGGCGGCTGCGCGCACCATCCGTGCGCGTGATGATACAGGCGCCATCACCATCCTGACCGACGAGCCCCATCGTTTCTACTCCAGGCCCGGGCTTGCCTATTTGCTATCGGGGGATATTCCCGAACGTCAGCTCTATTCCGTGCCGGATGAGCTGTACCGTCGCCTGCATATTGGGGTTCGGGTGGGAAGCGTGGCCGCCATCCACCGCCATGAGCGCGTTGTGTCTACCCAGCAGGGGCAGCAGGTGGCCTACGACATCCTGCTCCTGGCAACGGGAGCTGAGGCTGCCCGACCGAAGCTGCCCGGGATCGATCTGGAGGGCGTGGTCACGCTGGACAACCTGGCGGATGCGCGTCACATCCTAAAACAATCTCGCAGGGCGCGATCAGCGGTGGTGGTTGGCGGTGGGATTACGGCTCTCGAGTTGGCAGAGGGCCTGGCCGCCCGCGGGCTGAAGGTCCACTACTTGCTTCGCAAAGACCGCTACTGGGCCAGCGTTCTCGACCCCGATGAATCCAAGCGCGTCGAATCCGGCTTGGGCCATGAAGGTATTCAGATCCACCACCGAACCGAAGTGCAGGAGATCATTGGCCGGCGAGGGCGGGTCAAGGGCGTTTTGACCAAGGACGGACAGCGGATTGGCTGCCAGATCGTGGCCGTCGCCATAGGGATCCGTCCCCGCATTGCCCTTGCGGTCCAGGCGGGGCTGGAGACCGAGCGCGGCATCATCGTGGATGAGTACCTGCGCACATCAGATCCTTTTGTGTTCGCTGCCGGCGACGTGGCGCAAGTCTACGACCCGATGTCCGGCAGCTACCGGTTGGATTCCCTGTGGTGGTCAGCCGACGAACAAGGCCGATGTGCCGGCGAAAACATGGCCGGAGGCGCCAAGCCCTATCTGCGCAGTGCCCCATTCAACGTCACGCGAATCGGGGGATTGGTGACCACTATTGTCGGGCACATCGGGGGGGCCGAGAAAGACGCCGACCTGGTGGGAATCATGCGCGGCGACAGCGAGAGCTGGCGCGACGACATCAAATCATTGGTCGTCCAGGATGCTCACAATGGGACTCGCCTGCGCCTGATGGTGGGCGAGGAAACGCTGCTGGGAGCGGTGGTCATGGGGGATCAGAGCCTGTCGCGTGTCCTCCAACATCTTGTCCGTGAGCAGATTCCTCTGAGCGGGCTGCGGTCGATGTTGCTGTCGAACCCTCAGCGCGCCGTCGCCATCTTGCACAAAGCCGATCCCGAAGGGTGGTTGAACCCCGCTCAAATGGAGGCCGCGTGACCCAGGGTCTGCAATCTGTCTTTGACACACGGGCCGGTCAGAGGGGTTTCCGACTCAACGAGCTGCACATCTCCGGACTGGCGTGCGTGGCCATCACCGTGTTCTACCTGGCTGAGGTGGCGCTGCTGGGCGTGCCTGCCGCGGGAGCGTTCTTCGGTCACAGCCTGGGCATTATGGGGTTTGCGCTCATGTTGGCCACGGAAACGCTGTACACAATTCGCAAGCGGAGCACGCGCCGGGCGTGGGGTCGGATGAGCGATTGGCTGCGTTTCCACATCTTCACCGGGATCGTCGGTCCCTACCTGGTCCTGCTCCACTCCGCGTGGTCTTTCAATGGCCTGGCCGGCATGGTGCTGCTCCTCACGGCCCTGGTCGTCGCCAGCGGATTCTTCGGCCGCTATATCTACACCGCCGTCCCGCGCACAGCCGACGGCGTGATGCTGGAGGAGTCCGACCTGCAGCGCCAAATCGCCCAAGCCGACGCAGCCTATCGGCGCCGCATGGCAGCGGCCGGATCAAAACAGGCGCCGCCAGAGCCGCGTGTCGGGTCCGGGTTGTGGGCCCTGCTCACCCGCGGAGTGAGTGACTTGTCCTTCGACCTTCGGCGTGCCTGGGCGCGGCGCAACCTTCCGGCGGATGTAAAGCGGCAGGCGTCCGAGTTGGATTCGTTGCTGCGACGGCGCCGAGATCTACAGCGGCAGATCCGGCTTCTGCAGACTGCCCGCCGTGTGCTGGCGCTGTGGCACACCATTCACATTCCTATTGGTATCGCATTGTTCATTATGGCCTTCTTTCATATTGGTGCCGCGATCTACTACGCCACGCTCTTGAAGTGATCCGCCCTAACCAGGGAGGACGTGCACGCGTGAACGCGAGGTCGGGTAGGCTGCCCGGAGCCGGAGTGATCGTTGGCGTGCTGA
>Ga0307440_1000586_pt1 | contig 17921 bp, 16 predicted proteins | sample SalMarWE160410MG_FD_202150 | JGI IMG/M metagenome (GOLD analysis project Ga0307440, IMG submission 202150) | Salt marsh sediment microbial communities from the Plum Island Ecosystem LTER, Massachusetts, United States - WE1604-10 | ecosystem: Environmental > Aquatic > Marine > Intertidal zone >... | reverse complement strand
AACGCGCACCGCGCGCGAGGCTTTTTTGCATACGTTCGTGAAAGTGGAAAAAACGCAGGGTCACGTATCCCGTGCCGTCGCCCAACCGGACCACCAGCATGCGGCGGCGCGCACGCACGTGCTCGGCGACCAGGACCTCCCCCGCCACCAGGGCCTCGGTGCCTGGATGCAAAGCGCCCATCGGGGTCACGTGCGTCTGATCTTCATAACGCAGGGGCAAATGCGTGAGCAACGCCGAGGGTCTGTCTATGCCCAACTTGGCCAGCCGCTCGGCCAGCCTCGGGCCTATGCCGCGAATGCCGCTCCACAGGGCGGCACCATCGGAAGTCTCTTCACCCCTGCTCATCGTGTTTACTAGCCCGGAAATTTCATGAATTCGCGCGATGATCGCACAGCATATTGGTTTCACAAGGAATTTTGTGAAGGCGTGGCGTATCAGCGATTACGGCCAACTGAACAAAATTTCTTGTGGAAGCAATAGGCAAGCGAGGGCGTGCGCAATTCATGAATTTTCCGGGCTTGCACGGGTGTGCGGTGCCATGAGAATCGAGAGGCAGAAATGGAATGCCACGCCCAGCGCCACGGTCAATCCAATCGCCCGCAGCACGGGAATGGTGGACCATACCAACATCCCGAACACCAGCAATGCCGACAACACGCACACGACGGTCGCATGCAATGTACGCCGCTGTTCCGCGGGATCGTCGGTATCGCGCTCGAAGAACAAGGCGTAATGCAGGCCGAGACCGGCCGCCAGGATCAGCGCGATCAGATGAAACAGGGAAATCTCGATACCCGCCAAGCGCTCGACGGCAAGGACCAGGAACGTGGCAAGCGTCATGGGTGCCAGCACATGCCAGGCACGGCGCACACTGCGCAAGGCGAAGGTCACCGTCAGAATGAGCAGCGCGGCAGCGATGATGAGCGCATGCAGGATACGCACGCGGTAATCATTCACCAGCTTTTCGGAGGCCGCTTTGATGTCGAGCAGACTCACGCGCCCGTCCGTGGTTTTCGACAAGGCCGCGATGGCCGCGGGTTTCTTGACGCCGCTCAGGGTCGCCAGTCCCAGCCAGTGGTTCCCCTGGTGCACGAGCATCGAAGCGAGACGCTGGCCCAGCGGCGTGGACTCGAACTGTTGCGGTGTTACCGGCGGAGCATGCTTCGCTGTCTCGACATCGTTGACGAAAGGCGCAAACAGCCCCTTGCGAAAGGGTAGCCCCGCCCGGGCCTTGGCCAGCGATTGTTCCAGCTCTGAACGATCGGGTAGCCGGGCTTGGCGGGCCTGCTGAGTGGCCAGGCTCGGCAGATAGCGCGAGGGCAACTCGGCTGCGTCCAGTACCCCCTCCTGTTCGAGGCTGCGCAGTTTCGGCGCCACCCGTTCGGAAAGCTGCAGTACCGACTGGGCGCTGTCGCCATGCAACAACAGCAGATAACGCGGGTCCGGCGCCCCCAGCGCCTCGGATAAATGCGTCTGCGTGGCAATCATTTTCTGCGAGAGCGGGGTCAGTCCACCCAGGCTCTGCTGCCAGAATGCACCGGGCGCCAGCCACAGCGCGAGACCCACTCCCACGGCAAGCAACCAGGGCAACCAGCGCGGTCGCGGCAACCCGTCGAGGAAAGCGCGAAAACGAGCCAGGCCGGGAGTGCCGGCGCAGTCGATGAAGCGCGCAGGCAACACACGCGGCAGCAAATAACGGGTCGAGAATCCCGCCACAAGCAAACCGGTGATCGTGAATACCGCCAACTGCTGCAGCCCCGGTACGCCCGACGCATAGAACGCCAGGTATGCAATGCAGGCCGAGGCGATCGCCGTCAGCAGCAACGGCCAGAGTCCGCGCACGCTTTCCAGCGCCGTGGCCCCTGCGCGCCGGTGGCTGAGCAGACGGATGGGGTACTCCTGCGCCACACCGAGCAGCGTGAATCCGAAAGCGAGGGTAATACCATTGGCCCGATCAAAGCCCAGGATCAGTGCGGCAAGACCAGCCAGCGCACCGCTCGCGATCGGCAGGCCCGCCAATATCAGGGCACTCGGACTTCGATAGGCCAAAAGCAGCAGCAGAATGAAGCCGATTGTGGAGATGGCTCCGATCCAATCCGCTTGCGCCTTGGTGTTGCGGGCAATGATTACGCTGAAATAGCCGGGCCCGCTGAGCACGAGTTGCGCATCGCTGCTGTGCGGCAGCTTCGCATAGGCCTCGCGCAAGGCGCCGACCGCACGCGCCTGGGCGTCGGGATCGAAACCGGCGGCACGGGTCTGCACCAGCATGAGCGCCTCGCCCTGCTTGTCGAACCAAACGCCGTCGCGCGTCTCGGGGCCATGCGCCGGGGCCCAGCGTTGCACGAGTTTGAGCACTTCCAGGGTCGGATCGCGCGGCAGCCATTTCTGGAGCATCCCGCTGGCGGGCGAGCCCAGGTCCTGCAGACGCTCTTCCAGTTGCTGGTGGAGATAGGCGGCGTCCAGCCGCTGACGGTCCAGCGTGTCGGTAAACAGATAACGGTAGGGCAACCATTTCGGATCCAGCGAGGACAGATTGAAATCGCCGTTGATGACCCGGCTGAAACGATCGTCCTTGCGCAGGCTCGCGGTAAGCCCCTTGCTGAGCGCGGCCAGCCGCGCCGTGTCGGCGCCTTTGATAGCCAGCAGCAGCAGTCGCGAGCCCGGCCCTTGGCCGATCTGCTGCATCAAGAGACGCTGATCCGGATTGGTGGCGCTGGGCATGAAGCTGCGCAAGTCGGTGCCGACCTTGAGTGAGTGCATGACGTACGCGCCGAGGCCACCAAGCACCAGCAGCCACAGAACAATCAATCCGATACGCGTGCGCAGCTTCACGCCGCTTGCTCCCTAGGAGCGTGTCTGACTTGAGCGATCGTAGCGAGGCAGTAGATCAGCCTCAAATCCGACACGCTCCTGGCCGGCACCGGTTCAAGCCCGCCGCCCGGGCGAATCAGCCCGCCCGGCACAGCTTCTGCAGCGCGGCCTGCGTGGGGCGGGACGGCACGTGCCCGGCCAGCGGGCCGAGCACGTAGATGCTCGTGTCACCGCCCGATTGAAGTATCTCGATGCAGCGCAAGGTGCCGGAATTGCCGTCGAGGGCAAGCTGTTTGAGCTGATCCTTCAATTTGGCGGAACGCGGCGCCAGAAGCAGCGTCCAGTAGGCCTGGGGACGCCCCTGAAGCGATGCCTCGAACACGCCGCGAAGCCGCTTGGGATTGCCCGCCAGCACGGCAATCAGGCCATCGAGCAGCGCCTTCATGGCCGGCGCGCGATCCAGCGAGTAATGCCGCGTGCCGTGCCCGGCACGAGTCACGCTGACTTGCGTGCCGTCGATCTTCGTATGCTCCGAGTAAGGTTTCGTGACCTTGCGCTCGAGTACGTCCCCGCCTTCCCATGCGAGTTCGCCATGCAACAAGAGGGCGCGGTCGAGGAGTGACGAAAAACGTGCCTCGGCAAACGCCGTCTGCGTCGGCGGCTGCTGCGCGAGGCGATGCACGATGCTCAGAGGGTGGGACGCCGAAAACGCGGGCGGCGCACCGGTTGCCGCACGCGCATACGAGGCCGTCGCCACCAGTACACCGATGAAAGCTGCCGTCCACAACGTAATCCAGGTTTTCAAACGTCTGCCTCCCTGCCGGCCATGATGGCTTCGACCTCCACACAAGCACCGCGCGGCAATGCAGAAACTTCCACTGCCGCACGCGCAGGAAACGGTTCGGAGAAAACGGACTGCATGACCTCGTTGACCGTCGCGTAATCGCCCAGATCCGTCAAATAGACCGTGAGCTTGACCAGGGATTCCAGAGAACCGCCGGCAGCGGCTGCCACGGCGTTCAGATTCCGGAATACCTGCCGGGTCTGGGCCTCGACTCCACCGCCTACCAATTCGCCGCTCGCGGGATCGAGCCCGATCTGGCCCGAGAGAAAAACCCAGCTGCCGGCCTGGATGGCCTGCGAATAAGGCCCGATGGCCGCGGGCGCCTCGGTCGTCGCGATCGCTTTTCTTGTCACCGTTTCAATTTCCGTTGCCTATACAGCGCACATTGTGCCGTAAACGCCGCCCAATCTGAATTGGCAGCACCCCACCGGTCCAGACTCCGCCTATCCCAACCACTTCACGAAGTTCATAGGCCTGAAAACTCTCGCCAAGGCGCATGGATCGCCAAGTGGATTAATCAAAAACAAGGAGCCTGCCAAAATGTCGCAGATTTTCACGGCCTTGAATATTGTTTAGCCCCTTCTCTGCGTCTTTGCGCCTTGGCGAGAATATCCCGACATCTCCACCCTAGGTGCGGACGACGCGCAGTACGGACGCCGTCTTGCGCAGGCGCCGGATGATACGCGCCAGGTGCGCCCTGTCGCGAACGGTCAACTCAAGCGTCAATATCGAGATACCGTCTTCGCGCTCGGCCACCTGGGCATGGTGAATATTGGAGCCTTCCGCGGAAACCGTTGCCGCCACGGAAGCGAGCACGCCGCGCTCGTCCTCGAGCTCCAACCTCAGTTCGGCCGGGTAATCGCGGCGCGCTTCTTCATGGAAAGCGATATCGACCACGCGGTCGCTGTCCTTCTGGGCAATCAGGTTGCCGCAATCGACCCGGTGCACCACGAGTCCCTTGCCGCGCGTAAGAAGGCCCGCAATGCGGTCCCCGGGTATGGGGTGGCAACAACGGGCCAGCGACACGGCAAAACCCTCGGTGCCTTGAATTTCAATCGGTGCCGCCTGCGAGAGTGGCGCCGCCTCGGAATCAGTTACGAATCGGCGGGCCACCAGTAATGCCGGCAATTCGCCAATGCCGATGCGGCGCAACAATTCCTCGGTGGAATCGATTTTGAGTTCCCCGGCGACCCGCTCCAGTTCCCGGTTCTTGCGCTTGAGATCGAGTTTGTAGCTTTCCAGGGCCTGCTGCAACATACGCCGACCCAGGCGCTCCGCATCCTCGGCGCGCATATCACGCAGGAAGCGGCGCAAGGCCGAACGCGCTTTTGCGCTCACCGCGAAATTGAGCCAGGCCGGGTTGGGCCGGGCGTTGCGCGCCGTGATGACCTCCACGGTCTGCCCGGTCTGCAACTGCGTGCGCAGCGGCACGACGCGCCGGTCGACCTTGGCCGATACACAGGCATTGCCGATGTCGGTGTGTACCGCATAAGCAAAGTCCACCGGCGTGGCACCGCGCGGCAACTCGATGATCTCGCCCTTGGGGGTAAACACGTAGATATCGTTGGGCGCGAGATCGATCTTGGCATGCTCGAGGAACTCGATCGGCGTCGCGCTCTCGGCATTGATCTCGTCCAGGCTACGCAACAGGTCGCGCGCCCGTATTTCGTCCGAAGAACCGGCGCCCTGCCCCGTCTTGTACATCCAGTGCGCGGAAATGCCGTTCTCGGCAACCTGCTCCATGGCTTCGGTGCGGATCTGCACTTCGACCGGCTGTCCGGTGGGACCGACGATCACGCTGTGCAGGGACTGATAGCCGTTGGCCTTGGGCAGGGCAATGTAATCCTTGAAACGCCCCGGTACCGGCTTGTAAACACCGTGCACCAAGCCCAGGACACGGTAGCAATCGTCCACATTCTCCGTGACGATGCGAATACCGTGGATATCCATGACTTCGCTGAGCCGCAGGCTCTTGCCGCGCATTTTGCGATAGATGCTGTAGAGCGCCTTGTCGCGCCCCCTCACCTGTGCGTTGAGACCGACCTTGGCACAGCGGGCCGCCAGCGTTTTGACCATCTTCGGTACGGCGCTTACGCGCAGGCCGCGTTCCCGGCGCACGGCCCGGCCGAGTACCCGGTAACGATCGGGATACAGGCTGCGAAATCCCAAATCCTCGAGCTCCAGCCGAATTCGGCGCATGCCCAGCCGATGAGCGATCGGCGCGTAGATCTCCAGCGTCTCGCGGGCGATGCGGCGGCGTTTTTCCGCGGGCATGACACCCAGCGTGCGCATGTTGTGCAGGCGGTCGGCGAGCTTGATCAGGATGACCCTCACGTCCGCCACCATCGCCAGCACCATCTTGCGGAAATTTTCCGCCTGGGCTTCGCGGCGGCTCTCGAAGCGGATCTGCGTCAGCTTGGAGACCCCGTCCACCAGGCGGGCGACTTCCTCGCCGAACAACTCGGCCAGTTCCCCGCGCTCGGCCGGCGTGTCCTCGATGACGTCATGCAGGAGCGCCGCCTCAAGCGTGGCGGCGTCGAGCGACATTTGGGCCAGGATGCGGGCCACGGCCAGGGGGTGAGTGATATAAGGCTCGCCGGTGAGGCGGCGCTGGTCGCGATGCGCCTCCTGGGCATACAGGTAGGCGCGTCGGACTTCCTCGATCTCTGCGGGCGCGAGATAGCGCGCCAGATCGGCGGTCAGGTCGCTAAGCTTGCTTTCGCCAGCGGTTCCATGCGGCCCGGGTCGGTGTAGGGCACGCATAACTCAAGACCCGCTCAAGCCTTCTCGGGCTCGTCCCCACTCGCGGCCTTGGCTTCATTGCTGCCCGATTCTTCCTCTTCTTCCTCGTCGTCATCGACCGACAGATCGATATCGATGTCGTCGACATCGGGCAGTGTGAATATCTCGCGCTCGCTCGGCTCGTCGGATTCTTCCAGGATGGAGCGATCCACCTGCCCGGCGGCAATTTCGCGCAACGCGACAACCGTGGGTTTGTCGCCCTCGAGGGGGACGCCCGGTTCGCGTCCGTGTGAGAGCTGGCGCGCCCGCTTGGAAGCGACCAGGACGAGGTCGAACAGGTTGTCGATCTTGTTAGTGCAGTCTTCGACGGTTACTCTGGCCATGTCGTATGCATACCCCGCGCAAGCGGTGTTCTAAAAGCTAATCAATAGTTTAAGTGATCCGTCAAGCCTGCGCCAGCGGATGCGGCGGACGGGCAAGGGCGCCGAAAGCCCTGCTGTCAGCCCTCGCCGAGGATCGTGGCCACGAACTCCGGCAAGCCGGGCCGTGTGCGCGCTACGCCCCGCCCCTGGCCATTCAGAACCGCGCCCAATTCCTCTACGGCACGCTCGAACCGGTCATTAATGATGACGTAGTCGTATTCGTTCCAGTGCGCCATTTCCGCCGTGGCGACGGCCATCCGCTGATCGATGATGGCCTCGCTGTCCGTGCCGCGCTCAGTGAGGCGGGCACGCAGGCACTCGCGCGAAGGCGGGAGTATGAAGACGGAGACGGCCTCGGGCATGCGCTCGCGCACCTGGCGCGCGCCCTGCCAGTCGATTTCCAGCACGACCTTGCGCCCATGGGCGAGCTGGTTGCGAACATCTTCAATAGCCGTGCCGTAGCCATTGCCATACACCTCGGCCGATTCCAGAAACGCATCCGCCTCGCGCATGGCTTTAAAGCGCGCCTGATCGATGAAATGATAATCGCGCCCATCGACTTCCCCGGGCCGGGGATCACGAGTCGTGTACGAGACGGAGAAGGTCACGGATTCATCGCGCGCCATCAGCGCCTTGAGCAGCGAAGTCTTGCCCGCGCCCGAGGGTGCCGAAACGATGAACAGCCTGCCCGGGCCAGCTGCGGTTTCATTCAATGTTCTGCACCTGCTCGCGCATTTCCTCGATCAGCACCCGGCAGTCGAGCGCCCTGCGATTGATTTCCAGATCGCTGGCCTTGGACGCCAGCGTACCCGCTTCGCGCCCCAGTTCCTGCATGAGGAAATCCAGGCGGCGCCCGACGGGCCGTTTTTCCCCGATCAGACGCCGGACCTCCTTGACGTGAGCGGCCAGCCGGTCGAGCTCCTCGTCCACATCCTGGCGCACCACCAGCATCGCAGCCTCCTGCGCAATCCGGGCCGCGTCCACTTCAGCCCCGAGGGCTGCCAGCCGATCGGCAAGCCGCTCACTCAACCGCGTCTGGGCCTTGGGCAAATGCCCCCGAATCTCGCCGACTGCGGCCTCGATCCGATCGAGCCGCTCGGTCAACGCGGACGCAAGCGCTTTGCCTTCTCGTTCGCGTGCTGCGATCAAGGCCCGGGTCGCCTCTTCCACTAAAGCAATCACGAGCGGCTGCAGAGTATCTACTTCGACCGGCGACGGTTCGGCCACGCCCGGCCAAGCCAGCAACCTCAGCGCGTCGCCGGCAACGGGGATATCGGCTCCACTGCCCGCCGCCAACTTCCGCGCCGCCTCCACCAATTCACGGGCCAGGGCCTCGTTGACCTGCAACCCCGCCCCCTCCGATACACGCCAGCGCAGCAGGGCCTCGACCCGGCCCCGGGCGAGAGCGGCGCGGAGCTGCTCGCGCATGGGATTTTCCAATGCCCGCAAGCGATCCGGAAGATTGATCTTGAGATCGAGATAACGGTGATTGACTGCACGCAGCTCAAGTACGAATTCACCCATCTCGCCTTCCTGGCGAGCGGAGGCAAAACCGGTCATGCTGCGCATCGTCGTGCTACCTGAACACCAAAGCGGGCATGTTACGCTAAGCCACCTCCGAGCGAAACCGCCGGGCCGCTACGTATACACACGCGATGGATCTAGACAGCGCCCAGATCAGCCTAATAGGACACCGGCAAGATAATCAGGATCGGGCCGAGGTCCTGTTCGGCGATGACAGCCAGCTGGCCATTGTTGCCGATGGAATGGGCGGTCATGCCCGGGGCGATCTTGCGGCGGAAACGGCTGTCGCTTCACTGATCAACAGTTTTCGCGCTTTGCGGCAAAACCCGCTGCCTTCCGACGAGTTCTTCAAACGTGCCATTAGTGCGGCCCATGAAGACGTGCTCGCGCTCGGCGCCGGCATGCGCCCGGAGATCCGGCCCGGCACCATCATCGTCAGCGCGCTGATCAACGGCAACGAACTGCGCTGGGCCCACATCGGCGACAGCCGCGCCTATCTTTTGCGTGACGAGCGGGTCATTGCACGGACGCAGGATCAGTCCATGGTGGGTTCCCTGCTCGCTGCCGGGGAAATCACCCAGGCGCAAGCCTTGATCCACCCCGAGCGCCACATGGTCCAGTATTGCCTGGGCGTCGACGAAGAAACACCGCCCATCCCCATCAGCGACGCCATAAAGCTGAAGAAGGGCGACATCGTGCTGCTATGCACGGACGGCCTTTGGAGCCAGCTCGGCGAAGCCTACATCATGGAAAAACTGAGTAATGCAGATGACCTGCAGACTGCGCTGCAGATTCTCGCCGAGGACGCCGTGCGCGGCGGTTATCCGCAAAGCGACAATGTCACCGCAGTAGCCCTGCGAGTCGTGGACTGAGAGGATTCATGCGACCCGACCAACGCCAGACCGACGAACTCCGCCCCATAACCATCGCCCGCGACGTCAACCGCCATGCGGAAGGCTCCGCCATGATTACCTGCGGTGGAACACGCGTGCTGTGCACCGCCTCGGTCGAAGAGCGGATCCCGCCCTTTCTGCGCGGCAGCAAGCGTGGCTGGGTTACGGCGCAGTACGGGATGCTGCCGCGTGCCACCCACACCCGCGGCGAGCGCGAAGCAGCACGTGGGCGTCAAGGCGGCAGAACTCAGGAAATACAACGCTTGATCGGCCGCGCCTTGCGCACTACCGTCGATTTCGACGGCTTGGGCGAGCGCACGATCACGCTCGATTGCGACGTCCTCGAAGCCGACGGAGGCACCCGCACTGCCAGCATCACCGGCGCCTGGGTGGCGCTCGCCGATGCCGGCGCCTGGCTGGTTGAACAGGGGCTCTGCGCCACCAACCCGATCACCGCCCAGGTCGCTGCCGTATCGGTAGGCATCTGGCAAGGGGAGCCGATCCTGGATCTGGCTTATACCGAAGACAGCGAAGCCGACGTGGACTGCAATATCGTTATGAACGACGCCGGCCACTTCATCGAAATACAGGGCACGGCCGAAGGCGCCACCTTCGACGAAGGAGAACTGAACAGCATGCTCTCGTTGGCCAGGGCCGGTATCAGCACCTTGCTCGACAAGCAACGCGACAGCCGCAAAGACAAATAATGAGCAGGCGCGTTGTCATTGCCACGGGCAACCGGGGGAAACTGGCCGAACTGCTGCGACTCCTCGACCCCTTGGGACTGGAGCCCGTGACACAGTCTGAATTCGGCCTGGACGGCGTCGACGAAGAGGCCCCCACCTTCATCGAAAATGCACTGGCCAAAGCCCGCGAGGCTTCCCGAGTGTCCGGCCTGCCCGCGATTGCCGACGACTCCGGCCTCGAGGTCGACGCCCTCAATGGTGAACCAGGTGTGCACTCCGCACGCTATGCGGGAAAACACGGCGACGATGCCGCTAACAACCGCAAGCTGCTGGCCGAACTGCAGGCCTGCACAGGCGCTTCGCGCAGCGCCAACTTCCGGTGCGTTGCGGTGTACCTGCGCCACCCGGAAGATCCGGCGCCACTGATCGGTCAAGGCGTCTGGCATGGTGAAATCGCTACGGCGCTATGCGGCACCGGAGGGTTCGGCTACGATCCGCTGTTTCTGTTGCCTGATCGTGGTCTCACCGCCGCAGAACTCGGTCCGGAACTCAAGAACCGTCTCAGCCATCGCGGAAAGGCCCTGGAATCACTGATCCGGCAAATCGCCCAAAAACAATAAAGGCGTTAAAGACGCATACCGCGGCTGGAATCGGCCGTTGCCCGGCTGACGGCTGGTATCAGCCGCCCCCACCGCTTCTGGCGCGCGGCCGGCCCGGATGCAACATGGAATGCTGGCGAGCATAGAACTTCGAACTGCCCGTCGCCAATGTCTCGCCCTTGGGGCCGAGTAAGGAAACCGTCAGCGTATGCGTGCCGCGGTATACGGGTTTCAATAGCACTGACGTGCTGGGCGTGGGCTTGCCCATCATTTTCCCGTCGAGCTCGTATTTCAGCAGCACGTCCGCACCTGGCGGTGGGCTTACTTGAACGCTGGCGTGCACTTTGTAATTTACCGGCCAAATCGTGCTGCCCGGTGCGGGCGCAAGCACCTTGACCTCGTAGGCAGGCATGGAAGCCGTCTCGGACTTGGGTGCGGTCTGCGGCTGTCCGGCCGCCTTGGCCGGCACCTTGAAGGGCAATACCGTAGCCGATCCCAGCTTGACCGCTTTGGCATCCTGGTGGGGCTGGTCGGAGTAATGCACCACGCCCTGCTTGTCGACCCACCGATAGACGGTCTGCGCCAGGGCGGGCACAGCCAGGAGGACGAGAATCAGATAGGCGGCTTTTTTCATGCAATTAGCCTAGCGCGCACGCCTCTTTGCCGCAAATCCATTAGCGCAATCGTTTAAGGATGCCATCGAGTTGATCGAGGCTGTTGTAATGGATGACCAGCTTGCCACGGCCTTTGCCGCTTGCCTGAACCGCAACCTTGGTCGCGAGACGCTCGGTCAATTCCCGCTCCAACGATTCCACGTTGGCATCGCGTCGCGGCTTGGCCGCCTCCACCCGCGGACGCTTGAGACGCCTCACAAGCGCTTCCGCCTCGCGGGCCGACATGCCTCGCGACGCGATCTGGCGCGCAGCCTCTGCCTGCTGGCGAGCCGACAAGGACAGCAGCGCACGCGCATGGCCCATGGCGAGCTTGCCCTCGCGCACGAGGCGTTTGGCTTCCGGGCACAGTTCGGTCAGGCGCACCAGGTTCGTGACCGCCGCACGCGAGCGGCCCACGGCATCGGCCGCCTCGGCATGGGTTAACTCGAACTCTTCGGTCAAGCGAATCAGGGCATCGGCCTCTTCCAGCGGATTGAGGTCTTCGCGCTGGATGTTCTCTATCAGCGCAATGGCCACAGCCGCCTGGTCGGGGATCTCACGAACGACTACCGGCACTTCGGCCAAACCCGCCAACTGCGAAGCCCGCCAGCGTCGCTCGCCTGCGATGATTTCGTAGCGATCGGTGCCTATCGGGCGAACGATCAGCGGCTGGACGACCCCTTGCGCCTTGATCGAATCCGCCAGGCTGCGCAGGGCATCCGATTGGATATCCTTACGGGGCTGGTAGCGCCCACGCTCCAGGTGTTCGACCGGCAGACGGACCAACCTCTCGCCCTTGCGGGGGCCTTCCTGCGCCGTTTCCACCTCGCTCAGCAGGACATCCAGTCCGCGCCCCAGACCCCGCCGTTTGCTGGTCACTTCAACCTTGCCTCATCTCGATCGTGTCGGGATTTTACCAGTGCTGCACTCTTCGCGTTCACGAAGCGGCCGCCTCGGGCTCCATTGCCTTCTCGCGGCGAATCACCTCCCCTGCCAGCGCCAGATAGGCGAGCGAGCCGCGCGATGCACGATCGTAAGTCAAGACCGGCGTGCCATGGCTGGGCGCCTCGGCCAGGCGCACGTTGCGAGGAATGACGGTTCGATACACCCGGTCCTTGAAATGCATGATGAGCTGGCCCGATACGTCACTGGTCAGATTGCTGCGCGGATCATACAGCGTACGCAGAATGCCTTCGACCTTCAAACGCGGATTGACCGTTTCGCGGATACGTCGAATCGTCTCAGTGAGCGACGACAAACCCTCCAGGGCAAAGTATTCGCACTGCATCGGGATCAGTACACCGTTGGCCGCACTCAGGGCGTTCACCGTCAGCAGGTTCAGAGCCGGCGGGCAATCGATAAAGATGTAATCGTACTTGTCGGCAATCGGCTCCAGCGCCTTTTTCAGCCGGTGTTCGCGCCCGAATTCGGTAACCAGCCGCACTTCGGCTGTGGTCAGGTCACCGCTCGTCGGCGCGATATCGAAACTGGCCTGGTCGAAATCCAGGCGCTGGATCACCTCAGCCAGAGGGGCTTCGTCGAGCAAAACGTCGGCCATACTTTTACGCAACTTGTGCTTGTTAATCCCGCACCCGGTAGTAGCGTTGCTTTGCGGATCCAGATCGATCAACAGGACACGGCGGCGCGTCGCTGCCAGCGAAGCCGCGAGATTCACGGCCGTGGTGGTCTTGCCCACGCCGCCTTTCTGATTCGCCACCGCAATGATGTGTCCCATGCCGTTCAACTCTATCCAGTAATCTTGCGCTCAAGCACCACGATACAACGCTCGGCCTCTTGTCCCGGCAGATTAACCGGGTTGATTCGCGAACGCCAGCCGTCGCCCAGAGCCGCGCATTCTTCCCGGGCGGTCTCGAGCCGGCCCTTGAGCGCTACGATCCGCGCGCCCGGTGCCAGAAGCGGGGCCAACCATTTTGCCAGCTGCGGCAGATCCGCCAACGCCCGGGCGGTGACCGTATCAAAACCGGCCGCGACCGGATATTCCTCGATCCGCCCGGCATGCACGCTTACCCGGTCTCCAAGCCCCAGTGCACGCACGGCATGGGCGAGAAAACGGGCCTTTTTGCCCGTCGATTCGGCCAGCACCCACTGCGTGCGAGGCGCCAGTATGGCCAGCACCAGTCCCGGCAAGCCCGCACCGCTACCGGCGTCGAGCATGCGTGTGCCGTGCAGGAAAGGCAGCGCTGCAGCCGAATCGAGTATATGGCGCCGGACCATCTCGCCCGGATCGCGCACGGCCGTCAGATTGTAGGCCCGGTTCCACTCGGCCAGCAACGCCAGATAGGCTTTCAGGGAATCGGCGGCCCCGGCCGGTGCCTCGATGCCCTGCGCCCTCAGCCCGGCGGCTATATCTGCCGCTCGCGGTTCACGGGAAGGATCCGGCACACTCACACGACGGGCGCGAAACTGTCCGCGCGTGCCATCTCCCAGTAGCGCCGATAGGTCTCGTTCGAACTGCCTGCGAGCAGCTCCTCCTGATCGAGGTGATCATAGAACTCGGCCGCCGTGCGCACCACATCGGAAGACACCCTGAGGCAAATATGCTGAGGCAATAGCTCGCCCGGATGATCCAGGCCCACGGCCGCGGTCACCACGCCAAGCGCCTTGACCGTGTTCTCGTGGAACCGCTTTACGTGCAGGGCCTTGTCCTCGACAATCAGGGATCGCTGGCGCTGGGGATTCATGGTGGTGATACCGGTCGGGCAACGGCCCGTATGGCATTTCTGCGATTGAATGCACCCGAGCGAGAACATGAACCCGCGTGCGGAATTGCACCAGTCCGCACCCAGGGCCAGATTCACGGCGATCTTGAATCCGGTCACTGCCTTGCCGCTGGCACCGATGCGGATACGATCACGCAATCCCACGCCCACCAGCGTGTTGTGCGCGAACAGCAAGCCTTCCCGTAATGGCGTGCCCAGGCCATCGGAGAGTTCCAGCGGCGCGGCACCGGTACCCCCCTCGGCACCGTCAATCACGATGAAATCCGGCAGGATGCTGGTTTCCAGCATTGCCTTGCAGATCGCCATGAATTCCCAGTGATGGCCTATGCACAGCTTGAACCCGGAGGGCTTGCCTCCGGACAGGTCACGCAGCTGGGCGACAAACTCGAGCAGCTCGATCGGCGTGGAAAACGCCGAGTGCGCGGACGGCGACAAGCAATCCTTGCCCACCGGGACCTTGCGGGTCTCAGCGATTTCCGGCGTCACCTTGGCCGCGGGCAACATGCCGCCATGTCCCGGCTTGGCGCCCTGCGAGATCTTGATCTCGACCATTTTCACCTGGTCGATCTGGGCCTGATCGCGGAACATGTCGGCATTGAACGTGCCGTCGTCGTTGCGGCAACCGAAGTAGCCGCTGCCGATTTCCCAGATGAGATCGCCGCCGTATTTGCGGTGATACCGGCTCAAGCCACCTTCACCGGTATCGTGCGCGAAGCCGCCCAGTTTGGCGCCCTTGTTAAGCGCCATGATGGCGTGCGGCCCGAGGGCGCCGAAACTCATCGCGGAAATGTTGAACACCGAGGCCGAGTACGGATGCTTGCACTGTGGCCCGCCGATTTCGATACGTGGCATCTCGTCGGCATTTTTCTCCCCCTTGGCCGCGATGGAATGGTTGATCCACTCATACTCGTCCCCGTAGACATCCAGTTCCGTACCGAACGGTTTGGCGGCGGAAACGCCCTGTGCTCGCTGGTGAATGATCTTGCGCTCGTTATGGTCGAACGGCCGGCCATCGGTGTCGCTCTCGACGAAATACTGGCGGATCTCCACGCGAACGTATTCCGCCATGAAACGGATATGCGCCAGGATCGGATAATTGCGCAAAACGTTATGTTCGCGCTGCAGCAGGTCGTATATACCGACCAGCGTAAGCGGCAACGTCACGATCAACCCCCACAGCCAGGGCAGTGCCACGAAGGCCCCGAGTGCTGCGAAGGCAAGCGTTAATCCCAACATCACGGTAAATACAAAAAAGCGCATCAGGATGTCTCCTTGTCTGGTCTGGTCGCCCGTTAGCCACCCGCCAACCCTTGGCTTGACCGGGCCTTTTCTCCCCGTGGGCGGATGGAGGCTCGCTCGCTATCATACCTGCACGCCGTGCCGGAGTATTTCGCCCAAGGTGGCCGCCAGGCCCTGAACCTGTTCTTGCGTGTTGTGTAAGATGGCCACTCATGTCTACGCCACGCCGATAACCCAATGGCAAATTCAAAGACAGTACGCCAGATCGGCCTAGTCACCGCTACTGCATTGGTCATCGGCAATATGGTCGGCTCGGGCATCTTCCTGTTGCCCGCCTCACTCGCGCCCTACGGCATTTACAGCCTTTGGGGCTGGCTCTTCAGCACGCTCGGCGCGTTGCTGCTGGCGTGGGTATTCAGCAGCCTGTCCCGCCGTATGTCCCGGGCCGGCGGGCCGTATGCCTACCCCCGCGAAGCCTTCGGGGACTTCGGCGGCTTCCTGATCGCCTGGATCTACTGGTTGAGCATCCTCGGGACCAATGCCGCGATCGCCGTCGCCTTCGCCAGCTATCTCGTGCCCTTCTTTCCCGCCCTGCATGCCTCGCCGCTGCTCGGCGGACTGGTGGCCATCGCTGCCACCTGGTTCCTGACCGCCATCAATATCTGGGGGGTGCATGCCGCGGGCAAAGTCCAGGTCATCACGGTCATCCTCAAGCTCTCGCCCCTGCTCGCCCTGGCCGCTGCGGGTATCTTCTACTTCGACCCCCACATCCTGACGAGCGGACACAGCACGGCTTCGCCGGCCGCCTCCATCAACACGGCCGCAGCCTTCACCATGTGGGCATTCCTGGGACTGGAGTGCGCGACGGTACCCGCCGGCCACGTGCGCGATGCCAAGAAGACGATCCCGCGCGCCACGATGCTGGGCACCGTCATCGCCGCGGTTTTCTACATCGCCAGCACGACCGTGATCATGGGTATCATTCCGAGCACGACGCTCGCCCACTCCAACGCCCCGTTTGCCGATGCCGCCAAACTGCTGTGGGGCAACTGGGCCGGTTACCTGATTGCCGGCGCTGCCCTGGTGTCGTGCTTCGGCGCCCTGAACGGCTGGATCCTCATGCAGGGCCAACTGCCCCAGGCGGTGGCTCGCGACGGCCTGTTCCCGAAAGTACTGTCACGCGAGTCCCGATTCGGAACCCCGGTGGTCGCGCTGGTCGTCTCGAGTATTCTGGCAACGCTCCTGATCCTGGCCAACTACAGTGAAGGCCTCGTGGCGATGTTCAACATCCTGATCCTGCTTACGACGTTCTTCACGCTGGTGCCCTACCTGTTCTGTGCCATGGCGGAAGTAGTGCTTGCGCGCCGTCACGGCCGCGAGGCACGCGCGCCCTGGCGCAATGTCGTGCTGGCCTCGCTGGCCTTCGCCTTTGCTCTCTGGGCCGCGGCGGGCACGGGCAAGGATTCGATCTACTGGGGTGGCTTGCTGCTACTCGCCGGCATCCCGATCTACGTCTGGCAGACTCGCAAGAAGACGGATACCGCCGAAGCCTGAAGCAAGACCTCTCGCAAAGACGCCAAGACGCAAAGACCAATCGATGCATCCCGTGGGAGCGGCGGTCCCCGCCGCGATCCATTGGACTGGATACCGACGTTCCCCGGTATGACGATGATTTTCGATCTCAACATTGACTCCTCTGTGCGCCGTTAGTCGCGCCGAGAAGCGCAGCCCGCAACGGGGGAACAGGGAGGCTTTGTTTGAGGCCGGAGCGATATATCGCGCAGGCCGAGTTCCGACCGGCCCGTTGCGGGCGAGCATCGCAGGGGAGCCCCAAGGCCGCGCCTTGGGGCCGCGACTTCCGGCGCAATGCTTTTGGCTACTTTTGGCGAAACAAAAGTAGCCCCGCCGGGAGGGCCAATAAACAATTCCTCGCGGCGGGAACCGCCGCTCCTACATCGGAATCCTATTGAGCCGCGGCACGCCAGGCGGCGCGAACGAGTTCCTGGAAGTGGTGGACGCCGGACTCGCGTTTCGGCGACAGGCGACCCGCCTGGTATGAACCCGACTCCAATCCGATCTGTACGCGCTCGCAGATGGCGACGTCTTCTTTTTGGACCTCGTCGCTGAAGTCGCGGTCCGCCTGGATGGCTGCGCGCGCCGCCGGCGAATCCGTATCCATGTAGAAATAATCGAACACCACGCGGCAGCGGCGTTGTGACAATGGGATCACCTGGTTGACCTGCAGCCGGTCGGGCAGGATGTTGAGCATCAGGTTTGGCCAGATGAAGTAATAGAACGCCTCGCCCGTTTTGTACGGCCCGCGGTCGCCGTCGAGCGGGCTCTGCTGCCAGGAATACCACTCCGAAAGGTGCGTGTCGTAGCTGCGGTAGTCGAGCAACCGGTTCAGGCCCGGATGGACGTGCGGGAGGTGGTAGCCCTCCAAGTAGTTGTCCACGTAGGCCTTCCAGTTGCAATCGATGTCGTAGACGTCGCGTACCTGAAATTGCATCTTCGACAGGTCCGTCGGTTGAATGCGTTCCCGAATACCCGCCATCAGCTCCCCGAGTTCCACCACCGGTTGTCCAACGGCGGCGAAGACCAGCCCCTCCCATTCCGCGACATGTACCGGGTCCAGGTGGATACAGGAAACATCGAAATCCCGCGCGGCTTCCATCTCGTGCGCGGAGCGCAACTGCCCTTCCAGCGTGTAGGTCCAGCCGTGGTACTTGCAGCGCAACTGGCGGGCATTGCCGTTTTCCAGCGCCA
>Ga0307440_1000585_pt1 | contig 17930 bp, 16 predicted proteins | sample SalMarWE160410MG_FD_202150 | JGI IMG/M metagenome (GOLD analysis project Ga0307440, IMG submission 202150) | Salt marsh sediment microbial communities from the Plum Island Ecosystem LTER, Massachusetts, United States - WE1604-10 | ecosystem: Environmental > Aquatic > Marine > Intertidal zone >... | reverse complement strand
AGCCGCACGCCGGCGCGCTCGAGCCCCAGCGCGTCGGTGTTGGGCCGGCGGCCGGCGGCGACGAGCAGGTGGGTGGCGTCGACGGTGCGTTCGCGGCCGCCGACGAGGGCGGTGAGCCGGACGGCGCCGCCAACGGATTCGACACGCCGGGTGTCGGCCCCGAGCCAGATGTCGAGGCCTTCGTCGCGGAGGATGTCGGTGAGGGCCCCGGCGATGTCCGCGTCCTCCTTGGCGAGGAGCTGGCGGCCGTGCTGGAGGAGGGTGACCCGGCTTCCGAAGCGCCGGAACATCTGGCCGAATTCGACCCCGACGTAGCCGCCGCCGATGATGGCGAGATGCTCGGGGACCTCGGCGAGCTCCATGATGCTGGCGTTGGTGTGGAAGTCGCTGCGGTCGAGGCCGGCGATCGGCGGGACCGCCGGGCGGGTGCCGACATCGACGACGATGGTGGGGGCGGTGAGCTCGCGGTGTCCGCCGTCGACGAGGGCGACGTCGAGCGTGTGCGGACCGGTGAAACGCGCGTTGCCCATGACGAGATCGAGAGGGTCGATCGCGTGCAGGCTTGCCTCCGAGCCGCTGCGGAAGCGGTCGACGACATCGCGCTTGCGTTGCCGGACGCGCGCGAGGTCGACGCGGACGGCATCGTCGTTGCCGATGTGGACGCCGTAGTCGGCGGCTCGCCGAGCGAGGTGGGCGGCGCGGGCGCTGGCGATCATGGTCTTGGTGGGCGTGCAGCCTTCGTTGATGCAGGTGCCGCCGACGTGGGCGCGCTCGACGAGCGCCACCTTCCTGTCGGCCCTGGCGAGCCGTCCGGCGAGCGGGCCGCCGCCCTGGCCGGCTCCGATCACGATGACGTCGTAGGGTTCGCTCATGGTCTCCTCCTGCTGGGTCCGCCGCTGTGGATAGGGGAGGGGGTCAGCTAGGGCCATCGTGCACGGCCCGGCCGCGGCACACCGTCAAACGCTTGACGCGACCGGTGGGGCAGGGCGCTTCGGGGCGTCGGCCCGCGCCCCGACCGGGCGATTGCGTGTCCCCGACAGCGGTCTACCGGGTTCTCCGCCCTTCTTCATGAGACTCGGTCTGTACCCCTAGCCGGCCCCAGGGTCGAAGCCGTAGGGCAGCTCGAGACGGTGCCGTCGCATGGTCTCGCGCTGGCCCAGGACCGTCGCCGTGGGGCCGTCGGCGACGATGCGTCCGCCGTCCATGACGCACGCGGTCGGACACAGCTCGAGGGCGAACGGGAGGTCGTGCGTCACCAACAGCAGCGGGATCCGCAGGTCGATGAGCAGGCGCGCCAGATCGCGGCGGCCGGACGGGTCGAGGTTCGCCGTGGGCTCGTCGAGCACCAGGACCTCGGGCCGCATCGCGAGCACGGCGGCCAGTGCGGCGCGGCGCTGCTCCCCGACGCTCAGGTGGGCCGGCGAGCGTTCGCCGGCGCCCGCGAGGCCGACGGTGCGCAGCGCTTCCTCGACGCGTCGGTCGAGGGCGTCGCCGCGCAGCCCCTGGTTGGCGGGGCCGAACGCCACGTCGTCCCGCACCCGCGCCGTGAAGAGCTGGTCGCGCGGCTCCTGGAACAGGACTCCCAGGCGGCCGCCCGCGGCGTCGATGCCGGCGGAGTCGAGCGGCCTTCCCAGGACGCGGATGCTGCCGCTGGCGGCGCGAAGCACGCCGAGCAAGTGCAGGACCAGCGTGGTCTTGCCGGAGCCGTTCGGCCCGAGCAGCGCCAGCCGCTCGTCGCTCCGGAGACGGAGCGAGGCGCCGCTCAGGGCGGCCGTACCGTCCGGGTAGGCGTACCAGAGGTCGTCGACGGCGAGCAACTCGCGGCGTTCACGAGTCGGCGCCGTTTCGCCGCCGGGGTCGGTGGACGAGGTGCCCGCGGCGCCGGTTCCGGCGGTCGTCCCACTTGTGGTCCTGGTGGCGTGGCGGCGGTCACGGGTCATGGCGGGCCTAGTGGGCGAGATGCGCCCATGCGTAGCACCCCCATGCGAACGCCGGGACGAGACCGGCCGTCAACCACGCGTCGGCGTGCACGGACCGACTCCCCTGGTCGGGCATGCGGCCGCCGTAGCCACGTGCGTGCATCGCGTAGTACACGCGCTCGCCTCGCTCGAACGTGCGCACGAAGAGATGTCCCAGAAGCGGAGCCAGTACGCGGGCGGCCGCCGTGCCGCCGCCGCGGAAGCCGCGGGCCGCCATCGACGTGCGGGTCCGCTGTAGGTCGGCCGTCACGAGATCGAGATAGCGCAGCATGAAGCCGGCCACCTCGGTGAGCCGAGGCGGAAAACCGAGGCGCTGCGCTCCCACGAGCAGGTCCGAGCTCGGTGTCGTGGCGGCGACCAGCGACGCTGCCAGCAGCGACAGGACAGCCTTGATGAACAGGGCGGCGCCCGCCTGGGCGCCGACGGCCGACCACGGCAAGCCCACCAGGGTGGAGGTGGGGTGCGCGTGCGTGAAGGGCAGGAGGAAGGCGTAGAGCGCGACAGGGGTGCCGATCCAGATGCGCCGGAGCAGCCAACGCGGCCGAATACGGGCCGAGACGAGCAATCCCGCAAGGACGGCCGCGATGGCCGTGAACGCGGCGTAGGCGGTCGCCGGGAGGGCCACCACGGCGACCGCCGTCGCCAGCATGGAGGCGAGCTTGGCCTGCGGGGCGAGACGGGTCCAGCCCGGAGGGAACGCTCCCGGTTTCGTCGCGGCGTGGGGCGCGGAAGGAGTCGCGGCCGAGTCATGGCCCGCTTCGGGCGCTGTACGAAGGGGCCTGAAGCGAAGTGGCCTCACGTCGGGTCACGCTCCTCGGCTCCGCGGCCGTGGAGTCTCCGCAGGCCACGCATGGCCGCCATCACGGCGAGGACGGCGAGCACGCCCAACACCCCTGCCAGGGACGTTCCTGCCACGGCGGCGGCCACGCCGGGCGTGGTGTAGCCGGCCAGCGGTCCGGCGGCGACCGGACTGAGGCGCTCGTGGCCCGCGAATCCGAGCGTCGATGCCACGTGCTCGAGACCGTCAGGCAAGGTGCTGGCCAGCGGTCCTGCGGTGGCGGCCAGCGCCAGGGCGGCCACGACCGCGGCGGCGCTCGCCAGGCGTCGGTGGTGCGCTCCGTGGACGGCAGGCGTGGGTTCGACGCGGTCGCTCGCGACGAGATCGGGACGGATCGAGCGGATCGTCCCGACCGCGGCGGCGGTGATCAGTCCCTCCCCGACCCCGATGACGGCATGGACACCCAACATGGTTCCTGCCACCAGTAGCGCGGGGGCACCGCCCACACCGCCCAGCGCGTATTCGAGGCCGAAGGCGCCGGCCGCGCCCACGACCCCGATCGCGCCCGCCAGGAACGTCGCGGTCGCGTCGGACGCGGGGTAGCGCGGCAGGGTCGCCCGGGCGAGGCGGAACGCGCCCCAGGCCAGCCAGGGCGCCACCACCGCCATGTTGAGCACGTTGAGGCCGAGGGCCACGATCCCACCGTCCGCGAACAGCAAGGCCTGCACGAGCACCACGGCCGTCAGGCTGACCGTGGCGAGCCACGGCCCCAGCAAGACGGCCGCCAGGCCCGCGCCTAGGAGGTGGCCGCTGGTACCGGCCGCGATGGGGACGTTGAGCATCTGGGCGGCGAAGATGAACGCGGCGAGGAGCCCGGCGAGGGGAACGGCCCTCCGTTCCAGGGTGGCGTCGCTCCGTCGCAAGGCCACGCCCACGCCTGCCGCCGCCGCCGCGGCGGCGGCGAGCGAGGCGGGAAGGGAGATGAAGCCATCCGGGATATGCACGGGACCTCGCAGCCGTCGGCTCAGGGTAGGTCCGCTCCGCGCGCGGCCGAGAGGTGCGATTGTCCCATTGCCTGCGTGGTTCCTCCCGGGTCGCTCGGTTGAGTCGAGCGGCCGAGCGCCCTTCATGGTGCCGCGTTTCAGCGGGCCCGCGGGGGTCCGCCATGGTGTAGCTTGAATGCGGTGAGAGCGAGCCTGGAGCCGGGAGCCGGCGCCCCTTTGCGCGGTCTCCCCGAGCCCGCCGCCGGGCGCGGAGCGAGCGGATTGCGGCTGACACTCGGTGCCGGAGCCGAGGGCATCGAGCGTGTCGCGGTGCGCCTGCGGGGGTTGGCCTACGCGCCGCATCGCCACGACACGTACGCGATCGGCGTGACGTTGGCGGGCGTGCAGACGTTCCGATACCGCGGTCGAAGGCGCGTGTGCCTGCCGGGGGAAGGACATGTCCTCCACCCGGATGAGATGCACGACGGCGGCGCCGGCACCGAGGACGGCTTCGCCTATGCGATCCTCTACATCGATCCCGCACTCGTGCAGGAAGCCCTGGGGGGACGGGCGCTCCCGTTCGTGGCCGATCCGGTCATCGGGCGCGCGCAGATGGATCCCACGCTGGTCGCTCACCTGCGGCGGATCGACGAGCCTCTCGGGGACGTCGGGCGCGTGGACCTCGCGGTGGCCGTCGCCGCCACGTTGCAGCGGCACGCCGGCGGGTCGGCGCCCCGCCCATCTCCGCTGCCCTGGGCCGAGCTGTTGCGCGTGAGGGAGCTCATCCTCGAGGATCCGACGGTCCGGCACCGGGTCGAGGCGCTCGAGCGGATCGCGGGTCTCGACCGGTGGACGCTCGCCCGGCGATTCCGGCAGGCGTTCGGCACCAGCCCCAGCCGTTTCTGCACGATGCGGCGACTGGACCGGGCGCGCCGCATGATGCTGGCGGGTATGCCGCTGTCCGCCGTGGCCCTGGAGTCCGGGTTCACCGACCAGAGTCACATGGCTCGGTCGTTCAAGCGGACCTACGGTCTGACGCCCGCGGCATGGACGGCCGCGGCGCGGGGGCAAGCCCCGGGGAGCTCCGCACCGGGTTAGGGGTCGGTGCGGCGAGTCTGGACGGCCGGGATCGGATCACGCCCATCGGATCATGCGGATCGCGCGTCGGTACGACCTTCGATCGCGTGGAGGACGGCAGCCATGTCGGACCGGCCGAAGCCCAGCGCCAGGGCCTCGGCATACAGGGCGTGGCAGACGTCCAGCAAGGGCGAGGCCAGGGAGGCCGCGTGCGCCTCGTCGGTGATCAGCCGCGCGTTCTTGAGAACGTCCGGGATCGCGGCCTGCACGGTGAAGTCGCGTTCGACGAGTTTGGCCGTCTTGGCCCGTGATACGACGCTCGCCATCGGTCCGGCGTCGATCACGGTCCGGAGCAGGTTCAGGTCCAGCCCGTGCCGTTCGGCGAAGTGCACGGACTCCGCCAGGCTCGTGACCATCCCGATCAGGAAGACGTTGACCGATAGCTTCATGAGCAGCGCCGTGGGGACCGGTCCGCACACGACGGAGTCCCGGCACATCGGGTCGAGGAGCGGTCGGATCCGCTCGATGGTGGCGGGCTCGCCGGCCAGCATCGCGACCAGGGTCCCGTCCTCGGCCGGTCCCCGCGATCCGGAGACCGGGGCTTCGACGAAGCGACCGCCGGCAGCGAGGACGTCGGCTTCGAGCTGGTGCGAGTAGCCGGGCGTGGTCGTGCCCATGGGCACGATCGTGCGTCCTGCCACATTGGCGGCGAACGCAAGGGTGCCGCGGCCCAGGGCGGCGTCGGTCGCGTCTGCATCGGCCAGCATGAGGATCACGGTGTGCGCCTGCGCGAAGACCTCGGCCGGGCTGCGCGCTACCGTCGCTCCGGCCGCGCGGAGGCGTTCGGACCTCTCCGGTGAGCGGTTCCAGACGATGAGCTCGATGTCCGCTCCAGCGAGTCGCAGGGCCATGGGCAACCCCATGACGCCGAGACCGATGAATCCGATGGGCATGACGGCCTCACCTTCCGCCCCGAGGGAGGCCGCGTGCATGCGGGCGAGAGCCCGGGCGTCCCCCTCGAGGGCTACGCGCATCGAGGGGGATCCTAGGCTGACAGCGCCCGGCTTGTCTTGAACGGTTGTGCGTGCGGTCCGAGGCGCCGGGATCGGCGCAGTGGGGGGCCGGTCGGAGCGCCTACCGACCGATCCAGGCGTGCGCCTCGTCCTCGAACACCACCAGCTTGCGCCGTTCTCCGGCGAGCGCCCAGAAGTAGTACAGGCGGTAGCCGGGGGCCGCGGCCACGGGGTGGTAACCGCGCTGGAGAAGAGCCGCGTCCCCGTCCAGCACGCGTGCCGCCTCGTCGAGCACGGCGTCGTTGGCGTACAGGCCCTGGAAGCCGAAGCCCGTCCGGGGATCGGTCCGGTAGTAGTAGACCTCTTCGAGGTGGGGCTCGCCGTTCTCGCCGTCGTGCTTGTGCGGCGGGAAGCTCGACCAGCCTCCGGGAGGGTTGAAGGTCTCACCGACCAGCAGTCGCTGCGCCACGTCGTCGTCGACGAGGATGTTGTGGACCTCGCGCCGGTAGCCGTCGACGCCGCGGTCCACGACCTCGACCTGGTCGGGGGCCACGAAGTGGATCGAGCCCGGCGTGTGGCACGGTGTGGTGACCGCCAGGAGCTCGCAATCGTTCGAGGTCGCCCGGACCGTGGCCGTCGCGTCGGGGGGCAGGTAGAGCGCGCTGGCAGGACCCGAGAACGGGTCGGAGCGGCTCGCGCGGTGAACGGTCTTGTCGGCGGTGAACTCCACGGCGCCGTCCAGCAGCACCACGACGGCCTCGCATCCCGGGAAGTGGAGCTCCCGGCGCTGCCCTCCGCCGAGCCGCAGGCGGCGGAGCTCCAGCTCGCGGGCGCCGCCCTCGCCACGCTCGATCAACGTCCGGAGTCCCTCCTCACGCGGCTCGCGCACGTGCCAGGTCCGTCGGTCGGCCGGGCCGCCCGTCATAGGCTCACTGCCAGTTCCCGCTTGCGCCCTACGGCCCGTAGCGCGGCTGCCACGATGTCCTTGGCGGTGAGCCCGTACTTCTCGAACAGCGCCGCCGGCGGCCCGGACTCGCCGAACGTGTCGCGGATCCCGACCCTCTCGAGCGGCGTCGGCCTCGCTGCGGCCAGGGTCTCGGCCACCGCACCGCCGAGGCCGCCGAGGATCGTGTGCTCCTCGATGGTGACCATGGCGCCGCAGGCGCGTGCGTGCTCGAGCACGGCGTGTTCGTCCAGCGGTTTGAGCGTGTGGACGTTCACGACGGCGGCGTCGATGCCTGCCGCGGCGAGCGTCTCGGCCGCTTCCAGCACCGGACCGATCATGGTCCCGATGCTGAGGAGCGCGACGTCGCCCCCCTCGCGGAGCGTGACGGCCTTGCCGATCTCGAAGGGGGTGTCCTCGGCGGTGACGATGGGGGTGGGGATGCGTCCCAGCCGCAGGTACACGGGGCCGTCATGGCGTGCGGCGGCCACGGTCGCCTTCACGGCCTCGCGCGCGTCGCAGGGCGCGATCACGGTCATGCCCGGGAGCACGCGCATGAGCGCGAGGTCCTCGATGGCCTGGTGGGTCGCCCCGTCCTCGCCGACCTGGAGCCCGCCGTGGCTGGCGGCGATCTTGACGTTGGCGCGGTTGTAGGCGACGGACAGCCGGACCGCCTGGTTCGCCAGCGAGGTAGCGAACACGGCGAAGGTCGTCGCGAACGGGATCTTCCCGGCCAGCGCCAGGCCCGCCGCGGTGCCGACCATGTCGCTCTCGGAGATGCCCATCTGGAAGAAGCGCTCGGGGTAGGCCTCCGCGAACCAGTGCACCTTGATCGCCTCGGCCAGATCGGCCGTGAGCACGACGAGGTCGGGCTCGGTCGCACCGAGCTCGACGAGCGCCTTGCCGAAGGCCTCGCGGATGGGCATGGGGTCGGTGAGGTTCACAGCTCGACCTCCTGAAGGGGGAAGTCCAGGTAGCCGTCGGACGGACCGATGGCCTCCAGGGCCCGACGGGCTTCGTCGAGCGACGGCACGGTTCCGTGCCACTTGGCGAGATTCTCCATGAAGGGCACGCCCTTCCCCATGACGGTGTGTGCGATGACCGCGTGCGGCCGGCCCGCCGCCGCCGCGCCAGACGCACCCGCGAGGACCTCGAGGATCGCCTGGAGGTCGTGCCCATCGATCTCGTCGACGCGCCAGCCGAAGGCGCGGAGCTTGTCGGGGAGCGGCGCGATGCGCTTGACGTGCTCCACCTCACCGTCGATCTGCAGACCGTTGTCGCTGATCAGCAGGGTGAGGTTGCCGAGCCGGTGATGGGCGGCCGCCATCAGGGCCTCCCAGATCTGGCCCTCCTGCAGCTCACCGTCGCCGACGAGGCAGTACATGCGGGAGTTCCTGCCGTCGAGACGTGCCGCCAGCGCCAGGCCGTTGGCCACCGACAGCCCCTGGCCCAGCGGGCCCGAGGAGGTCTCGACGAGGTCGGGGAGATCCACCCGGGCGGGATGCCCCTGCAGGCGGCTGTCGAGTCTCCGGAAGGTGGCGAGCTCTGCGGGCTCCAGGTAGCCGGTACGGCACAGCGCCGAGTAGAACGCCGCGCAGATGTGTCCGTTGCTCAGCACGAAGCGATCGCGGTCGGGGTCGTCGGGTCGCCGCGGGTCGTGGCGCAGGACCGCGCCGTAGAGCGCCGCGATCAGCTCGGCCGCACCGAGCGCGCCGCCGGGATGGCCCGAGCCCGTGCCGGCGATCATGCGGATACTGTCACGCCGGATCTGTCGGGCGAGGCCCTCCAGCGCAACGAGGTCGTGGGGTTGTTCGGCGACGGTCTGCATGTGCCAGCTCCTCGGTTCCGGGATTGCTGCCAGGGATGGGTGACTAGCCTTTGACGGCACCGGCGGTCAGGCCGGCGATGAGATTACGTTGCACCAGCATGAAGAACAGGATGGTCGGGATCACCGAGATGACGCCGCCGGCGGTCAGCAGGTCCCAGCGGATCAGATACTCGCCGATGAACGTTCGCAGGCCCACGGGCAGCGTGCGCGACACCGTGGTCGAGGTGAACGTCAAGGCGTAGACGAACTCGTTCCAGGAGTAGATGAACACGTACGTCGATGACGCCGCGATGCCGGGTACCAGCAGCGGCGCCAGCACCCAGCGGAAGGCCGTGATCTCGTTGCAGCCGTCGATCATGGCGGCCTCGTCGAGCTGTTTGGGTACGGCGTCCATGAAGCCCGTCAGAAGATAGGTCGTGAACGGCAGGGCGAAGGCGGTGTCGACGAGGATGAGGCCCCACCAGGTGTTCAGCAGGCCGATCGTCCTCAGCGTGAGGAACAGCGGCATCACCATCAGGACCGATGGGATGAGCTGCGTGACCAGCAGTCCGATCAGGATGTAGGTCTTCCCGGGGATCCGGAAGCGTGAGAGCGCGTACGCGGCCAGCACGGCAGCGACCGTGGCCAGCGCCACGGTGCCCGCCGAGACGATGGCGCTGTTCAGGAAGTAGCGCAGGAACGGTGTCGTGGTGAAAAGGAGCTTGTAGCCGAGGAAGGTCACGGAGTGGGGCAGCACCTGGACGGGTGAGGTGTACAGCTCGCTCTTGGGCTTGAGCGACGTCAGGAACATCCAGACGTAGGGCCCGAGGGCGAACGTCAACCACCCGAGGATGGCGACGGCCAGGCCGGCGCGACCCCAGCGCCAGCGGAAACGCGGACGGGGGCGGGTCCGACCGAGGCCGGTCGATCGCTGCGAGGCGCCTGTCATGTCACACCACCTGCTGTCGGCGAAGGATACGGATGTACACGATGATCACCAGGCCCAGCAGGAGCGCCTGGACGAACGCCGCGGTGGCGCCCGTACTGAAGTGGATGCGCCGGTACGCCTCCGTGTAGGCGAAGAAGGGCATGGTGGTGGTGGCGTAGCCCGGCCCACCGTTCGTCATGACGAACATCAGGTCCATGTAGTTGGCGGTCCAGATGAGCCGCAGGATGGTGGTGATGAGGATGGTCGGGAGGAGCAGCGGGACCTTCACGTGCCACAGCACTTGCGCCGGGTTGGCTCCGTCGACCCGGGCCGCCTGCTCGAGTTCCAGCGGGATGGCCTGCAGGGCCGCGAGGAGCATGACGGCGAAGAACGGGATGCCCTGCCACACGTCGATCATGATGAGCGTGGGTAGTGCCGTGTGGGGCGAGGAGAGGAAGGGGAAGAAGGTCTTCAGGATCCCGACACGCACGAGGAGCTCGTTGACGATGCCGTAGTTCCCGTCGAGCATCCACATCCACATCAGCGCCACCAGCACGCTGGGGGTCGCCCAGGGGATGAGGAGCACGCCCCTGACGACGTCGCGGCCGAAGAACGTCTGGTTGAGCAGCAGCGCCCCGATGAAGCCGAAGACGAGCTGCAGCGACACCGCGCTCGCCACCCACACCAGGGTGTTGCGCATGGCGATCCAGAAGACCGGATTGTGGAAGACCTGGACGAAGTTCTGCAGCCCGACCCAGGTCGTTCGGGAGGGCTGCAGCATGTTGAAGTTCTGGAAGGTCAGGAGGATGGCCCGCACCAGCGGGTAGCCGATCACGAGCACCAGGAGCAACGCCGCCGGCGCCAGCAGCAGGGCCGGGACGAGGCGTCGGCGGAGCCGCGGGTTCAACGACCGGCTGCGGGGCGCGCTGGTGCGGACCATGGAGCGACCTCTACTTCTGCTTCAGGGCGGTGGCGATCTGCGTCATCATCTGCTGGCTGGTGATCTGTCCGAGCAAGGCCTGCTGCATGCTCGCCTGCCAGAGCTGTGACGCTACGTACCCGACGCCCGGGAGGGGCGGCCAGGCGACGGCGTAGTTGGCCTGCTCGAGCGAGAGCTTGAAGAACGGGTTGTTCTGGTAGTAGGGCTCGGAGGCGACCGACGCCAGGACCGGGAGCTGCCCGTTCGCCGAGCGGCTCATCTTGTCCATCGGGCCCTGGCTGTCGAGCCACGAGATGAACGTGAAGGCGGCCTGCTTCTCCTTCGAGCTCCCGAACACGACGTTCCCGCTCATGGCCATCATCGTCGCCGGCTTGTTGGGGTCGGCCGGCGGGACGTTGGTGACGCCCAGCTTGTCGCCGAGCTTCTCGGTCAGCGACTTGGAGCTGCCGACGTGGTGGGCGGCGAAGGTCGTGATGCCCGACTCGAAGCCACCGATGATCTGGGCGAAGCCGTCGGAGGGGGCGGTCGGTGGCGTGACCTTGTCGACCCGGAACAGGTCGATGTACTTCTGGTTGGCGTCGACGCAGGCCTGACTGTCGGCCACCACGGCGCCACTGCCGTCCACGAGGTGGCACCCGAGGGCCAGCATGAAGGCGTACCACTGGTCCTGGCCGCCGGCGCCGCCGCGCAGGGCGAAGCCGTACTGCTTCTTCGCCGGATCGGTGAGCGTCTTGGCTTCCTGCACGAACTCGGCGAAGGTCTTGGGAGGCTCGAGCCCGGCCGCCTTCAGGCGGTCCGCCCGGTAGTACAGGTAGAAGGTGATGTACTGGGCCGGCAGCATGTAGACGGGGCTGTCCGCCGAGGTCTTGCCGGTCGACCACAGGTTCTGGATGACGTCGCTGGAGCCCGGCCACTGCTGGATGTAGGAGGTGAGCGGCTGCAACAGGTCGTTGGAGACGAACTCGCCCAGCCACCAGTCCTTGAAGCGTGCGGCGTCGGGCGCGCTGCCGGAACCGATCGCCGTCAGGAGTCGGTCGTGGTACTGGCTCAGCGGGATGGTCTGGTACTTCACCTCGATGTTGGGGTGGGTCTGGTTGAACTCCTTGACGAGGTCCGGCCACACCGGGTCCGTGGAGTCGTCCAGCCACAGCCAGTAGTTGACGACCGTCTTGTTCCCTTGCGCGAACGCCTGTGAGAGGGGCAGTACGGTGCCCAGTAGCAGGGCGCCGAGGGTCATCAGAACGACGCGTTTGAAGCGTGATGCTGGTGTCACGATGTCTCCTTGTCCGGTCGACAGGTCTGTTCCGGGCGCACGACGGGCGTGGGTCCGGGTCCTCAGGAAACGAACTCGGTAGGCAGGGACACCTCCTCACCCGTGGCCTCGATCGCGGAATCGAGGCGTCGTTCCACGTCGCGGAAGTGCTCGTCGAGTGCTTCGCGCGCACTCGTCACGTCCTTCGCCGCCATGGCGTCCACGATCTGGCGGTGGTACGCCACCGTGGCGGCGGCTTCGCCGGGGGGCAGCACGTTCCGAGCGTGAAGGTGTTGGAAGAGCCCCCAGAACACATCGAGGATCTTCTTCAAGACCTCGTTGTGGAGGGCGCCGAACAGGACCTTGTGGAAGGCCATGTCTTCCTCGATGAACGCTCGCCCGGCATCCGCGCTGCCGGCCATCTGTTCCACGATGGCGTATAGCCTGTCGATGCGCGAGGCTTCGAGCTTGCGCGTGGCCTGAGCGATGAAGGACGTCTCGAGCGTGCGCCGAACCTCCAGCAGGTCCCGGATGCTGGCGGCGTCGAAGGTCAGAGAGTAGGCCAGGTTGCTCGCGATCGAGGCCGCGTCGAACGCCCGCAGGAAGCGCCCCTTGCCGTGCTTGACCTCGATCATGCCCAGCGCCTCGAGCGAGCGCAGCGCCTCGCGGACGGCGCTCCGGCTCGCTCCCAGACGGTCCGACAGCTCCTTCTCGGTGGGGAGCTTGTCACCGGGCCGGAGCTGGCTATCGAGGATGAACTGTCGGAGTCGGTCCTGGATGACTCCGTGTAGCCTCGATGTGGGGATGACCTCGAGCATGGGACTCCAAGGTGGGGAGCGGAACGGACCCCCTCTTATCAGACGTCGGTTGTCTGACAACATACAACCCTGGGCGACCCTTCGTCAATCCGGAGCGCGCCGCTGCCCCTCCCGGCGATCCAGCGGTGGACGGGCCGCTCGACCGGGGCGATGGGGCCGGGAGGACGCCTGGTACCATCGATGGTGTCAGGGCCGGACAGGTCCCGTCCGGCGGGGTCGACGAGGTCCGGGCGAGCAGGGTGGGAACGTCGTGGCACGGTCGGGCAGGCCCCGCCCGCCCCCGGCGCTGGAAGGAGCGAGCCATGGACGACCAGCGATACGACGTGGTGGTCGTGGGCGGAGGCTCGGCCGGCTCGGCGATCGCGAACCGGCTGAGCGCCGATGCGTCTACGAGCGTTCTCGTCCTGGAGGCCGGCCGAGCGGATTGGCCATGGGACGTGTTCATCCACATGCCCGCCGCGTTGCCCTTCCCGATCGGCAACCCACGCTACGACTGGCGGTACGAGTCCGACCCGGAACCGCACATGGGTGGGCGGCGCGTGTACCACGCGCGGGGCAAGGTGCTCGGCGGCTCCTCGAGCATCAACGGCATGATCTTCCAGCGTGGCAACCCGATGGACTACGACCGTTGGGCACAGGCGCCGGGCATGGAAGCCTGGGACTACGCTCACTGCCTTCCGTACTTCAAGCGGATGGAGACCTGCCTGGCGGGCGCCGACGCCTGGCGTGGGGGGGACGGTCCGCTGATCCTGGAGCGAGGCCCGGCCACCAATCCGCTCTTCGGGGCGTTCTTCGAGGCCGTGCGGCAAGCGGGGTACTCTCTCACCGACGACGTCAACGGCTACCGTCAGGAAGGCTTCGCGCCGTTCGACCGGAACATCCACCGCGGCAGGCGCTGGTCGGCGTCGAAAGCGTACCTCGACCCGGCCCGCCGGCGGCCGAACCTCACCATCCGAACCCGCGCCTTCGTCACCCGCGTCCTCTTCGACGGCGCGCATGCCACCGGCGTTGAGTACGAGCACGGCGGTCAGCTTCGCAGCGTCGAGGCGAGCGAGGTGATCCTCAGCGGTGGGTCCATCAACACGCCGCAGCTCTTGCAGCTCTCCGGAGTCGGTCCGGCGGAGCACCTGCGCTCTCTGGGGATCGCTCCGGTCGCCGACTCGCCTGGCGTGGGGCAGAACCTTCAGGACCATCTCGAGGTCTACATCCAGTACGCCTCCAAGCAGCCGGTCTCGGTCGCCCCCTGGCTGAAGTGGTGGCGCCGCCCCTGGGTCGGGTTCCAGTGGCTCTTCTTCCGCAGTGGCGCGGGCGCCAGCAACCACTTCGAGGGGGGCGGCTTCGTGCGGTCGAACGACGAGGTGGACTGGCCCAACCTGATGTTCCACTTCCTGCCGCTCGCCATCCGCTACGACGGCAGCTCGCCGGTCTCCGGGCATGGCTACCAGGTGCATGTCGGCCCCATGTTCTCCGACGTGCGCGGCGAGCTGGAGATCGTGTCGACCGACCCGCGCGTCAAGCCGTCGCTTCGCTTCAACTACCTGTCGACGCCGACCGACCGGCGCGAGTGGTTGGAGGCGGTGCGCACGGCCCGCCACATCCTCTCGCAGCCGGCGTTCGAGCCGTACAACGGCGGCGAGCTATCGCCGGGACCGTCCGTCGAGACCGACGAGGAGATCCTGGCGTGGGTCGCCCGCGACGCAGAGACGGCGCTGCACCCCTGCGGCACCGCCAGGATGGGCACCGACGCGATGGCCGTCGTGGACCCCTCGACCATGAAGGTCCACGGCCTCGAGGGCCTGCGGGTGGTGGACGCTTCGGTCATGCCGATCATCACCAACGGCAACATCTACGCGCCGGTGATGATGATCGCCGAGAAGGCGGCCGACCTGATCCGTGGAGACACGCCACTACCGCCGAGCGACGCGCCGGTCTATCGCCACCGGGAGGCGCAGCGGGCCTGAGGCCTGGCGCCATGACGGGCCCGGGGCCGGCGATCGGGAGGTCGGTCGTGGTGAGGGACTGGCGCCGGTGGCGCAGCCGCCGGGTGACGCTCCCTACGGCGCGGAGTTCTCCCAGGCGCTGAGCTTCGCGCGGGCCTCGATCCAGCGCGGGTAGAGCCGCGCGAGCCTCGCGGCGTCACCTGCCCTCGACGCCTTGAGCAGGTCGCCCTCGAGCTCGGCGACCTCGAGGCGCGCGTAGTAGTCGAGCATCTCCTTGAGGTGGGCGAGCACGACCCGACCGGTGAGGACGGGGTGGTTGTTGGTGACGTTGGCGTCGGGGAACCGCAGGCCGTGCTCCAGCTCGACCTCGAGCCCCTGGCGGAAGGCGTCGAGGGAGACCTCCAGGGCCTCGGCGCCGACCGCCTGGCGGATCGCCTCGGCCTCATCGGCATCGACACGTGTGTCGACACGTTCGGTCCAGTCACCGATCCCGAGATCGTGGCAGGCTTCGCGAACGTGCTCGAGCGTGACGAAGTCGCTGATATCCATGCGTCCTCCTCATCGGCCGCCGCGCCGGCTTCCCGATGCGGCGGCGCGTACCGCGGGCGGCGCCCGCCTTCAGGGCTCGGTGTGCATGTAGACGCCGAACGTTCCCGGCCCCACGTGGGTTGCCACGGACGTGCCGATCGCGCGGACGGCGCCGCCGGCGAACGTCAGCCCGCTGTCGCGCAGCGCCTGCGCCAAACGCTCGGCGCTCGCCGCGTTCTGAACGTGCATGAAGGTCAGCGTGAGGGTGCCGGCGTGATCGCTCACGAAGGCTCGGACGTGCCGCACGATCTCGCGGATGGCAGCGGCCGTGCCGCGCACGGTCGTCACCGGCACGGCGCCGGATCCTTCGTGCGTGAGGATCGGCGTCATCCGCAGCAGGCTGCCCAGCAGGGCGCTGGCCCGACCGATGCGTCCGCCGCGGCGAAGGTGCTCGAGGTTGGTGACGGCGAACAGGGGCTTGAGCGTGTCCCGGATCGACTCGATCCTGGTGAGGATGGCCGTCAAGTCCTCCCCCTGGTTGCGAAGCTCCGCGGCCTTGCGGACCACGTCACCATGACCTGCGGTCGTCGCGCGGGTGTCGAAGACGGTGACCGGGAGCGGCGCTCCTTCGACCGCGTGGCAGGCCGATGCGTAGGTCCCGGAGAGCTCGGAGCTCAGGGTGATGCAGAGCACCTGCTCGGCTCCCGCGTCGGCCGCCTTCTGGAAGGCGCCCAGGAAAGCGTCCGGCGTGACCTGGCTGGTGCTGGGCAGGTCGGCGCCGGCGGCGATCCCGGCCAGGATGTCGGCGGTCGTGATGTCGACGCCGTCAAGATAGGTCTTGCCTTGGAATTCCACGTGCAGCGGCATGATGTCGACACCGAGGTCGCGGGCCTCCTCGGCTGTGAGATCGCAGGTGCTGTCGGCAACGATGGCGAGCGTTCGCGGGGCGGCCGTACGTTGCGGGGTCATCACGGTACCTCCACGGATCCAGCGTACGCGCAAGTGGGTCGGGTGCGCCGTGGCCGACGCGTTGTCCGCGGTGGAACCCCGTGCGGGGGAGCGCTCGCAGCCGCAGCACAGGCCGAACCCGCCCTCACGGGAGCGGGTTCGTTCGGCCTGAAGTCCTGATGGAGGGTTGACCCGTCGCCGTGTTCCCCTGCCGGCAGGAGTCCGGGGCGGCGGTGCCCGTCGACTACGGTTCGAGGTTAGTCGGTGGGGCGTGAGTCCGCCGTGAAATGCGCCCGACCTCGCTCCGCCGGCGGAGCCCGGATCCCGACGACCGGGGACGGCCGTCCCTGACGGCCAGACGCCCGCGTGCCATGATGACCTTGGCGTTCACCCGAGCCCTGTCCGTGACGGAAGGGTCGCCATGCTCTCGGTCGACGTGACCATCGTCGGTGGCGGCGTCGTGGGTTGCGCCATCGCGCGCGAACTCAGCCGCTACCGCCTCCGCGTGCTCGTGCTGGAGCGCGCCGCCGAGGTCGGCTTCGGCACCAGCAAGGCCAACAGCGGCATCATCCATGCCGGGCACCACAGCGCTTCGACCACGCTCAAGGGGCGGTTGGAGTGGGAGGGGAACCAGCGCTGGGCCGGCCTGGCCGATGCGCTGGGATTCGGCTTCCGCCGCATCGGTGAACTCACCGTGGCCTTCGACGACGACGACCGGCGTACGCTCCGGCGGCTTCTCGAGCAGGGGGAGGGCAAGGGCGTGCCCGGGCTCGAGTTGTGGCCTGCCGAGCGGGTGCGCCGCGAGGAGCCGAACCTCTCCGGGGAGATCGAAGAGGCACTTCACGCGCCGACCGCTGCCGTCGTCAATCCCTACGAGGCGTGCTTCGCGCTGGCGGAGAGCGCGGTGCGCAACGGGGTCGAGCTGGCGTGCGGGGAGCCGGTGAAGGCCATCGACCGGGACCCGGACGGATGGTTCCTCCTCACCCCGGAGCGCACCGTGCGCAGTCGTTTCGTGATCAACGCCGCCGGCCTCCACGCCGATCGTGTCGCCGAGCTGGCGGGCGTTGAGCCGTTCACGGTGCGGGCGCGGAAGGGCGAGGAGTATCTGCTCGACAAGCGGCTCGCCGGCATGGTGAGCCGGCTCATCTTCCCCTGCCCGACGCCGCACTCGAAGGGGATCCTGGTGATCCCCACCTTCGACGGCACGTTGATGGTGGGACCCACCGCGCACATGACGGCCAAGGACGACCTGTCCACTACAGTCGAGGGCGCCGAGGAGGCGTTCGCCGGCGCGCGCAGGCTGGTCCCCGGCATCAGCGAGCGCGACTGCATCGCGGAGTTCGCCGGCCTGCGCGCCGTGCTCGACGACGAGGACTTCCTCATCGGCCCGACCCGCGCGCGCGGCTTCGTGAACGTGGCCGGAATCCAGTCTCCCGGTCTGACGGCGGCCCCGGCCATCGCCGAACAGGTGGCGGAGCTGCTGGCCGCCGAGGGCCTGGTCTTGGAGCCCGACGATGCCTTCGTGGGAACGCTGGACCCTCCGGTGCAGGTGGCGGGACTCGATCGTGAGGCGCTGGCGGAGCTGGCGGCGCGAGACCCGCGCTACGCCCGCATCGCCTGCCGTTGCGAGAACGTTACGGAGGGCGAGGTCTTGGAGGCGGTGGCGCGCGGCGCCCGCACCCTCGACGGCCTGAAGTTCCGCACCCGGGTGGGGATGGGACGGTGCCAGGGTGGCTTCTGCACGTGGCGCTGTCTGTCTCTACTGTCGGAGGCCACGGGCACGCCGGTCCCCGCCCTCACCAAACGCGGGGGCGGGTCCTGGATCGCATGCGAGCGCAACGATCGGGTGGCAACCGAGGTAGGTCATGATTAGCGCCCGTCCGCTCCAGCTCCGCTCGAGCTACGACGTGCTGGTGGTGGGCGCCGGACCGGCGGGCATGGCCGCGGCGTTGGGGGCCCGCGAGGCGGGGGCGGAGCGCGTGCTGATGGTCGACCG
>Ga0307440_1000584_pt1 | contig 17943 bp, 20 predicted proteins | sample SalMarWE160410MG_FD_202150 | JGI IMG/M metagenome (GOLD analysis project Ga0307440, IMG submission 202150) | Salt marsh sediment microbial communities from the Plum Island Ecosystem LTER, Massachusetts, United States - WE1604-10 | ecosystem: Environmental > Aquatic > Marine > Intertidal zone >... | reverse complement strand
CTTCCCGCGCTACAGCAGGGGGGCGAAAAAGGTGATCACGCTGCCGCAACAGGTGCACCGTTGCATCATGAATGCTCTGCAAGGTATGCCACCGGCTTATGACAGCGCTGCCATCACGGATCTGGTCAGCTATGTAACCTCATTGTCCCAAGGCAAACGCATAGACATGGGTGGTGCTCCGCAATAATCAGACGGCTAGATCGAGTTTCACCTGATGGGTCAGGCCGTGCTGATCGTCCCAGCGGTGCAACCACGGCCCGAGCTGAGATGCCTCCATTGGCCGGCTGATATGGTAGCCCTGCATGGCATCACAGCCGAAATCGAGCAGCCTGTGCAGTACGTCTTCGCTCTCCACGCCTTCAGCCACAACGCTCATCGACAGGTTGTGCGCCAGATCGATGATGGTTTGTACAATAATCATGTTATGCTCGTTTTCGACCATGTCCGTGACGAACGTTTTGTCGATCTTTAGCTCTCGCGAAGGCAGTTGGTGCAAATAGCTCAGCGAAGCATAACCAGTGCCGAAATCGTCGATCGAGGTGTGGATGCCCAGTTCTGTGATCGCCGACAGCACCTCCATGGCTCGGTGGTGTTCCTCCATGACCATGGTTTCTGTCAACTCCAGTTTGATCCGGGAGAAAGAATGTTGGTGCGGCGCAGTACATCAGCCAGCATGTGTGGCAACTCGTGATCCATCAGGTCGAGGTCGACAGATTGATGCAGACGCCGATGTCGATTCCCCGGCGCTGCCATATGGCCAGTTGGGCGATGGCATTTCCCAATACCCACAGCAACAGTTCACGGTTCAGGCCATTGCGCTCGACGAAGGGAACGAACTAGCTCAGGGCTTCCGCCAGCGGCTTGTGCATCAAATTATTCATGCATTATTTATCGCTGCGTGTGACGGAGAGTTTAATCATTCGTGTTGACCGCAGGCATAGAAGGCCCTAGTAAGCCGGCATGGATATCAACGGCATTATTCGTGGCATCAGTATTTGGGCCATCCCGGTGGTGTTCGCCGTCGTTCTGCATGAGGTTTCCCACGGCTGGGTGGCCAGCAGACTGGGCGACGATACTGCCCGCTGGATGGGGCGGCTGACATTGAATCCACTCAAGCATATCGATCCGATCGGCACGGTGATCATTCCTCTGTTGCTGCTGGTGATGGGTTCGCCTTTTCTGTTCGGCTACGCCAAGCCGGTGCCGATCGACTATCGCAAGCTCAGGCGTCCCAAGCAGGATATGGTGTGGGTGGCGGCAGCAGGGCCGGTGACCAATCTGCTGCTGGCACTCACCAGCGCCGTTCTGCTCTTTGTGGTGGCGCGCCTGCCCGCTGCAGCCAGCTGGTTTTCACATCCGGTAAGTCTGATGTGTCAGGCCTCGATCCTGATCAACATGGTATTGTGCATCTTCAACCTGCTGCCATTGCCGCCGCTGGACGGCGGACGCGTGGCTGTGGGCCTGTTGCCGGGACCGGCTGCCTACCAGCTGTCCCGTGTTGAGCCTTTCGGGTTTCTGATCATCGTCGTACTGCTGATGACCGGGCTGTTGCAGCAGATCATCGGCCCGCTGGTGATGGGCAGTGCCCAGCTGCTGATCGGCTGGGCGCTGGGCGGCCCAGCCTAGCGTTTCACCCCCGACAGCACGATATGCTGCGGCTTGTTGCCACTGCCGAGCACAATCGTCTGACCGCTCGGCTTGCCGTTGATGTCAATCTCAAGCCTGTCGCCCGCATGATACGGCATGTCGGCACCCATCGGCAGGTCGAGCTCGAAATGGCGCGTGCTGTCGGCGACGCCATCCGCCATCGTTTCTCCCTTCCACAGAGCCGACACGTCGGTACCCTTCGGCGCCTTGCCGACCAGCGGCAACATGAAGATCGGCGCCGCCTGAGCCTGGAACGCCAGCAGCATCGCTGCCCCGAGAATAAGCAGATGAATCCGGTTCATATTTTTCTTCTCCCCACAGTATGCTAAGACCAGATACCTATCATAAGTCAGAAGACCGCGGGGAATAGGGTAAAATATATTCACCGATCGGGGGAGGCCATGCGCGGCGGGAATGTTGCCATTTGCAGGCTATTTGTGTAGAAAGCGCGCCACTTCACACACCGCCAGCCAAACGATTGTGCCCTCGGGCCCGGGCGGTGGAGGAAACAACAATCGGAGGATCAATGTCCCAGTTTACTATGAAGAACCTGCTTGAGGCAGGTGTGCATTTCGGCCATCAGACCCGTCGTTGGAATCCCAAGATGGCGCCATACATTTTCGGTAACCGCAACGGTATCCATATCATCGATCTGCAGAAGACGCTGCGCATGGCAAATGAAACCTACCAGTTCATGCGTGAATTGGCGGCCGCCGGCGGGCGTGTGTTGTTCGTAGGTACCAAACGCCAGGCCGCCGACGCCATTCGTGAGGAGGGGCTGCGCTGCGGCCAGTTCTATGTGAATCACCGCTGGCTTGGCGGCATGTTGACCAATTTTTCCACCATCCAGCAGTCCGTGCGCAAAATGAAGGATTTACAGCGCCAGAAGGAAGAGGGCGTGTTTGAGTTGTTGACCAAAAAGGAGGGTCAGCGCCTGCAGAACGAGTTGGACAAGCTGGAGCGTTCACTGGGCGGCATCAAGGATATGGTGGGACTGCCGGACTGCCTGTTCGTCATTGATGTACGCAAGGAAGAACTGGCCGTCAAGGAAGCCAAGAAGCTGGGTATTCCGGTGGTGGCCGTCGTGGACACCAACTGCGACCCTTCCGATGTCGATTACGTCATCCCGGGCAATGACGATGCCATCCGTGCTGTTCGCCTGTTCACCAGCAAGCTGGCGGATGCCATTCTGGAAGGCGCTGAATCCTGGCAGGTGGAGAATAGCGAAGATGCCGAGTTCAAGCCGGAGGCTGCCGAGAACGCCAGCGAGGAAATCGATGAGGGTGACGTGGATGGCGAGGCACCGGTGAAAAAGGAAAATGTCGAGTTGCAAGACGAGAACGTCGAGACGAAGGCCTGAGCCACGGGTACTGTGAAGAAATAACGGAGGGTATGGATGTCGTTTACAGCTGCTGATGTAAAAAAACTTCGTGAGATTTCAGGTGCTGGTATGATGGACTGCAAGAAGGCGCTGGACGATACCAATGGCGATATCGATGCCGCCGTCGACTTCCTGCGCAAGAAGGGGTTGTCGGCCGCGGCCAAGAAGGCCGGTCGTGTGGCTGCTGAGGGCATGGTCTTGGCCATGACGGCCGGGGATTCCGGCGTGGTGATAGAGGTTAATTCAGAAACAGATTTTGTTAGCAAGAATGAAAAGTTCCAGCATTTTGTGAAAGAGCTGGCTGAATTAATCGATCGCCAGAATCCGGTCGATATCGAGGCACTGAAGGCGCTGGAATTCCAGCCTGGCCAGACAGTGGAGCAGGCACTTTCACAACTGATCGCCACCATCGGCGAAAACATGTCGATTCGCCGGTTTGTTCGCCAGCATGTACCGGGCGGAACGGTGGCAGCCTATGTGCACGGCACCGGCAAGATCGGCGTGCTGGTCGGGGTCTCGGGCGGAAACTCCGATGCCCTGAAGCAGATTGCACGCAATATCGCCATGCATGTGGCTGCTTCCAATCCGCTGTACATCAGCCGCAGTGACGTGACTGCCGGGGCCGTGGAGCGGGAGAAGGCTGTACTGAGCGAGCGTGCTGCGGCCAGCGGCAAGCCGGCCAACATCATCGAGAAGATCGTCGAAGGACAGTTGAACAAGTTTTATGCCGAGGTCTGCCTGCTGGAGCAGGGCTTCGTCATGGATCCTGATGTGACGGTGAGCAAGGCACTGGCAGCCGTGCAGCCGGATGCCACCGTGGTATCGATGACGCGATTCCAACTCGGTGAAGGCATCGAGAAACAGGAATCGGATTTCGCTGCCGAGGTAGCTGCCCAACTCCATGGCTGATCCATCCACAGGATCCACGTCCCATGCTGCAGGTGGTGCCAGCCTTTACCGGCGGGTACTACTGAAGCTTTCCGGCGAGGTCCTGATGGGTACCACAGGCTATGGTATCGATGCCCGGACGGTTGAACGCCTGGCGGAGGAGTTGATCGAAGTCAGGCGCAGCGGTGTGGAACTGGCAGTGGTCATTGGCGGCGGCAATATCTTTCGCGGCATGAAGGGCACGGCATCCGGCATGGATCGTGCCAGTGCCGATTACATGGGTATGCTGGCCACGGTGATGAATGCCATCGCCCTGCAGGATGCCATCGAACGCCAGGGCGCGATTGTGCGCGTGGTTTCGGCCCTGCATGTGCGGGAGGTGGCGGAGCCGTATATCCGCCGGCGTGCCATCCGTCATCTGGAGAAGGGTCGTATCGTCATCTTTGCGGCCGGCACCGGCAACCCGTATTTCACCACAGATACGGCAGCCAGCCTGCGCGCCATGGAAGTACAGGCGGACGTGGTATTCAAGGGCACCAAGGTCGACGGCGTCTACACCGCTGATCCGGCCAAGGACCCATCGGCCCGACGCTATGACGAGTTGAGTTTTACCGAGGCGATCAATCGTCAGCTGGCTGTTATGGACTCCACGGCGTTGTCGCTATGCCGGGACAACAACATGCCCATCGTCGTATTCAACATCACTCAGTCCGGCGATCTGCTTCGCCTGGTGCGCGGCGAAGCGGTCGGTACCAAGGTGTGGGATGGAGGCAAGCCATGATCGGTTCACTCGAGGAACGCATGAAGAAGAGTATCTCCGCCCTGAAGTCGGAGTTGGCCACGGTGCGTACCGGCCGTGCCAGTATTTCACTGCTCGATCACGTTACTGTCGACTACTACGGCTCGGAGATGCCGTTGAATCAGGTAGCGACATTGAGCGTGCCCGAACCGCGCATGATCCTGATCGCACCCTGGGAGAAGAACATGATTCCGGTCATCGAAAAGGCCATCATGACCTCCGATCTCGGATTGAACCCATCGAACGATGGTGCTGCGATCCGTATCGTGCTGCCGGAGTTGACGGAGGAGCGCCGACACGAGTTCGTCAAGCAGGTACGTCAGTACGGCGAGAAGGCAAAGGTGGCGGTGCGCAATATCCGTCGCGATGCCAATGACGAGGTCAAGCACAAGATCAAGGATGAGGGCATTTCCGAGGACGAGAGCAAGCGTCTGGCGGATCAGATTCAGAAGGTGACGGATCGCTACATCCATGAAATCGATCAGGTCATTGAGCATAAAGAAAAAGACATCCTGACCATCTGATGCCATCCCCTCAGCCCCAGGCGGCAGATCGGGTGCCGGCACATGTCGCAATTATCATGGACGGCAATGGCCGATGGGCCAAAAAAAAGGGCTTGCCTCGCCTCGAAGGCCACCGTCGCGGTGCACTGCTTGTGCGCGATGTCGTTGAATGGGCTGCCGATGCCGGCGTGCACCAGGTATCCTTCTACACCTTTTCCACTGAAAACTGGTCGCGTCCTAAGCTGGAGGTGCGCGGCCTGATGGGCTTGCTCTCCATGCTGTTGCCAACTCAGGTCAAGGCCATGCAGGAGAACGGCGTACGACTGTTGACGCTCGGCGATCTGGACGCCTTACCTGTCAAGGCACGCAAGGCCCTTGAAAAGGCCATGGCAGCGACGGCCGCCAATACGCGTATCGATGCCATTCTATGCCTGAATTATGGAGGCCAGCAGGAAATCGTACAGGGCATCCGCTCCTATGCCCGTTGGCTGCTGGCACAGTCACAACCGTTGGAGAGGCTCGAGGCGCTGACCCCCGACGAATTTCGTGGCTTTCTCTGGCGACGCGACTTGCTGCCGGTGGATTTTCTGATCCGCACCGGCGGTGAACGCCGCATCTCGAATTTCCATCTATGGGATGCAGCCTATGCGGAGCTGTATTTCTGTGATGATTTCTGGCCGGACTTTACCGAACAGCGGTTCAAGGAGGCGCTGGCCGATTATGCCACCCGTGAGCGTCGTTACGGCCGTACCAGCGAGCAGGTGTCGCGCCGATGAATGAGTTGGGCAAACGTATCCTGACGGCGGTATTGCTGCTGCCGCTGGTTGTCGCCTGGCTGTTCTGGGTGCCGTCGCCATGGTTTGACTGGCTGTTGGGTGCATTTGCCACGCTGGCCACGGTGGAATTGCTGTTCCTGGTGAACATGCCGGCGCCGTGGGCCTTTGCAGTATGCGCAGGGCTGTTTTGGGGCATGGTGGTGACCGGCGGTGATCCGTTGCTGGCTTTCTTCCTGTTGATGTTTGTATGGATTATAGCCTTCCTGGTGTACACCAGTATTTCCACATCACCGGCATCGGGATCCTTCACAGCCTTGGCCTACGCCCAGTGGATGCTGCTGTGGCTGCTGTTCTTCGTGTGGGGTGTGCAGCGCCTGCATGCTGTCAATGGCGGCATCCTGTTCATTGCCGGCGCCTGTGCCGGTGTTTGGGCCTCGGATATCGCCGCTTATTTCGTTGGACGGCGCTTTGGTCGAACCAGGCTCTGCCCGACCATCAGCCCGAGCAAGACCGTCGAGGGCCTAGTGGGGGGCGTGCTGGGCGGCGTGACGATCGCGGCGCTGGTGTGGCATGGTGCCATTGCCATGCCGGTATTCCGGGCCATCGGCATTGGACTGGTGCTGACACTGACGGGTGTGATCGGAGATCTGGGCGAATCGGCATTGAAGCGGGCGGTTGGCGCCAAAGACAGCGGACGGCTGCTACCGGGGCACGGCGGGCTGCTGGATCGGATTGATGCCCTATTGCCGGCAGTTCCGGCGGCGGGCCTGATATGGTTGGCGCTGCAATGACGACGATGCGCCTGACCCTGTTGGGGGCCACCGGTTCAATCGGAGGCAGTGCCGTGGATGTGATGCTCCGGCATCCGGATCGTTTCTCGGCCTTTGCCCTGGTCGGCTATCGCAACGTGGATAGGATGCGCGAATGTGCCCTGCAGCTGACTCCGGACAGGGTGGTCATGACCGATGCCAAAGCGGCTGCCGAACTGAGGGGGCAATTGCCGACTGAAATTCGGGTGGATGCCGGCATGGATGCAGCCATGGATGTGGCCAGCGATGCGGGTGTGGACATGGTGCTGGCGGCCATGGTCGGCTCGGTGGGTCTTCCGGCGGCACTGGCGGCGGTACGGGCTGGCAAACGGGTGGGTTTGGCCAACAAGGAATGCCTGGTCACGGCTGGGCATATCTTCATGGATGCGGCCAAGCGCTCGGGTGCCATCGTGGTGCCGGTGGATTCCGAGCATGCGGCGGTGCACCAGTGTCTTGCCGGCCATGATGCCGGATCGGTGACCCGCATCGTTTTGACCGCTTCCGGGGGTCCTTTCCGGGATCGCGACCCGGCCTCTTTGCGCCATGTCACCCCTGAAGAGGCGGTTGCCCATCCGAACTGGGAGATGGGAGCCAAGATCAGTGTCGATTCGGCAACGATGATGAACAAGGCACTGGAGCTGATTGAGGCTCGCTGGTTGTTTGACATGCCGGCGGAAAAGCTGTCCGCCATCATCCATCCGCAAAGCATCGTGCATGCCTTGGTGGAATATTGCGATGGATCGGTGCTGGCACAGCTGGCCTCACCGGACATGCGCGCGCCGATCGCCTATGCCATGCAGGCCGAACCACGCCTGGCCACAGGCATCCCATGGCTGGATCTCGCCACCAGCGGACGACTCGATTTCCAGGCAGTAGATGAGCATCGCTTCCCAGCCATGCGCCTGGTACGGTATGTCATGCAGGGCGGTGACAGTTTGGCCATCGCCATGAATGCAGCCAATGAGGTAGCCAACCTGGCCTTCCGTGAGGGGAGGCTTGCCTTCACGGATATCGTGGCGCTGGTCGAGCAGGTGATCGAGGGTACGCCCGATCATTCCGTGACGGAGTTGGATGAAGTATGGTCCGTCGATACGCAGGCGAGACGCATGGCCGAAGATGCCGTGCGTCTCGCTGTGCGATCATAAGGGAGTGAAGCTTGCATGAACTGATGCATATCCTGCATACGACGCTGGCGTTCATCGTGGCCATTGCCGTGCTGGTGTTTGTGCATGAATTCGGCCATTTTATCGTCGCGCGCCGGCTGGGCATTCGCGTCGAAAAGTTTTCCATCGGCTTCGGACCAGCGCTGTTTTCCTGGCACAGTCGGGACGGTGAGGTGGAATACGTCATCGCAGCCATTCCGCTCGGCGGCTATGTGAAGATGCTGGGAGAAAATCCCGAGGAACAGGAGGCAGACGCAAAGACGGCACTGACCCCTGAGGAGCGGCAGCGCGCCTTTGATGCACAGCCGGCATGGAAGCGGGCCAGCGTATCGGTGGCCGGGCCGTTATTCAATTTCCTGTTCGCCATCCTGGCATTTATGGTGGTTGGCTGGGTGGGCCGGTATGTGGCGCCACCCGTGGTGGGTGTCATCACCCCTGCATCGGTGGCCGAGCAGGCAGGGATCGTTGTCGGCGACGATATCGTGTCCGTGAATGGCCATGATATCCATTCATGGACCCAGCTCGAGGACCGGCTGAAGGACGCGGTGAACTCGGACGTGCGCCTGGAGTTGAAACACAACGGAAGCATGTCTCAAGTTTCAGTGCATATCCCCGCCAGTAGCAAGGAACCTCTGCTTATCAACGTTTCGGAATCGCTGCTTGGCATCAGCCCTGGCATGCGCGTGATGGTAGATTCGGTACTGCCCGGTTCACCTTCCGCCAAGGCTGGCCTGCGCTCGGGTGATCTGATCAAACAGGCCGACGGCCATGTCGTACAAACGGTCCGCGATTTCGTGAACACCGTGCGCAGCCACGGCGGTAAAAGTATGGTGCTGAACGTCGAACGCAAGGGTATCAACCTGGCCGTTCCCATCGTGCCGGAAAAGACGGCGGATGGCATTGGCAGGATCGGTGCAAGGATGGAGGCCGAGCCGCTGCGTCCCCCAGTGCTTTATCGGATGGGCCTGCTTGAAGGGATTCGCTACGGGTTTGTGCGCACCTGGGATATGACCGTGCTGACGTTTGATGTCATGGGCAAGATGCTGACCGCCGCCATTTCACCGGAGAATCTCGGGGGGCCGATCGCCATCGCCCAATTGGCCGGGCAAACGGCAGCACTCGGTTTCGCCTCATTTTGCGCTTTTCTGGCTTTGATTTCGGTCAACCTGGGGGTATTGAATCTGATGCCAATCCCGATTCTCGACGGTGGCCACCTGGCCTATCTGCTGGTGGAAAAGCTGCGCGGTCGCCCGCTTTCGCCAAAGATGATGGCGCGCACCCAGACGGTCGGACTGGCGCTGATCATCATGTTGATGATCTTCGCCTTCTATAACGATTTATCACATTTGTATCGGGGTTAGTTGGCATGGGTAATCACTTCCTGCGAGGCATCATTTCAGGCCTGCTGGTGTTCTTCTTCGTATACATAGGCGGGATGACTGGCACGGCATGGGCTAATGGTGCACCTGCCGTGGATCAGCCGCGCGTACTGAGCGTGGGCGTCGCCGGCAACCGTTTCATCGAAAAAGACGCGGTGATGGCGGAGATCCATACCAAGCCGGGGGATATACTCAGCCACAAGCAAATCGGTCGCGACGTACGCGCACTGTTTGATACGGGATATTTCTCCAATGTCTATGTGGAGGGCATCCGCAACAGTAAGGGTGTACGCCTGATCTACCACGTTGTCGAATATCCGGTCGTCGGTTCCATCACCTATAAGGGCAACGATGCCATCGAGACCCAGATATTTAAATTCAAGCTGAAAATCAAGCCCGGGCACGTACTGAGCGATGCCCTGAAGCGTGAGGAAATCAATCAGATCCGTCACATGTATCTGAAAAAGGGATACTATCAGGTGGGCGTCAAGATCCACACCACCAAGCGTACGGACGGGCGTGTGGATGTGCAGGTCATTATCGACGAGGGTCGGGTCACGCACATCGTCCGTATCCTGTTCGTCGGCAACCATGCTTTTTCCGATGCCGACCTGCGCGATCAGCTGGCATCACAGCAAAGCGGCTTCATATCGTACTTTAACAATCGTGACGTGTTCCAGCAGGACAGGATACGTGCCGATGCCCAACTGCTGATGCAGTATTACCAGGATCACGGCTATCTGGATTCCAAGGTTGAGTCGACCCTGATATCGTTGTCGGTCGATAAGAAGTCGTTCTATCTGACATTCAACATCTATGAGGGTCCGCAATACCGGGTCAGCAAGGTCGATTTGCAGGGGGATCTGGTTCCCAGCCGCAAGGCACTAACCTCGGCGGTCACCATGAAACCCGGTGAGATTTATTCGTTGCAGAAGCTGCGCGGCAGCATCCAGGCCGTGACCGAGAAGGTCGGCGATGAAGGCTATGCCTTTGCCACCGTCACACCACTGTTCCACCGGGATCTGGGCAGCCATACCGTGGCCATCACCCTGGATGTCGAGAAGGGTCGCGAGATCTACATCGAACGCATCAAGATTACCGGCAATCAGAAAACCGAAGATCATGTGATCCGTCGCGAATTGCGACAGGCCGAAGCCTCACGCTATTCGGCATCGAAGATCAAACGCAGCAAGCAGCGGATGAATCGCTTGGGCTATTTCAAAAGCGTGAAGGTAAACCTGCCGCGCGCCGGTTCGGATGACCGGGTGAACATGGATATCAAGGTCGATGAGAAGAAAACGGGGTCGTTCACCATCGGTGCCGGCTATTCACAGCTGCAGAAGCTTTTCATCACCACGTCGTTGAATGAGCACAACTTCCTCGGCAAGGGTTACAACACCAGCATCAAGGCGGATATCGGCAAGATCACGCAGAACTACAATATCGGTCTGACCGATCCGTATTTCCTGGGTTCGAACATCAGCGCCTCGATCAACGCCTTTAAAATGGAGACCAACTACCACCTGCTGAACAGCTCGGTCATGCCCTACAACTACAACAATGTTGGCGGCACCGTCAGCTTCGGCATACCGGTGACAGAGCACCTGACCTATGGCATCGGCTATTCGTATACGCAGAACCACATCTTCAATGTTAACCCGTCCATCAGCTCGATCCTGATCCAGGCCGAGGCAGGGGTGAACACCATTGGCGAGGTGAATCAGAGCCTGACCTGGGATTCGCGCGACAACATCATGGAGCCGCACGAGGGCCAGTACTACCAGTTGGCTGCCGGCTATGCGGGGCTGGGGGGAAACCAGCGCTTCTACAATGCCTCATTGACCTCGAAGCTGTACCTGCCGCTCGGCACGGATTTCACCCTCAGCCCGTCGATCGAAGGCGGATATATCCATGGTATCGGCAACAAGCAGATCCCGTTGTGGCGGCGCTTCTCGCTTGGCGGTGTCGGTTCGCTGCGTGGCTTCCAATACTACGGCGTGACCCTGAGAGACCCGGCGACCAACAATGTGCTTGGCGGTGACAAGATGGCCGTGGCGGCACTGGATTTGTATTTCCCGATTCCATACATGCAGACCAGGGGCTTCCGCGGCGACCTGTTTTACAATGCCGGCCTGGTCTGGGGCAGTGTGCATACGGCGGTGGGCGCACGCACATTGAATGTTGCAGAGCCGTTCTCCATCAATAGAGTGCGTTCAGCCGCCGGTTTCGAACTTCAGTGGTTGTCGCCGGTAGGGCCGCTGGCTCTGATCTGGGCCTTCCCGATCCACAGCCTGCCGGAGGATCAAAAGCAGTCATTCCAGTTTGCGCTCGGCACCCAGTTTTAGGTAGATTGCTACACACGCTGTTCAGTTGGGAGGAAATACATATGCGGACACGATTGGTACGGAAGGGCGTGCCGCTGGTCACGGTCATGATGCTGGTGTTCAGTCCTGCTGCGCATGCCAGGGATATGAAATTCGGACATGTGGATTTCAAGGGAGCGGTGGAGAACACCGCCGCCTACCAAAGGGGTATGCAGCGGCTCCAGGCGTTGAAGGCCAAGGACGAGAAGGTATTGAATGCGATGCAGGATAAGATCTCGGCCAAGGAAAAGGCGCTGCTTGGACAGTCGATGGCCATGTCACCCGCGGTGTTACAGCGCAAACAGCAGGAGTTGAAGGATTTGCGTAAGGATTTCTCGCGCAAACAGCAGGATGCCCAGGAACAGCTTCTTAATGAAAAGAACCAGCTGGACCAGAGCCTGGTCTCCGAATTCTACAGTATTGTTCAGGCATACGGCAAAAAGCACCATTACGATTATATTTTCATGTCAAAGTCCGCAGTGATCTATGCGAATCCCGATCTCGACATCACCCCTGAGATCACCAAGCTGCTCGACAAAAAGAAATAGGAATGCAGTCCGTCCACGCAGTCTCCCTTGAGGAGGTTGCCCGGATCGTTTCGGGACGGCTGGAGAGCGCAGAGTCACACGCGCATCGCCTGGTGTCCGGGGTCAACACCTTGGATCTGGCGACGGAGAACGAGGCCTCTTTCCTTTCGAACCCCGCCTACAAGCGGTTTCTCGCGCAAACACGCGCAGCGGTGGTATTGCTGGCCGAAACGGAAAAATCTTCCGCCCCCTGTCCCGTCATCCGGGTCAGGGATCCGCATCTCGGATTCGCACTGCTTCAGCGATTTTTCCACCCGGAACCCGCTTCACGGGGACTGCGCCACCCTACGGCGGTGATCGATGCATCCGCACGGATCGCCAAAGACGTCGATGTCGGTCCTCAAGCCGTCGTAGGCGCTGGTGCCGTCATTGGCGCTGGCACGCGTATCGGCGCCGGGTGCGTGATCGGGCAGGAGGTCCATATCGGTGGTACCTGCCTACTGCAGCCGCGCGCCACGGTTGCCGATGGTTGCATCCTTGGCGACCGCGTGGTGTTACAAAGCGGGGCGGTGATCGGCGCCGACGGCTTCGGATTCGCCTGGAACGGCAAACAGCATCTGAAGATTCCCCAGACCGGACGGGTGGTCATCGGTGACGATGTGGAGATCGGCGCCAACACCTGCATCGACCGGGGTGCGATCAAGGACACCGTGATCGAGTCCGGTGTCAAGCTCGACAACCTGATCCAGATCGGTCACAACGTACGCATCGGCGCATTCACGGTCATGGCAAGCCAGGTCGGGATTTCCGGATCCACTGCGATCGGCAGGGGATGCCAGATCGGCGGCCAGGCCGGAGTAGCCGGACATGTGCAGATCGGCGACGGCTCCCGCATTGCTGCCCGGGCTGGGGTGATCGGTGACCTGGCTGCGCAGGGTATCTATGCCGGTTTTCCGGCCATCACCCACCGGGAATGGCTGAGGATTTCGGCCCTGTTGCACCGCCTGCCCACCATATGGGCGATCATCCGGCGCCTGGGGCTTTCCGGGAAGGGTGAACAGAATGGATGACAAGCGTGGAGAACAAGCAATGCCAGTAATGAATATCGACGAGATCATGCGCCATCTGCCGCATCGCTACCCCTTGCTTCTGATCGACCGGGTGCTCGATTTCGAAAAGGATGTATCGATCCGGGCGATGAAGAATGTAACGATCAACGAGCCGCAATTCCATGGCCATTTCCCGGATCATCCGGTGATGCCCGGCGTGCTGTTGGTGGAGGCCATGGCTCAGGCCGGCGGCATCCTGGCTTTTCAGTCGGCAGATCCGGAACGGGAATACCTGGTTTATTTCACCGGCATCGATGAGGTGCGCTTCCGCAGGCCCGTCCGGCCCGGCGATCAGGTCATTTTCGAACTGACCTGTCTTCGCCGCCGCGGCCATATGTGGAGATTCAAGGGCGAGGCTTTTGTCGACGGTGAACTGGTATGTGGCGGCATCCTGATGGCGACGCTGATGCCCAAGGACGAAGTTTGAGCATGGCGGATATCCATCCCTCTGCTGTCGTTGACCCGGCGGCGCGCATCGGAAGCGGGGTCAGGATCGGGCCGTTCTGCGTCGTCGGCGCGAACGCACGCATCGGCGACGACTGTCAGCTGCTGTCCCATGTCGTTATCGAGGGCTATACCACCGTCGGCAGCCGCAACCGCATCTTCCCTTTCGCCAGCATCGGCCATCAGCCCCAGGATCTGAAATATCATGGCGAGGCCTCCGAGGTCATCATCGGGGATGACAACACCATCCGTGAGGGGGTGACCATCAATCCGGGTACTGAGGGCGGCGGCATGCTGACGAAGATAGGCAACCACAATCTGTTGATGGCCTACAGCCACGTAGCCCATGATTGCCTGTTGGGCGACCAGGTGATCCTCGCCAACGGTGCCACACTGGCCGGCCATGTCGAGATCGAGGATGGCGTCATCTTGGGCGGCCACACGGCCGTGCTGCAGTTTGTGCGCATCGGGCGCTTTGCCATGATCGGCGGTACGGCAGGTATCACCAAAGACGTGCCACCGTTTTGTCTGACTTCCGGGGGCTACCGGCCGGGGCTCGCCGGGCTGAATCTGGTTGGTCTCAGGCGCCGGCAGTTCCCTAACGAGCGAATCCAGTGCCTGAAGTCGATGTACCGTACCCTGTTCCAATCGACTGGCTCCATGGAGGACAGGCTTGAAGAAGCCGGCCGCATCGCCGGGGATGATGCCCAAGCTCTGCATCTGCTGGATTTCATCAAAACAGCCAAGCGCGGACTTCTGCTGCATCGCCGCGATTCGCGCGAAACTCAGTAAGCTGCCGCCTGGCAACGATAACTTGGCATGAAAGAGCATCCTGATTGCCTTGGCTTGGTGGCCGGTTACGGGGAGTTCCCGCTGGAACTGATTCGTGTCTTCAAACAGGCCGGCCTTGCTGTGCATGCCGTGGCGGTTCATGAGGAAACCTCATCACATATTGAGGAACTGGTCGATTCGGTCTGTTGGCTGCATGTCGGCCAGGTCGGGGGCATGATTCGTGCCTTCAAACAGGCCGGCGTCACCCAGGTGGTGTTTGCTGGCAAGGTACGCAAGCTGCATCTGTTCCGCAATTTCCGTCCCGACCTGACTGCAATCAAGGCCTTGATGAAGCTGAAAGACAGGCGCGATGACACGATCATGCTGGCTGTAGTCGACCTCCTGGCGAAAGCGGGCATGACCGTTATTGCCCAGACTTGTTATGCGCAGCCAATGCTTGCCGGCAACGGGCACCTGTACGGACCGAAGCCGAACAAGGAGATGCTCCAGGATGCTGCATTCGGATTTGCGCAGGCCAAGGGCATCGCAGGCCTGGATATCGGACAGACCGTGGCGGTGAGGGACCTGGCCGTGCTCGCCGTAGAGGCCATCGAGGGGACGGATGCTGCCATCCGCCGTGGTGGCGAACTCGGTGGCGGTAGCGGGGTAACCATCGTCAAGGTGGCCAAACCCGACCAGGACCAGCGTTTTGATGTGCCGGCCATCGGGCCGGACACCCTGGAAGTGATGGCAGCTTCCGGATGTCGTTGCCTTGCCGTGGAGAGTGGCCAAACCCTGCTGTTACAACGCCAACGTCTGGACGAACTGGCCAGAAAGTATGAGATCACCGTGATTGGCATACAGAATCCCCCTGTCTCCCGGTAATGCGCACGGTTTTTATCTCGGCCGGCGAGGTATCCGGTGACATGCATGCAGCCACCGTGGTTCGTGCATTGCGCGAACGCCTTTCAGGGGCCGAGATCCACGGCGTCGCCGGGCCTGCCATGGCAGCGGCCGGCTGCCATCCATTGTTTGCCATGTCGGAGTTGAATGTCATGGGCATCGGGGATGTGATCCGTGCCTGGCCACGCATCCGACAGGTCGAGCAAGGAATACTGGACTGGGTAGAGGCTGCACGGCCGGATATGGCGATCCTGGTAGATTTTCCCGGTTTCCATATGCGTCTGGGCAGGAAGCTTCGTCGTCTGGGCATTCCGGTACTGCAATACATTGCACCCAAGCTGTGGGCCTGGGGTAGTTGGCGCGTGCGGCGCCTGCGCACTGCGCAGGATGGCTTGGCGTGTATCCTCCCGTTCGAGCCCGCCTGGTTCGATCAACGGGGTGTTCCGGCCCGCTATGTCGGCAATCCCAGTGCCCATGCCTGCCGAACCGGATGGAGTGCCTCCGAGCTCAGGCAGCATCTGGACTTGGCAGAGCATTCCACTCTGGTGGCCCTGTTGCCCGGAAGCCGCCCGGGGGAACTGCAGCGGCATGCATCGCTGCTGGCAGATGCCTGGAAACAGGTGGCGGTGCAGCGCCAGGATGCGCATGCCGTGGTACCGGTGGCACCGGGTACCGACGTTCAACTGTTGGCACCGTTACTGCATTGCGAACGGATCCACCGGATCGAGCGTATGCGCGAAGGCTATGCCATGCGGGCCGATGCAGCAGTGGCCGTGTCTGGTACGGCGACGCTTGAGTTGGCCCTGTGGGACGTACCCTCAATCCTTGTCTACCGGGGTGCACCGATGATGATGGCATTGGCACGCCGGCTGGTGCGTCTTCCCCATGCAGGGCTCGCCAATATCCTGCTGGGTGAGGAGGCGATGCCCGAACTGATCCAGGAGGAATGTACGGTGGAGGCGATTGTGGGGCGGCTGCTGGATTTGCTGGATCCGGATGGCACTTCGGCGGCCAGACAGCGTAAAATGTTCGAGCGGCTGCATGCCATGCTCGGTGAGCATGATCCCGCTGCGGTCGTGGCGGAGATGGCAGAGGCTATGGTTTCCCGGGGAAGCATTTCTTGACCTGCATGGGCGGATATTCATAATGCCGGCCCTATCTGCAGCGGATACTTGCTGTTTTTGCTTCGGCAGGAGGTCGGATTGCGCCAGCAATGGGTGATCGTGTTGCAGGATATCCCGACTGCCGGTGTGCACTGGGATGGCGCGATTCCGGCCGGCGCGATGCAGGATACGTCAGCAGGACAGATCGCTCCGCTGGAAGCGATGCGATCCGATCTGCATTGGAAGGGCGATCTCGTCCGTAAGGGCGACGTGTATCGCCTGCATGGCCACTGGCATATGCGCGTGGAAAGGCGATGCAGCCGGTGCAACGAGCCGTTCGAGATGGACATGGACGGGGATGCCGACCGTGATTTCCGTCTCGGAACCGGTGCGCAGGATGAGGATGCTTCATGTCAGTTACCTCCACCCGGCGAGCTGAATCTGGTGGATGTGCTGCGGGAGGATATCTGGCTAGCATGGCCGCAGGATGCGGTTTGCCATCAGGATTGCCTGGGGCTGTGCCCGGTTTGCGGTTGCAATCGGAACCACGGCGAATGCCGGTGCCATGAAGCAGATCATGATCACCCATTTGCAGCCTTGGGCAGGATGAAATTCGACTGATGGCAGGATGGCTGGTCTGCGGCAAAACAGTATGTGACGATACCGGTGCAAAGCCGGTGAAGGAGTAAATCAATGGCGGTTCCGAAGAGAAAGACAAGTCAGTCCCGGCGTAATATGCGCCGCTCCCATGATGGATTGACGGCCTCGGCCATGAGTGAGTGCCCGAACTGCGGCGATATCATGCGCCCGCATCATGCATGCCCGCACTGTGGTTATTACAAGGGTCGCGAGGTCGTGGCGAAGGACGAAGCGTAATTTCGCTGCTTGCTTTAAGCTGACCGCATGACCGGTCCATCCGATCCGATGCACTCTCCCGACCATTCGGGCAATCCTGAGTTTCCGTCTGCCGACGGGCAGCCGGTCCGCGTACTCGCCGACGGGCATGGCGGGGATCAAGGTGTGCCGATGATCGTGGATGCAATGTCGGACATCCTGTCTGGACGGAGCGGTATCCGCACCGAGGGTATTCGCCTGGGTATATGCGGCCGTCCTGAAGAGATTACGACACTGTTGCAGGATCGCGGCATTGCCAGCCAGGTGGATATTGTGCCGGCCAGTGATGTCATCGAGATGTGTGAATCCCCATCATCCGTCCTGCGCAGCAAGAAAGACTCCTCAATCCATGTTGGTGCCCGAATGGTGCGCGACGGTGAGTGGGATGCCTTCGTCAGTGCCGGAAATACCGGTGCTTTGATGGCAATTTCCCGGATGATGCTCAAAACCATGCCAGGTGTGGACCGGCCGGCCATCGCATCGC
>Ga0307440_1000583_pt1 | contig 17957 bp, 12 predicted proteins | sample SalMarWE160410MG_FD_202150 | JGI IMG/M metagenome (GOLD analysis project Ga0307440, IMG submission 202150) | Salt marsh sediment microbial communities from the Plum Island Ecosystem LTER, Massachusetts, United States - WE1604-10 | ecosystem: Environmental > Aquatic > Marine > Intertidal zone >... | reverse complement strand
AACCCAGCATCCCCGCATACTTGCCCTGACCGGGCAGATGTGCGATCACACGCGCCTCGGCATCCAGGTAGGGCTTGACCTTGAGCAGATCGTCGCTGCGCCCCGCCCGATACAGGGCGGCATCTCGATGCAGCATCAGCCCCTCGCCGCCCGCCTGGACCACCGCATCGAGCCGCGCCATCAGGGCCGCGTGATCGGCGACCCGGAATTGTCTGATGAGCGCGATGTAGGGGCTGGCGGATGCAGCGAGCACCTCTTGCATCGTCTGGAGACGGTGGCCGAACGGTTGGTCCAACCCCGGCATGTCGAACACCATGTAGCGCACCGCACGCCAGGCATCGGAATCGGGCTCCTCGCGCCTGACCGTCCCCGACAGCCGCTCGAAGGTCCCCCGCCCCATCCAGAGCTCGCCATCCAGCGGCACTTTCGGAAATCCCGCCGTGAACCAATCGGGCGCGTGGATCGGGTGTCCGCCACGGCTGATCAGGCGGGTGCCGTCCCAATAGGCGCGCACGCCGTCGAGTTTCTCGCTTAGCCAATAGGCGGAAAGGTCGACGCCTTCCGCATACACGTTCGCCAGCATCAGAGCCGGCTGCGCCGTTGGCGCGGCGCCGACAGCGGCGGTGTCCTCCGCAACAACGAGCGGGGCACGCACGCCGAGCACCAGCCCGAAACACAACACCAGGCTGACGAGCAAACGCACTGATATCACACTGACTCTCTCGACCATCCCCCCTCATCTCTCGCTGACCGACCCAACGGCAGCCTATACCATGAGTCTGATTGGATTCCAGAGGCGGCGATAAGCCGGACCGTGCGGGTCCACTATCCGCGTTCCTTGCGCCGGGACGTCATCGACTCGGTGCGGTTCAAACACTTGCGCGCGTCGTGGCTCGGCCCTCCGGTAACAGATGGGCGCCGGTCCACTTAGCGGGGGAGAACAGATGCCAGTCGGACGTGTGACCCCGGCCCTGTGGGGCATGGGGGCCGGACAAGATCGGTCCTAATGGGGGCCAGCGGGCCGAATTGGCACGCAATCCGTCGATGGTGAATGGATAAATACGACTAAATGGCGGAGAGGGAGGGATTCGAACCCTCGATACGCTATTAACGTATACACACTTTCCAGGCGTGCTCCTTAAGCCACTCGGACACCTCTCCGAAGCCGTCAGACTCCGACCCTCCCCGACCGAAGTCGGGCCCAAGGCCGAACGCAGCGCCTACGCCGCCCGGCGGGACGGAGAAGAATATACGAAGCGCCAGTGTCACGCAAATAAGCGCGCTAGCCTGATATCCTCCGGCATGAATCGGTAGCCTATTGTTTCTAAGTGGTATTGTTTCTGAGCTGGGGCTCTGGCACGGGAGGTCCAAGGGAGGCCGGCCGGCTCTTGTCGTTACCCCGCGCAACGGGCCTCGATTCGGATCTATTCTCGCGTCCTCTGAGCGACCAGCTGATGCATAACGAGCCCGCAACGGTTGCCCTGGCCCTTGCCGACGATCCGTATCGGCTCTACGAGCTCGCGGTGCAGTGTGCAGAGGCGGAGGTCGACTTCATCGACAACAACTTTCGCCTCTTGCGCGGCCGCACCGCTCTGATCCTGCGGGAAGACTTCTGCGGTACGGCGGCGGTCTGCTGCGAATGGGTCCGCAGGCGCAAACGGAACCTGGGGATCGGAGTGGATATAGATGCGGAGGTGCTCTCCTGGGGGCGCCGGAACAACGTCTCCCTGCTCCCAGCGGAGGCGGCGCGGCGGGTAAGTCTGATCGAGGCGGATGTGATGACCGTTGAAGGCCCAACACCCGACGCGGTGGCTGCCCTGAACTTCAGCTATTGGCTCCTCAAGGACCGCCCGACTCTCAAGCGTTACTTCCAGCGGGTCAATGTCGCCTTGAAGCGCGACGGGGTGTTCTTTCTGGACGCCTACGGGGGCTATGACTCGCATCGGGTCATCGCGGAGGAGCGGACCGTCTGGCACAACGGCGAAACGTTCACCTATGTCTGGGAGCAGGAGCATTTCGATCCGATCACCCATCGGATGATCTGCCACATCCACTTCCGCTTCCCGGACGGGTCCGGCATGGAGCGGGCCTTCAGCTACGATTGGCGGCTGTGGACGCTGCCTGAGATCCGAGAGCTCCTGCTGGAGGTCGGATTCCGTCGGGTGATCTCTTACTGGCAGCGATGGACGGCCGAAGGCACCCCCGATGGCGACTTTCGGCCGGCGGAGAGGGGCGAGCCGGACGCCGGGTGGATCTGCTACCTCACGGCGGAGAAGTGACTTCTGCCGGCGGTTGAGCCTGCCCGGGCTGAAGAATTAAAACGCTGTGCAGGGTCCCGCCGGCAGCGCGGGGAACACAACGACCGCTCCTTGCAATCCCTCACGCTCACCGGCCAAACTCTTAGACAGGGCCGTCCGAAGGGTTCAGAATCCTTGGCGTTTCCGCCAACTCACCACAATATCACAATCATGGCGCAGTACATTTACACGATGAATCGGGTCGGCAAGCTAGTGCCGCCCAAGCGGATGATTCTCCGCGATATCTCCCTGTCCTTCTTCCCCGGCGCCAAGATAGGGGTGCTCGGCCTAAACGGCTCGGGCAAGTCCACGTTGCTCCGCATCATGGCCGGGGTCGATACGGAGATCGAAGGTGAGGCCCGACCACAGCCCGGCATCAAGATCGGCTTCCTTTCCCAGGAGCCACAGCTCGACCCGTCGAAGGACGTTCGCGGCAACGTGGAGGAGGCCGTCGCCCAGATCAAGACGGCCCTCGCCCGTCTCGATGAGGTCTACGCGGCCTACGCGGATCCGGACGCGGACTTCGACGCCTTGGCCAAAGAGCAGGCCGAGCTGGAGAACCTGATCCAGGCCACCGATGGGCACAACCTGGACCGGACCCTGGACTTGGCCGCAGACGCGCTGCGCCTGCCCCCCTGGGATGCCGATGTCGGCACGCTCTCGGGGGGCGAGCGCCGCCGCGTCGCCCTGTGCCGCTTGCTGCTCTCGAAGCCGGACATGCTGCTGCTGGACGAGCCCACCAACCATCTGGATGCGGAGTCCGTCGCCTGGCTGGAGCACTTCCTGCGGGACTACTCGGGGACGGTCGTCGCGGTCACCCACGACCGTTATTTCCTGGACAACGTGGCAGGCTGGATCCTGGAGCTCGACCGGGGACACGGCATCCCCTGGGAGGGCAACTACTCCTCCTGGCTGGATCAAAAGGAGAAGCGCCTGGAGCTCGAACACAAACAGGAGGCCGGGCGTATCAAGGCCATGAAGCACGAGCTGGAATGGGTCCGCTCGAACCCCAAGGGCCGCCACGCCAAGAGCAAGGCCCGCCTCGCCCGCTTCGAGGAGCTACAGTCTCAGGCATTCCAGGCCCGCAACGAGACCAACGAGATCTACATCCCGCCCGGTCCACGCCTCGGTGATCTCGTCATCGAGGCGACCGGCCTGCGAAAGGCCTACGGCGAGCGCCTCCTGTTCGACGGTCTCTCATTCAACCTCCCGAAGGGCGGTATCGTGGGCGTGATCGGGCCGAACGGGGCTGGCAAGACAACCCTCTGTCGCCTGCTCACTGGAAACGAGCAGCCGGATGCGGGGGAGCTGCGCATCGGCGAGACCGTCGAGATCGCTTACGTGGACCAGACTCGCGACGCCCTGGACGGATCGAAGACGGTCTGGGAGGAGATCTCGGACGGGCTCGACAACATCGTTGTCGGCCGTTACGAGATGCCGTCGAGAGCCTACGTGAGCCGCTTCAACTTCAAGGGTGTTGACCAGCAGAAGCGGATCGGCGACCTCTCGGGCGGAGAGCGCAACCGGGTGCATCTCGCGAAGCTCCTGAAACGCGGCGGCAATCTCCTCCTGCTGGACGAGCCGACCAACGACCTGGACGTGGAGACCCTGCGCGCACTGGAGGAGGCGGTCCTGGCCTTCCCCGGCGGCGTCGTCGTGATCTCCCACGACCGCTGGTTCCTGGATCGAATCGCCACCCACATGCTGGCCTTCGAAGGGGAGTCGCAAGTGACCTGGTTCGAAGGCAATTACGCGGACTACGAGGCGGATCGCCATCGGCGCCTGGGCGATGCAGCCGATCAGCCGCACCGTATCAGGTACCGTCCCCTGGCGGGTTAACGGCCCCGGGAATAGACCCACCCCTCCCCGGCGCATGCAAGCACTCGTGCAACGGATTCTCGGCAGGGCCGCACGGCCATCGTCGGACGGCGTCCACGAAACCGTGCGCCGGGCGCAGATCGCATTCTTGGCCTGCGCGTTGCTGGCCATCGCGCTCCTCGGGTGGAGTACCTGGGATCATGTGCACACCGCCTTCGAGCTCCAGCGGGCACTGGGTGTCCAGGTTGCCGAGACCGCCAAAAACCGGCTGAGGACCGAAGTGCGTGACATGCAGGGCCGGCTATCGACCTTTATCCATCATGAGACTGAGCTCCTGGACGGCGTCGCCGCGCACCCGGACTCAACCGAGCTGCGCGATAGTCTCTGGTCGATTATGCAGCTTGTGCTACCGAGGGTCGGCTCGGCATTGGTGCTCGACGCGAACGGCATCCGTTCCGCGCCCTTGGGCGAGCCCCTGGGGCAGGACAGTGAGATCTTCCTGCGCGAGTTCGCGCGGGGTCGAGAAGGGCCGTTTCACATCAGTCGCCGAGGCTCCTCCCTCTCCTTGAACCTGGCAGCGACTTGGCGGGAAGTCGGGCAGGCGACGGGGGCTATCCTTGTCGATGTCAGCTGCACTAGGCTCTGCAGCGCGATCGAGCGCACCGTCCCGGAAGGGCACCACCTGCATATCCGTGCCGCGGCACTTGCGGTGCCGGACCGCGCCGCAAGCGGGGGGCCGAGTGAGCCGGCGCAGGACGACGGCATACTGCTCGCTCGAGTTCCGTTGGACGGGACCGACTGGGTCCTCGAAGACCGGCTCCACTCGGGATACTTCTCCCGCATCATCTACCAGCGGATCGCGTTTGCAATCGGGTTAGGCGCAGCCTTCCTGATTGCAGCACTGGGGATGTCGCGCTGGGCGGCCGGCAGAAGCCGGGATGAGCCGCAAGAGCGCGAGGACCCGCGTGAGACGGCGACCCAAGAGCAGTTGCGCAGTGTCTTGAGCGCCACGATGGACGGCATAATGGTGGCAGATCCGGAGGGACATATCCGACTCTTCAATCCAGCCGCCGAGATGATGTTTGGTCGTCTCACCGAAGACGTGCTGAACGCCAGTGTAGAGAAGCTGTTGCCGGATCTTTTCACCGACGGGACCGGCGCCCCCCTGCTGGGCCCGGAGAGTGGCAGGTCGGCCCCGGTCGCCCGGGAAACCGTCGGTGTGCGAAAGGGAGGTAAAAACTTCCCGGTTCGCGTCTGGCTGCACGCCGTGCACTTTGGCGGCGAGCCCAGGCTGCTGATCGTCGTCGAGGACCTGACGGAGCGCCTGCGCAACGAGGAGCAGCTGGCATTCCTCGAGCAGCGGGACGTGCTGACGGAGCTCCTCAACCGAAAGGAGTTCGAGCAACGGCTGTCGGCAATTCTATCGGATGCCAGCGACCGACCGAGCGCACACCACGTGCTCTGTCATATCGACGTAGATCAGTTCAAGCTCATTAACGACACCTGCGGGTATCAGGCGGGGGATGAGCTTCTGAGGCAGCTTGCGATCCTCATCCGGGCACGCCTGGGGGAGGCGGAGCTCATCGCTCGCCTAGGCGGGGACGAGTTCGGTGCCCTGCTCCTGAATCGAACCGCCGAGCAGGGACTCGAGATCTGCGAGGGATTCCGGCAGACGGTGCGCGCCTTCCTATTTACCTGGCGCGACCGGTCATTCGACGTGGCCGTGAGTATTGGATTGGTTCAGTTCACGCCCCAGAGCGACAGCCCCTCGAGCATATTGAGCAAGGCGGACGTGGCATGTCAGATGGCAAAGACCCGGGGCCGGGATCGCGTGCACGTTTACAGCCAAGCAGATGTGGAGCTCATTCGGCACCACGGCGATATGCGCCTGGTCTCGACCATCTCCCAGGCCCTGAGCCAAGGCCGTTTTCAGCTGTACGCCCAGCCCATCTCCCCCGTCGCTCCCGGCAGCGGGAAGCACCGGCACTTCGAGGTGCTCGCCCGTATGGTCGATGGGAGCGGGGAGCAATTAATTCCGGGCCGCTTTATCCCTGCCGCCGAACGTTACATCCTCATGCCCTCGATAGACCGCTGGATCATTAATCGGCTGTTCAGTCTCCAGGCGGAAAATCTTCGCGCTTGGCACGGCTCCCCTGGCAAGGGTTTTCTGTTCGCGGTCAACCTCTCCGGAACATCCATCACCGACGAGGGCTTTTTGCGCTACCTCAAGCGCCAATTCATCGATTGGCGGGTTCCCCACGATACCATCTGCTTCGAGATCACGGAGACCGCAGCGATCCGAAACCTTGCAAGCGCCAGGGCCTTCATGCAAGAGCTGAGCGCCCTCGGCTGCACCTTCGCCCTGGACGACTTCGGTACGGGACTCTCGTCTTACGGGTACCTTAAGGAGTTGCCGGTGGACTATCTCAAGATCGACGGCAGCTTCGTGCGTGGCATGACGGAGGATCCTGTGAGCTACGCCCTGGTGGAGTCGATCAACCAGATAGGCCATGTTCTCGGCCTGAAGACCATCGCCGAGTGGGCCGAGGACAAGAACATACTCAACCAGTTGCGGGCACTGAACGTGGATTTCGCTCAGGGTTTCGGGATCGGACAGGCAATCCCGGTCTGTGATTTCACCATTGCCCACACCACCGAGCCGTTTCCGCATGCAGACCAATCGAATGACCCCCTTCGAGACACTCAGCCAACGAGTCGGAGCCTTGCTCGACCGGCTTGATGCCTTCCTACCGGCGCCGCCGACACCAACGGATTGGGGCTTCGACACCTACCGATGGCGTAAGGGGGGGCGTCTGCTCGGGCTTGCGCATCCCCACCGCCTCGCCCTCGACGACATCTTGTGCGTCGATGTACAAAAGGCCGAGGTCGAACGAAACACCCGGCAGTTTCTGGCGAGGCGCGGAGCCAACAACCTACTGCTCTGGGGAGCCCGCGGGACCGGCAAGTCATCCCTGGTGAAGGCGGTGCACACGAAGCTGCATGGAGAAGGGCTCCGGCTAATCGAGATCGACAAGGATGACCTGGTCGATCTGGCGGACATACTGGACCTCCTCCGACACCGCCCCGAACGTTTTATCGTATTCTGCGACGACCTCTCGTTCGAGGCCGGCGAGCCGGGCTACAAGGCCCTGAAGGCTGCGTTGGAGGGGTCCGTTAGCGCGACACCGGAAAACCTCCTTATCTACGCCACATCCAACCGGCGCCACCTGCTTCCGGAACTCTTGGAGGATAATCGTGACGCTCATCTGCTCCATGGCGAGATCCACCACGGGGAAAGCGTGGACGAGAAGATCTCCCTCTCCGACCGGTTTGGCCTCTGGGTCTCCTTCCACCCCTTCAGCCAAAGCCAGTACCTGCAGATCGTCCACCATTGGCTCAAGCGACTTGGCGTCGAGGGCGACAGGCGCGAGGATTTGGGGCCCGCCGCACTGCAATGGGCCCTGCGGCGCGGCTCCCGGAGCGGCCGCACAGCCTGGCAGTTCGCCCGAGACTGGGCCGGACGGCTACCCTGAAAGTCGCGCCCGCAGGGACGCCGAGGGATTGTTATCCATCAGACATTAGCAGTACCGGTCCGCGGTTACGCGATGCGATCCAGCGGCCAGCCGGAGCTATGCTGGAGTAACCGGCCCACGCCTTCCGTATCCACCGGCGGGGAGAACCAATAGCCCTGCACCGCGGGGCAATTCAACTCTTGTAGGCGCTGCAGCTGGTCGGGCGTCTCCACTCCTTCGGCGATGACATTCATCCCGAGCAGCCTTCCCAGCATGATGATCATCTGAACGATCGCAGCCGAGTCCGGCGAGCTGTTGAGATCCTTTACAAAAGAACGGTCGATCTTCAATGAATCGTAGTCGAATTTGCTGAGGTAGCTCAGGGACGAGTAGCCAGTTCCAAAATCGTCGATATGCAGGCTCACCCCCAAGCTGCGCAGACCCTGCAGCTTTGCCTTGGCGTCCCGGGCATGGTCCAGGAGGACGTTCTCCGTGATCTCGATGCACAGTTGCCCCGGCCTGAAATCGGCCTCGTCCATGATCTGTGCGAGCTGGGAGATGAAATCGGCTTGCGCGAACAGCCTGCCGGAGACGTTGACGCTGAGCGAGAGCCCCTGGTCAGCACCGCACTGCCGCTCCCACTGGCGGGCGCGGGCACAGACCTCCCGGATGCTCCACCACCCCATGGGGACGATAAGACCGATCTCCTCCGCACAAGGGATGAACTCCCCCGGTAGGATCAATCCCCGCCGCGGGTGGTTCCAGCGCATCAGGGCCTCGAAACCCACCACCCTCGCCTCCTTGAGGGAGATGATCGGCTGGTAGTGCATGGCCAGCTCGCCGCGGTCCAGGGCCCGGCGCAGGTCGCCCTCCAGCTCCACCAACTCCACGACGCGGCGATACATCATCGAGTCGAACAGGGCGTAACGGGATTTGCCCTCCGCCTTCGCCCGGTACATTGCGATGTCCGCGTCACGCAGGACCTCTTCGGGCGAACGGTAAGTGACGGCTCCCAAGGCGATCCCTATGCTGACGGAGATGAAGATCTCCTCTCTCCCTATCACGTACGGCTCTCGGGAGAGATCAAGGATTCGATCGGCAATCTGTCTGACATGCTGCAGATCGCGAATGTTGGAGATGATGATCGCGAACTCATCCCCACCCAGCCGAGCGACCGTATCGCCTGGACGCAGCAGGCGGGAAAGACGCTTGGAAAAGGCGACCAGCAAATCATCGCCCACGCCATGCCCAAGGCTGTCATTGACGTTCTTGAATCGGTCAAGGTCCAGGAACATCACGGCAAATGGCATGCCTCCCCGCCGGCGGAGCTCCTTCAGCGCCACGGCGAGCCGGTCACGAAGCAAGATCCGGTTAGGAAGCCCAGTAAGCGCATCGTGCAGCGCATCATTGAGCAGCTTTTCCTCTGCGTTCTTGCGCACAGAAACGTCAGTGAGGGACCCTGCCATGCGCAGCACGGACCCATCGGCGTCGCGCACGGCGAGCCCTCGACTGAGCACCCAGGCGTACTCGCCGGCCTTGTGGCGAATACGATACTCATGAACAAATTGGTCGCAGGAACCCTTTAGATGCGCCTGCAGTGCCTGTTCAAAGCCCGGAATGTCGTCCGGATGGATTTGGGTGAACCAGTGGTCCAGGCTGTTGGCCAACTCGGTGTCTGAATAGCCAAGGATCTCTTTCCAGCGAGGGGAGAAATAGACATCGCCGGTGAGTAGGTCCCAATCCCAGACGCCGTCATTGGATCCGCGCACGGCGAGCGCATAACGTTCTTCGCTCTGCAGCAGCGCCTCCTCGTAGCGCTGACGCTCTATCGCGTAGCGAATGGACCGAACCAGCACACCCGGGTCCACCTGTCGTTTGATGAGATAGTCTTGCGCTCCCTCCCGGACGGCCTTGGCGGCGAGATCCTCGTCCGCCATATTGGTCATGACGATCACCGGGACCTGGGGAGCCTTCCCGTGGAACTGCTGGAAAGTATTGATCCCGGCGCTGTCAGGTAGGCAGAGGTCCAGCAAGGCGACATCGAACTGGCCCGTCAGGGCTTGCTCCAGTCCCAATGCAAGCCTGTCGACGTGATGAACCAGGAAGCCGGGCGAAAGCCCGCTGAGCATTTCACGAATCAGCGTCGCATCCGCCAACTGGTCTTCGATGTGGAGAAGCCTAATCTGATAACCCGCCCCTGGTGCAATCATTCGTTTTCGGCGTGTTCGCTGCTGCGGACTAGCTTATCGCCTGGCATCGTAAAGTAAAGGGTCGAGCCCTGATCGAGATCCGGCTCCACCCAGATGCGCCCCCCGTGGTGCTCAACGATGCTTCGGCAAATGGTAAGTCCGATGCCCGTGCCTGGCAATTCCTGCGTTTGGGGCAAACGCTGAAAGAGCTCGAAAACACGCTCACGATCCGCCGCTCCGATGCCAATCCCATTATCCTTGACCGCAAACAGCCAGTCTCCCCGGCTCTCACTGGCAGATACTTGCACCTCCGGCGCCTCCAACCCATGGTACTTCAGCGCGTTTCCGATCAAGTTCTGGAAGAGACGAATCACCTGCGCGCGGTCAGCGAGCAGCACCGGCAAGTCATCCCGTCTCAAGGTTCCGCCGGTGTCCTTGAACATCTCCTCCAGATTTGCCGCCGCTTCGTCGACGGCAGCCCCAAAATCGACAGGCTGAAACGGGCGTCCCCCCGCACCGACCCGCGCGTAGCTCAAGAGATCGTCAAGCATCTCCTGCAGCCTGCGTCCGTCGTCCAGAATCTGGCTAAGAAATCGCCGAGCATCCTCCTCAAAGGCCCCTGCATGGCGGTCCACCAGGAGCTGTGCATAGCGCGTGATGCGGCCCATCGGCGCCTGCAGCTCATGCGCGACGGTGGAGGCGAAGCGTTCCCGCTCAGTGCTTACGGCTGGAATCTGTCGCGCCTGCGAAACATGGCGATTTTCCCGGGCCTTGAGGTCCGAAATATCTTCGAGGAGCCCTTCTAATGCTACCTCTTGATCATCTTCCGGATTCCACAGCCAGAGCCTGACCCAACGGTGCGGAGCGTCTTGGCGAATCAGTCTGCCCTCCAACCCCTGCAGTCCCTTTTGAGAGAGGATGGCCTCTTGGATGGCGTCCTGGGCAATAGAGTCGGCGAAGAAGGCCGTCAGCAGATTCCCGATCACCTTTGCCACAGGCATATCGAAAAGTCGAGCCGCCGCCGCATTAGCGAACACAATTCTCCCTTCTTCACTCAGGGCGAAAATCCCGACAGGGAGCCGAGAGATAAGCCCGGAGGCCCTTGTGTTACTTGACAGTCGACGCTCAAGTTGACGCCGGACGGCCTCGGACAGCTGTAGATAGCCCGCTCCGTTCTTGACCACATATTCGTCAGGCCGTTGCTCCAGGGTCCACCGAACGGCAGAGGGGTCATATTCGGCGGTAAAGAGAATGATCGCGCAGCGGGCATGGATGCGCCGAACCACCCGCACAATGTCAATGCCGTCCCCCCAGCTCAGTCTCCTTTCTGTAATGGCGACATCGAACTGCTCCCGAGCCAACCCCTCGGCAAAGTCCGTCGAGGTCTCGACTTCCCGGACGCTGATCCCAGGCAGCTCGTTTGCCAACACCAGACGCGCAAGCTCACGCTCGGCCCGATTCTCGTCGACAATGAGAATTCGGTAAGCCTCGTAATTCATGTACCCCACCAAGAAAATCGCCCCCTCTGCGGCATAGGCGACTTCCATGCCAATGAATGCGGTACGCCGCCGTGCATCGAGCGTGCGACCCCCCGCGAGGCTCCGCGGCCACCCAACGTTGGCTGTGAAAAGGACTGCGCTGCTGATGTGGCGGATATTCTTCGTTTCCCTCGCCGCAAGGCCAGATATCGGGCCGGTCTGGAGCGGCGGGGTCGTCGCCGTGAGAGGCGACGGGAGCAAACCGGCCGCCGGCTGTCGCGACTGCACGACAGTGTACCCTTTCGACGGAGACAGCCGCTCCCACCGTCAGTGGGGATTTACCCTCGGCTGGATGTCGAAAGGGAGAAGCGAAATGACGGGGCGCAGTATTTCCTTGGACCCATGGCGACGCCCCCCGGAACCTGTCAGGTGGGCACAGCGGAGGTACTCCCTGCGGCCCTGCGCCGACGGCTTGGTAGGCGAATCTTTGCCGATAGCCCCGGGGCGGACATCCAACAGCCGCTGGAGACCGCGGAGGCCACGTCCCGCCGGAAACATCGCCTAGGCCAAGAGCCCGAAGCGGCATCCAGCCAACGCCGCCCGCACCGTGGGCCGCACAACCCTCGACCAAGGTTTTTTTGTTGGCCGAGCGTCCCGATTTAAGCCGTTAGGTCACCGCTACGGTCGCGTCGGGGCGCCGGGGCGCTGTTCGATAGGCTGTTGAGAGGCAGCTCACCAAAACACCGAGGCACCAGCCCATGAAGGTCAAGCCAATCAGCGTCATCCTGTGGATTCTGGTCTCGCTGTGGATCCTGATGCTGCTCAGCGGGATCGCCTCCAAGCGCGGCACAGGCCCCGGCCGCATCAGCTACAGCGAGCTGCTGCAGGAGCTGCACGCCGGCATGGTCACCGAGGTGACCATCCAGGACGAGACCATCAGGGGAACCCGAAGCGACGGATCCTACTTCGAGACATACAACCCCAGGGACCCGGCGCTGGTGGACGATCTTCTCAACAGTAATGTCACCATCCGCGCGTTGCCGCCCGATCAACAGGGCCTCATCGGACAGCTCCTGGTCGCCTGGATGCCGTTTCTCCTTCTGATCGGGGCTTGGTTGTGGTTCATGCGGCGCAGTGTGGGCACCGGCGGAATCGGCGGCGGCCTGTTCAACTTCGGCAAGAGCCGCGCCCGTCAGCACGCCGAGGGAGAGGTCAAGGTCACCTTGCAGGATGTCGCGGGCGCGGAGGAGGCCAAGGCCGAGGTGAGCGAGCTCGTCGACTTCCTGCGCAGTCCGCAGAGGTTCAGTAGCCTGGGGGGCAAGATCCCCCGGGGCGTGCTAATGGTGGGACCGCCGGGCACCGGGAAGACCCTGCTGGCCCGCGCCATTGCGGGCGAGGCAGAGGTGCCGTTCTTCAGCGTCTCGGGGTCTGACTTCGTCGAGATGTTCGTGGGCGTGGGCGCGTCTCGGGTTCGTGATCTGTTCGAGCAGGCGAAGAAGAAGGCCCCCTGTATCGTCTTTATCGACGAGATCGATGCGGTCGGGCGACGGCGGGGCGCGGGGCTTGGCGGCGGCCATGACGAGCGGGAACAAACCCTGAATCAGCTCTTAGTGGAGATGGACGGTTTTGGAGGGACGGAGGGCATCATCGTGATCGCCGCTACCAACCGTCCCGATGTGCTCGATCCCGCGCTGCTGCGTCCCGGACGCTTCGACCGCCAGGTGGTCGTCGGTCTTCCCGACCTTGCCGGCCGTGAGGCAATCCTGAAGGTACATATGCGCAAGGTGCCAGTCGCCGAGCAGGTCGACCCGCGTACCATCGCCCGCGGCACTCCCGGATTTTCCGGTGCCGATCTCGCCAATCTCGTGAACGAGGCCGCTCTGCTGGCGGCACGCGCGGGCCTCTCCCGTGTCGACATGGAGATGCTCGAGAAGGCAAAGGACAAGGTCATGATGGGCGCCGAGCGGCGGAGCGTCGTCATGTCCGAGGCCGAGAAGGCGCTGACGGCCTACCATGAGGCGGGCCACGCCATCGTGGGGCGGTTGGTCCCCGAGCACGACCCGGTGCACAAGGTGAGCATCATCCCCCGAGGTCGGGCGCTTGGCGTGACCCTCTTTCTGCCTGAACGTGACCGCTACAGCGTGAGTAAGCGCCATCTGGAAAGTATGATCTCCACCCTGTTCGGGGGACGCCTCGCCGAGGAGATGATCTTCGGACCCGCGGCGGTGACTACCGGGGCGGCCAACGATATTGAGCGGGCAACGGAGATTGCCCGCAACATGGTGACGCGTTTCGGCCTCTCCGAGGCGCTTGGCCCACTTGCCTACTTAGAGGAAGAAGGTGAGGTTTTTCTCGGCCGCGCCGTGACGCAGCAACAGAGAATCTCGGCGCAAACGGCTCGCCGAATCGATCAGGAGGTCCGGGCGATCATCGATCGAAACTACCAGCGTGCAAAGCAGATCCTGGAAGACAACCTGGACAAGCTTCACCTGATGTCCAAGGCCCTGATGCAGTACGAGACGATTTCCCTGGAGCAAATCGATGACATCATGGAAGGGCGTCCCATCCGATCGCCCAGAGATGACGGTGATTCCACCGGCAGGCGGACCCCCACCAGCGAAGGTGGTCGGGGCAAGGACCGATCAAGCGGAACCGAAGGCGTTCTGGGCCCGTTGGGTGAGCATTGATGACCGCTGGCTCCCACCAGCGGCCACCCCGCCCAGGTCGTCACGGCCTAACCTGTTGGACGGTGTCCGCCTGACCCTCCGGCGCAGTCGGCAGCACCGGAGACCTGGCTTGGTCATCGCAGGGGTGCCGGGGCTCGAGATGGGGGTGACGCGTTGGTTGGCCCAGAGACTGAGCGGCGTCCTTCATGTCAGCGCTGAGGGCCAGCTTCCAGGTGCCTTCGTAGGGGTGCAAGGTCACCACGATAACCCGCTCCGTGCTTGGCTCATCGGGATCCACGCGTGTGCGGACCAACACATAGGTCCGGTCCTTCTCAGGAATCGCCCCGAGGACCTTGAGATCGGTGAAATCCATCGACTGCTTCGGCATCCGGGCGGCCATGACTCGTGACAGGTGGCGCATGAAGCCCACAGGAGTCGCTTGGCGCACCTCCGCCAGGGTAGCGCCATAGCCGAAGGTCGCATTGATCAGGGCCCGGCTGCCAGCCCGCGCCTGCGCATCAAAAACGGGCATCAGCATGGCCTTGAATCGCGCCAGCTCCTCCGGGTCCATGAAGTCCGCATTGGCCGCGAATCCCTGCGCCCTGATGGCCAGCAAGTACGCCCGCGCCACACCCTCCGCACCGGGCGCCGCCTGGGACGCTGGCGGAGGCCCTGCCTGCAGGGCACTGCAGAACAGGGCGAGGAGACAGAGAATAACACCATGGCGCACCATAGGCTGCTCCGGTCATGCAATCGCTGAACTGACCTGCCACGTCTGCCCTCCTCGCGTCGCCGTACCGGGCAAAGCGCTGCGGACGGCGACCACAAGGGCACGGCCCCCTTCGCGCATGATAGGCTTGAACCTAATTGGCCGCCAATCCCCCCAAGGTCGCCGCCCCATGACCCAGCTCGTTCTCGCCTCGACGTCCCCGTTTCGCAAGGCGCTTCTGGAGCGACTGGGCATCCCTTTCCGCGCCGCACCGGCGGACGTGGACGAGACCCGACGGGAGGGGGAGTCCCCCACCGACCTGGTCTTGCGCCTTGCGGAAGCCAAGGCGCGAGCGATCGCGGGTGACTACCCGGATGCCCTTATCATCGGCTCCGATCAGGTCGCTGTCATCGACGGTGCGGTCCTGGGTAAACCCGGCAACAGGGAGCGGGCCGTCGCCCAGCTTGGGCAGGCCGCGGGGAGGGCGGTCCTCTTCTATACCGGACTCTGTCTGCTCAACAGCGCGACCGGGGGGCTACAGCTGGCCTACGAGCCCTTCCGGGTGCACTTCCGCGACCTGACGCCGGGACAGATCGCGGGCTACGTCGACTGCGAGCAGCCCTTCAACTGCGCCGGGAGCTTCAAATCAGAAGGGCTCGGCATTGCGCTCTTCGAGCGGTTGGAGGGAAATGACCCGAACGCGCTCATCGGGCTGCCTCTGATCCGCCTGACCGGGATGCTCCAGGCTGAAGGGCTTGACGTGCTGACGGCGCCACGGGAGCGTGAGAGGCTCGACTGAGCAAGCGCGGCGGCGCGTCTGAAAGGCCGTGATTGGCGAGGATGCAGCCACCGGTGGAAATCGGGTACGGACCGACCGCTCGTGGAGCGGACTGCGCGATTCGCGTCAGTTGGTCTTGCGCCGCCACTAAGGACCTCCCCGACGCAAGCCGCACGCGAGAGCAAGGTTGATCCATGCTTCGCTAGCGGAGCAAGGGATAGGCGCCGCCCGTCATGCGAATCAGGACCTCCCCCAGGCTTGTGCCCAAACGATCCGCAAACGAGGAGAGGAGGTCTTTTTTTTTCGTGTAGTTGACCGTGGTCTCGGCGCCGATGAGATCGCGCGCGACATAGTCGCTGTCACCGAGACCGTCGACGAGGCCAAGCCTAACAGCGTCGTCTCCAGTCCAAAACAGCCCGCTGAAGACATCATCTCCCCCTTTCAGCCGGCTCCCCCGCCCCTCTCTCACCACCCGAATGAACTGCTGGTGAATCTCATCCAGCAGACCCTGAACAAAGTGCTTCTGATCCTCCGGCAGGGGTGAGAAGGGATCCAGGATCCCCTTGTTCTTCCCCGCCGTAAGCAGCCGGCGCTCGATTCCCAACTCCTTCATCGCATGCTCGAACCCGAACGCGTCCAGTCGCACGCCAATGGAGCCCACAAGGCTCGCCTGGTCGACAAATATCTTGTCTGCGGCCACTGCGATGTAATAGGCGCCCGAGGCGCAGAGGTCGGAGACGACTGCGTAGAAGGGAATCTTCGGGTGCTTCTTCTTCAGGCGGCGGATCTCGGCGTTGACTCGGCCCGCCTGCACCGGGCTCCCGCCGGGGCTGTTGATCCGCAGGATGACACCCTTTGTATGCGTGTCGTCGTAGGCGGCGCGCAGCCCCGAAATGATGTTCTCAGCGCTCGCCTGCATGTCAGCGGCGATGACGCCCTTGACGTCCACCACGGAGGTGTGGTCGTCGCCCGCCTTCACCCGCTCGGTGAGATCGCCGGGCAAGAAGATGACGAGCAAGGCAAGCAGGTAGGCAAAGGTCAGAAGCTTGAAGAGAATGCCCCAACGGCGACTGCGCCGCTGCTCCCGCAGGGCATCCAGCACCACCCGGTTGAGCAGGGACTTCTCCCAGTTCTCGTCCCCCGGGTCAGGGATGGAGTCCTTGGTCTTCCAGAATTTCCAGCTCATGGCTCACACAACCGCTCTTCTGAGTCTGGCCCCGTGTCACAGCGGACCGCCGGGCTTCAAGGAGGCTCGTCAGACCGCGATACTTCGCTCAAACCAGCTCGGGATGTCAAGCAGGGACGCCAGACACTCCAGCGGCCGGTGGCGAAGCAGACGTTCCCGCTCATGCACCCCGTGACAGACAGCCAACGCTCTGGCGCCGGCATTGCAGGCCATCTCCATGTCGTACTCGGTGTCACCGACCATCAGGGTATCCGCCGCCGTCACCCCAAGCTCATCCATGATCTGGAGCAGCATCTCCGGATGCGGCTTGGAAAAGGTCTCGTCGGCGCAACGGCTGGCATCGAAACGGCCTTCCAGACCGGTGCTGGCCATAGCCGAATCGAGACCGCGACGGCTCTTGCCGGTCGCCACGGCGAGCAGATACCCCTGCTCGGACAGCCACTCCAGCGCCTCATGGGCACCGGGAAACAGGGAGGATTCTGCTTCTTCCCCGGACAAAAACCGGTGCCGGTAGAGTTCGATCAGGCGCCCACGGTCTGCTGCGCTGCCCGCGGGCCACAGAAGCGCCATCGCCTCATCGAGACCGAGCCCGATGACGTTCCGGGCCTCATCACGGGAAGGCGGCGACCTCCCAACATCAACAAATGCGTGCTGAATGCAGGCGACGATGCGGGCCTCGGAATCCATCAGGGTTCCGTCCCAATCGAAGACGATCAGCCTAAAGCGCACGAGCCCGATCCAGGTTGGAGATCACCCGCTCCAGCTCTGCGGGCAGGGGGGCGGCGACACGCACGGGGTGGTCGCTGTGGCCGGGTTGGAAGCTGAGGGCCGACGCATGGAGAAACAAGCGCTTGAGCCCCGCCGACCGCAGGCGTCGGTTGACTTCGTCGCGACCGTACTTCTCGTCCCCTGCCACCGGCGCCCCCAGGTAATCGGCGTGTACTCGGATCTGATGGGTGCGTCCGGTGACTGGCTCGGCCTCCACCAGGGTCAAGGTCCCGATCTTCCGCAGGGGCCGGAACAGCGTCTCTGCAGGCTTGCCCTCTGCCTGGTCCACGCGGACCACCCGTTCACCGCTGCGCAACACGCTCTTGCGCAAAGGGACTCTGGCCGTCGTCTCACCTTCCGGCAGGGTGCCGGCGAGCAAAGCGATGTAGCGCTTGCTGACGGCCTTGGCGCGCATCAGGCAGTGGAGCTCGCGCAGGGCACTGCGCCGCTTGCTGAGGAGGAGGCAGCCTGAGGTGTCCCGGTCGAGACGGTGCACCAGCTCCAGCTCCTGCGCCTTCGGCCGCAGGACGCGCATGATTTCGATGAGCCCGTAGCT
>Ga0307440_1000580_pt1 | contig 18069 bp, 17 predicted proteins | sample SalMarWE160410MG_FD_202150 | JGI IMG/M metagenome (GOLD analysis project Ga0307440, IMG submission 202150) | Salt marsh sediment microbial communities from the Plum Island Ecosystem LTER, Massachusetts, United States - WE1604-10 | ecosystem: Environmental > Aquatic > Marine > Intertidal zone >... | reverse complement strand
ACCACATTGCTGCGGGTCTGCACCTCGCATCTACTCAGACGGCGGAACCCGGCCTTGCCTGCCACGGCATTCTCCCAGGTCTTGGCAAAAGTATTGCCAAGTGCGGTGGCAGCGGCATAGCCGAGAACGACGACCTTTCTGTTGCGTGGCGCTTTCATTGCAGCCCGGCCTCTTGCTCGTGGTTGGTTTTCATAATCAGCCTATCCGTCTGAAGACGGCGCAGGCGTTGCAGCCGCCGAAACCGAAGGCATTTTTCAACACATGCTCCTGTTCAAGCGCGCGTGCACCTTCGGGTACGCAATCGAGGACTATCTCCGGGTCGGGTTGATAATTGATTGTCGGCAGAATCCGGCCTTCTTCCATGCCCCGTAATGCCAGGATGGTCTCGATGACGCTGGATGCTCCCATGGCGTGGCCGATTTGCGATTTGTTGGCACTGACCGGTGGCGGCACCTCACCGAAGACCGCCTTAAGCGCGTCGCATTCCACCTTGTCACCACTCCGGGTTGAGGTGGCGTGGGCGTTGACCGCGTCGATGTCGCCGACTGCAACCCCTGCATCCTTGATGGCCTCATCCATACAGCGATGGATGGTTTCCAGATAGGGCATGACGAAGTGGTGGGCATCCGAAGTCATTGACCAGCCGGCCAATTCGATGGCGTAGTCGAGGCCGTGGGTTTTGGCAAATTCCCTGGTGGTGAGAATGACGGCGCCGGCTCCCTCGGAAACAATAAACCCGCGGCGATTCAGGGAAAAAGGACGGCTTGCTTTGGCCGGTGCTTCACCTTCCTGGCCTTTTTTGGGATTAAAGACACCGTTCATGGTAAAAAAGCCGGCGATTATCGGCTCCACAAGAGAGCAGTCCACTGCCCCGCAAATGACCACATCGGCACGATTCTGCGCGAGCAGCATGGCGCCGACCAGCATCGAGGTCAGCCCGGTGGCACAGGCGGTGATGGTTGAGGTAATGGGCCCTTGGGCACCTGTATGCATGGCAACCTTGCCGCCGATCATGTTGATGCAGGAGTTGGGATTGGTGTACGGGTGCGGTAAGCGGTTTTCCGCCTGAAGTTTCCTGTCGGCAAGCAAAATCGCGTCAAGCCCGCCAACCGCCGAGCTGTAGGTTACGGCCACCCGGGGAGCAAGGGTTTTGTCGATTACAATCTTGCTGCGCTCAAGTGCCCGTGTCACTGACAGCATTCCGTATTTGAAGATCGGGGAAAACCAGGCCGCTTGATGCCTAGCGGAGAGAAAGGGGTATGGTTCCTGATCGATATCGGGAACCTGACCGGCGACATGCACCGGGAAATCGTCTTTTACGGCAAATCGGGTGAGCGGACCAATACCGCTCTCTCCTAAAAGAGCACGTTGCCACTGTGCATCCATGTCGCTGCCCAGCGGTGATATGGCGTCATAACCGACTATGACCGCTCTTTTATTCTCCATGAACAACCAAAGAGGATTTACCAGGGAATGAAACGATAGAGTTTGGCGAACATCTCGTAGACCTCGATCCAGTTCTGGAGATCTTGTGAGGTGTTCATATGTGCCCGTTTGTTGACCATGACCCAGCTCATATGGGCTGCCCCGTCTTTACATGTTGAGCAGTCTCGGGTCTCGGAGGTACAGCAGCGGTGCATGGTCTTGAGATCCGAGGCCCAGCGTATGAAGTTGGTCAACCGTTTCGGACGGGGCTCTCTTTTATCGATGGGTTCAGTCACCGAGGGGCATTCCATCCAGCCGAAGGGCCTGCCGAACATGGCGCCGGTGGTGATGATCTTGTGGTAGTATTTGGAAGAAATGACCGTCTCGGGGTAGCTTTCCAGCATGGTGTCCATCTCGTTGCGCACGGCCTTCAGTTCTTCCGGTTTCCAGGAGAAACCGTCAACGCCTTCATCGTTGGAGAGCAGCTGCATGTGGACCTTGAGCCCGACATCTTTGATCTTGCGAATGATTTTTTCGGTCTGGCCAAGCTGTTTCGGGGTGATGGTATACAGGTAGTAGGCATTGGGGTCACCGCCGTAGTTGGCACTGGAGATGGCAAAGGTGTCCTTGCCTCGTAATATCTTTTCGTCTTCCTCGTCTCCCCACAGGGATATGCCGACCATCAGATCTGGAAAACGCTCTCGATCAACCTTGATGATGCCGTTGGTGGCGCAGAAGGTCGGCAGGCGTTTGTAAAAGGCCTCGATCCGGTCGGGGCAGAGGGTGGGTTCTCCGCCAATCAGGATGGCCAGGTTGACTCCACGGGTCATCTCGCGTTCGACAAAGTCTTCCCACCTGGTGGTGTCTTTTTCCTCTGAAGCGACGGTATGCTCACCGGAAGAAAAGAAAAAACATCCCTTGCACCTGAGATTGCAGCGATCAGTCACATCGTAAATGGAGCTTCTGATGTTGAGCCTGGAAATTTTTTTGTAGCGCTCGTACCAGTGGGCATCGAGCAGAGAGCTTACGGTTTTCATAATGGCGTTCTGGCTATTGGCCTCCTGGTGGATCGATCGGATGAGTGAGGAGATTGGCACCTTTCTCATATCCCCGCACCCAGACCGCAAGGTAGGTATCGACATAGTCCAGCCAGGCGGAAAAGGTTTTTGCATCTGTGGCATGGCGGAACATTCGCGCTGTAACCACGGCGCTTCCTGCGGCATAGTGCCTGCAATCGACGCAATCAGTATCCGGGACACAGCAGGCAGCGTCCCGATCCCACTTCAGGTCGGTTCGGTACTGGCGAAACGACCTGCCCAGTCCGATGGCGGTGGACGGATTCATGCGCGGATAGGGGCAGGAAAACAGGTCATGCAGCCCCTGCCGGTTGGTATGGGCGACAATATTATAATGGGAGAAGAGAACGGTCTGCGGAAAATCGACCAAGAGTCCGGCCATCATCTCTCCGGTACGTGCAAGAGACTCGGATGTGTGACGCAACGGACCATCATACCCGACGGGTGCCGAAAACATGTTGAACGTGATCTGCTGACCCTTCTCTGAAAGGGTTTGAGTAATTTCCCTGGCCTCGTCGATGTTGTGCGGGGTGAAGGTGTAGACAAAGATAGCCCGCGGATCTTCCTGGTAATTGTCCATCTGCCGCTGGAGCATATGTCCGGCCTTTCGTATCTCTTTGCTGGTCCGGTCGTTTCCCCAGACGGAGATGTGAATGCGGTAGTCAATATCACGGGGAATCGGCTGCAAGCCGTTGGTGGCAATTGCCCCCCATGGAATGTGTTTGTAACAGATTCGGCATAACTCGGGTACAAGTGACGGTTCAGCACCGGCCAGCACGGCAAAGGTGATGCCGCGCTTCTTTTCGGCCACCATCAACTCATTCCAGGCCCCCTCGTCCACGTTATCTTCGGCGAATTGCTTTTCACCGGTGAAGTAATAACACCCTTCGCAACGGATGTTGCAGCGAGACGTCATATCGTAGGTGGATTCCCGGAGGAAAAAATAGTGACGGACCTTTTCCCATCTCTTGCGGATTGCCGGCTCGGCAATGATGTCGGTGAATTTGCAGCTCTCCGTGGAGACTGTCTTTCCGATCATTTATTCATCACCACTCAGCTTGTCGCCGACATATTCGGCTATGATACGGATTGTGGTCAATTTGGGATAATCATCTTCATCAATCTGGATGCCAAACTCGTCCCTGATGACCAGGGCAATGGTCGCAAGGTCCATGCTGTCAATGCCCACCTCATCGACCAGATCGAGGTCGGGGTTGAAGGTGGTCGGGGTAACATCTTCCAGTTTGAGTTCATTGATGATGATTTCGGCGATGCGGATAATTGTTTGATCGATGGCAATGGTCATGATGTTTTTTCGAGTGATTGTTTTTCGGCCAAGGATATCGTGCCTGAGCAGACATCCTGCATTTCACTTGTTATTCTGAAGGTATACTGGTTCGTTTTTGCTTTTGTCGAGACGTGGATTTCAAGCCGCTCGCCGGGCTGAACAATTTTTTTGAACTTTACCCTTCTCAGTGCTTTTATGCAAAGATTTTCCTGTCTTGCTAGAGCAATAACCTCGGCTATCATGTTTAGCTGGGCAATACCCGGCAGAATGGGATTGTCGGGAAAATGACCCGTAAACCATGGTGAACCGTCACTGACAGTGACCTGGGCCGAAAGTGTACTGTCGGCATTTTTTTTCAAACTGAGCAAGGAATACCACATGTTAAAGTGTCATGTCCATAGTAAAATGTCAGGGTTTGCAATTCCACCGGACGTCGGTGTGCAAGCGACCGGTTTTTTCCATGAAATGTCATTGGAGATTGGTTCTGGGAAACGGTTTTCGGCGGACGGCTCGTGGGTAATACCCTGGTGTCTCAATTCGCCTGACGTGCAGCATCCGAGAGCAGTAAAGATAGATTGCGGTTTCATGAGCCACCCTCAAGTCGGATGTTTTGTGAAATCTTCGTTTCTACAGTGCCAAATATTCCCATAATGGGCCGGTAAAGCCACGCTTGTAAAGGGTACTCAGCGTCTTCGTCACCTGTTCGTCTTCGGAACCGGTCATCCAGTTTTTACGTCCTGCCGCCCGTTTATTGACAAGTGATCGAATTGCCTCTGACCCAATACCGTCCGGTTGATAAAATACGGGCTGCAGAAGATCTGTTTGAAGATCGATCTTTTTCTCGGCAAGGGCCATGTCGTAGAGGGTGGTTCCCGGATAGATTCTAATCCCTATAAAAAAGAAAAACACTGATTTTTTAAGATGTTCGATGGCATCGAGCGTTTCGGAAACTGTTTGTTCAGACTCTTTCGGACCGCCAAGGAGAAAATAATGGGCGACATTGAGACCGGCTTTCCTGGCCTGTTGGTGGGCGAGAAAGACGTCTTCCACCCGAAAGGGTTTGCGGTAGGACTCAAGCATGACCCTGGAGAGAGATTCGGTTCCGAACTCCACATGGCGGCAGCCGGCTTCGGCCATTATAGTAAAATACCTCTCCGGAAGCCGTATGGGTGCGAAAAAGGCACCCCAGGGGAGGGAAAGCCCGGAATCCTTCAACGCCTGGGCCACGTCAAGGCTGTGGCGCACATCGGAATTGAAGGCGGAATCTGTAAAAAAGAGGTATTTGGCTCCGGCGTGCGCAAGCTCCAGTGCAGTCTCGGCCACCTCCTGTGGGTCGATGAGACGATGGTTCTTCCCCTCGATGTGGGGGTAAGAACAGTAGATGCAGCGAAAAGAACATCCCCTTTTTGTTTGCAGGTTGAGCATCCCACCGTTTTGCAGGTAGTATGGAATATGGGCCGCGTCCCGGGAAAATCTACGATCTTGTCTTCCCTGCCAGGGGAGAGGTCTGTCGCTTGATTTTCCCACTGAAATCACCCCTGGGATTTCAGTGGGATCGCTGCCGGTGGCCAGAGCTTCCACAAAGAGGGCAAAACGTTCTCCTTCTCCGACAATACCGTAATCCACACCGAGCAAGGTAAGAATCCTCTCCGGCATTATGGTAAATCCGCTGCCCCCGCATACGAAAACGGCGGACGAGTGTTCTCTCAACCGTTGCACAAAGCCTGAATAGTTATGGAGAAAGTACAGGGGATCCCCGGAGTCGGTATTGTCGATGTTGCGAATTGATATACCAATGATATCGGGATGAAAGCCTTTTATTACTCCAAGCAGTTCATCCATGCTTAAGCTCAGCATATCAGCAATTCGTACCTCATGCTCTTGGGGTATGGCTCCGGCCACATAATCGAGACCGATGGGATACACCGGATACGGGGCCTTGAGTGTGTTTGGAGAGATAAGCAGGATCTTCATGGCTTATGAAATTCCATGGCGGTAAGGTAATCGCCGGTCCCAAGGACGAGGATTTTACTGCCGGACCCAAGCAGGATGTCGTCGTCTCCTATAATCGCACCGGGGATGCGACCGGCATCAAGATAGGCCGCGGCGAGCACTGCGGCCACTGCTGAGGCCGAGGCAAATTCGCCCAGGAGATTCCGATATCGCCAGAGTGGAACCCGTCTGTCGCTGGAGCCTAGAAAAGCCTCTACCTGTCTTTCTCCCGACTCGGACATTGAAGCGGGAATGCCTGCGAATACGGCAGCGTATTCGTCGATTGACCGTTTTGCCCCTCCCCATGCTTCGAGGAGTTTTTCAGGGGCAACTGGGGGGGCGTTTCGTCCATAAAAGAGCAGGCGGATCAAGCATCGTGCCTGCCTTTGGTCCCTGTTGACCAGCAGCGCACCGCCGCCGTCGGCCAGGAGGCTGCCCGGGGCGATGGAGGGATCCAGGAGGGGTGACAGGTGGTTGTGTCCTTCGTCGGCGCCCAGCAGCAGTGCAGACCCGCAATCGGCATCCAGCAGTTCGTTTGCCGCCAAAAGGGCCTGTTCAAAGGAATAGTCGCCGCCGCTTACGGTGATATTGGCGCCTGTGGCACCGAGGAAGATCGCGATCTGGCTGGCGGAGCTGTTGTGGACCGAGCCGATAAAGTCGGTGGGACTGGGAAACTGTTCGCCGGATTCGTTGAGACGGCCTAGAAAATCCGCCGTCTCCGACAGTGCCCCCCATCCGGTGCCCATGAACACCGACGAGGGTTTGTCTTCTGCCTGGGCGTCATCGCAGGCTGAGGATGCGAGAGCAAGCGATATACGGGCCAGGCGTTTGAGGCGCCTGATGAGTCGGGGAGGAAGGTTTCCCCCCAGTCTGTCGGTTGCAAGCATTCCGGCAACCGGGGCTCCGGTGCAAAGTTGAGCCAGTGTCGTCTCTTTCAGACCGCATCCGGTGAGACAGGCACTGCCGTGCACGGCCAAGGGACCGTTGGGCAAAGAGGCAGTGGCACCGGAAACCGTGTCCGATCTTCCGATGACCAGGGAGGCGTTGTTGCCACCGAAGCCGAAGGAATTCGATAAAACGGTTCGGACAGGGCTTTCGACCGGATTAACGACAGGATTCAGGCCGAGGGCAGGGTCCGGTTGCCTGCAGCCGGTGTTGCCCGGGATGAATCCATGAGATACCGCAAGTCCTGCCACAACAGCCTCGATCGCTCCGGCAGCAGCCAGACTGTGCCCCGTTGCGCCTTTGATGGAAGACAGGGGCGGAGGTGACGGGAAAAGGGCATGGATTGCTTTGGCCTCTGCGAGGTCGTTATCCACGGTTCCTGTGCCGTGCAGATTTATATAATCGACAGCGGACGGCCCGGTTGCGGCATCGGCCAGGGCGCTTTTCATGGCGATGAAGGCGCCTTTTCCTTCGGGATGTGGAGCTGCGGGGTGGTAGGCGTCGCAGGAAAGACCGGCTCCGAGGATAATGGCAAGAGGGTTTTCCGGGAGGATTGAAGTCAGCAGGAGCATGGCGGCCCCTTCGGCAACCGTGGTTCCCTGCCTTGAGGCGTCCAGAGGCCTGCATCCTCTTTGATCGACCAGCTGCAGCGAGTGAAATCCAAAATAGGTCAGCCTGCTCAGTGAATCGACACCGCCTGCAAGTATAGTCTCCATTTTCCCGGTACGCAGCAGGCGCACGGCCAGGGCGATGGCAGCAGCACTTGACGAACAGGCCGTGGAGGTGATAATCGCGGGTCCGGTACAGCCGCAGATTCCTGCTATATCTTCGGCGACACTTGAGAGGCCGTGATAGCGGTACCTTTTTTTGTCGGTGATAGATTCTCGTAAAAGGTGCTCCGTGGTCAGTATGCCGCCGGTGGTGCAGCCGAGTATCACCGCATCCGGCGGGTGGGGGCAGCCTTCCATGGCTATCAGTGCTGCTTCGCGTGCCAGCTGATGGGTTCTCGGTAAAGGCGACTCCGACTTCAGATCCGGGACTTGTCCAACCGGCAGGGGGGCGCCGTGGAGGAGGGCAAAAATCTTGAGTGGAGCGATGGCAGACCTGTTTTCCCGAAGGGCCTGTGCCGTTTCGTCAAGCCCCCTGCCGAGGGGACTTATGATCCCGGTGCGGGCTATGTACACCGGTTTGCCGGTCAATCTTTTCCCCTTGGTGAATGTTCCTGGATATAGGTTGCCAAGGCCGTGAGTGTAGAGAAGACTTTCTCCCCGATCTCCTGATTGTTGATCACAACTCCGTAATCTTTTTCCACCATGACGACCATTTCCAGGACATCGATCGAATCGATGCCCAGATCCCCTCCTACCAGTTGGTCGTTTTCGTTAAAATCGTCCGGGGTGACATCGGGGAGGTTCAACAAGGTAATGAGTTTGACTTTCAGTTCGGTGATGAGTTCGTTCATGTATATCTCACGATAAATTGTCGGCGGGTTCTCCCACTATTTTCAAGAGGGGTGCAATCGTTGATTGCCGATCTTGAAAAGATTTCGTTTCCGGATACAAGGACCCGGATTTGCCATGCTAATGTAGCAGATCCCAGGACCGGTTCCAATAGAATTGAGCCGATTGGGGTGTCGGAAAGCAGCGGCTATCGGCAAAAAGAAAGAAAAGAGCGAATTAAATTTATATGTTGCGAATCATTTGTCAATAAGATAAAGACAACCAAAGGTGAAAATGTCACAGGCCCTCTACTCCCCCAATCCCGTATGACAAAAGTGAATCTGTCAGAGCGATTATCGGATACCCGTCCAGCGGTGAATATATCGGATTATTCTATAGAAGACCTGCTTCCCCATCGCGGGGTTATGTTGCTCGTTGGTGAAATTCTTGAGGTTGACGAGCTGCATGCTGTGACGCAGAGTACGGTTGATTCCTCCTGGCCGATGGCCGACAGAGAGGGGGTCTCTCCTCTTATCCTGGTTGAATTGGCGGCTCAGACAGCCGGCGTGTGCAACATATGGGAGCGGATTCTACATGAAGGGCCGGGATCTAAAAAATTGGGCTGGCTGGTTGCAGTCAAGCGAGCGGATTTCTATCTTGACCATCTCTCCATAGGGTTGTCGATAACGGCCAGGGCTGAAAATTCCCATGCCTTTGATAAACTGCGGGAGGTGAACAGCCGACTTTATCATGGGGATCGCCTTCTCGCCGAGGTGGTCCTGCAACTGTTTCAGGCATAAGGAACATGGAAGACAGACAAAAAATCGCAATAGTCACCGGCGGAAGCGGCGGCATCGGCCGGGCTATCTGTGTTGAGTTGGCCCGTTCAGGCTGCCACCTTGTCATCAACTACATGCGGAACCGGGAAGGAGCGGAGAAAACTCTCGCACAGGTGCTGGAGGCCGGAGGCGGAGGCGAGATTCTCCAGTTCGACGTGTGTAACCGGGAGGCTACCGAGAAGCATGTTCAGGAGATAGGCGAGCGACTGGAAACGATTGACATCCTGATCAATAATGCCGGTACCATCGCCGACGGGCTCTTTATGATGATGTCCAAGGAAAATTGGCACAAGGTAATCGAAACCAGTCTCCACGGGTTTTATAATATGACCCGGCCGGTCATTGAACGCATGGTGCGAAAGCGGACAGGGACGGTGGTCTCCATCTCGTCGGCGGCCTCGTTAATGCCCAATCGCGGCCAGGCCAACTATGCTGCGGCCAAAGCGGGTTTGAATGCCGCTAGCAAGGCGGTGGCCTCCGAGGTCGCACGTCTGGGTATCCGGGTCAACGTGGTTGCCCCGGGCCTGATCGAAACCGAGATGATTAAAGATGCCCCTAAAGATCATATAAGGAGCCTGATACCGATGGCCCGCATCGGCAGGCCGGAAGAGGTGGCCCGGGTGGTGGCCTTCCTCTGTTCCGATGCCGCCTCCTATGTCACCGGACAGGTTGTGTCGGTCAACGGTGGGATGCTGTAATGCGAAGCCTTCTTTTCCTTTTCCTCTTCCTGCTCATCCTCCCGCTCTCCCTATCGGCAGCTCCGCTCGAAGGACGCGGGAATCTGCATTCGGTGCAGGCCGATTTCACCCAGGAAACGCATCTGAAGATACTCACCCGTCCTCTTGTCTCCCATGGAACATTCGCCTTTCAGGCACCTGAGTCCCTCCGGTGGGAGTATCTTGAACCCCTGCACTCGATCATGCTGATGCACAACGGCAGCATGGAAAAATTTATAGAAAAAGACGGACATCTCCAACAGGATAAAGGGATGGGGAACGGTTCCATGCAATTCATTCTTCCGGAGATCAGCAACTGGCTTGATGGACGTTTTGCCGAGAACCGAGTCTTTAAGGTTGCGCATAAAGATAAACGAACCATAGTCCTCACCCCGAAAGAACAGGGACTTGCCTCCGTTATCAGTTCAGTTGAACTCCATCTGGGACAACAGATGGGGGTGATGGACTCGGTGACCATCTTCGAAGGACCGGATGCCTATACCCGGCTGACCTTCACCAATATTGTCGTGAACCGGAAAATTCCGGAAAACACCTTTTTGCAATGATCAGCCGCATTTTTTCTTCCCTGATACTGGTTTTTCTGCTGAGCTCCTGCTCCGTGACGGCAAGAGTGCCCGTTCCAGGGATTGTTCCCGCATATAATGGAGACAAGGTGCCGGCGAGTATCCTCGATTCCTTCCCTTCGGGGCGATGGCGGTTTGTTCATTCCATGTCTTTTCATTTAGCGGCGGGGGGTGAGGGGACAGCTCTCGGGGTTGTCGCGCTGGACGGTGACGAGATTCGTTGCGCCCTGACGACGGTAGAGGGCCTGGTCCTCTTTGCGGCCCGGGAGAAAGAAGGAGAACCGATTCAGGTTAGTCGGGCAGTTTCCCCCTTTGACAAAAAAGGGTTTGCCAAAGGGCTTGTGCGGGATGTCCGCACCATTTTTGTAAAACCAAAGGGTACGGTCGAGTGCGGTCGGCTGTCCGACGGGACTCCTCTCTGTCGCTGGTCCTTGGCTGATCAGATAACGGATGTTTTGCCGAAAAAAGACGGCTGCCACACCCTGAACACTTACAGCGATGGGCTAAGAAGCAGAACTGTCGACACCCGATCCTGCACAGTCCTCGACTCGACGGTCATCCCCGAAGATATTGATCTGGTGGCTTCGGGAGCGGCCGGATATTCACTCAACATGCACCTTGTCAGCGCGGAAAAATTACCAGCCGCCAAATGATATTATCCATGAAATTCAAACTGATCTATCCGAAATGGCCCAAACTTTCCAGGCAGACGGAGTTTCATCTTCCTCCCCATGGCCCTGTGGTTTTTGCAGCCACCTTGCCGGAATTCGTAAACGTTGATTTTACCGATGAGAACCTCGAAACCATCGACTTCGACGAAGAGGTTGATTTCGTCGGTATCTCCATGATGCTGACCGTTCAGGTAAAGCGCGGTTGGGAAATAGCCGATATTTATCGCAAGAAGGGTATTAAGGTGATCTTCGGCGGGATCGCCACCATGCTCCATGCCGAGGAGACCATGCTCCATGCCGATGCGGTTTTTTTAGGTGAAGCCGAGAGCCGGATGGAGGAGGTCCTGGCGGACTTCAGGGCCGGGAGTCTCAAACGGTGCTATAATTTTCTTGATAACCGGCCGGATATATCGCTGGTCGGCCCGGCCCGGCGCGACATCCTCAATCGGCAGCTGTACAATCACAGGGGTGTCCAGATGGTCGATCTGATGCATGCATCCAGAGGTTGCCGTTTCAATTGCTACCCCTGTGCGGTTGCCTATCTCGGGGGCCGGGATTTTCGACCTCGTCCCATCGACAAGACCATTGAGGAGATGGCGGGAATTGACAACAACCGCTTGTTTTTAGTAGACAACTCTCTAGCCCAGGACACAGCATGGGAGATCGATCTGTTTACCGAAATGATTCCCTTGAAGAAGAAATGGTGCTGTCACCCGATCGAGGACAAGCCCGAGGTGCTCAATCTCGCCGCCCAGGCAGGGGCCTGGTATGTCTATCAGGCCGTGTTTGACACCTCCGACTATATCCGCGAGAGGATCAAAAGGTATCACGATCACGGTATTGGGGTGGAGGGGACAATCCTGCTCGGCCTCGATACCCATACCGAAGACTCCATCAAACGGTTGATTGATTTCCTGCTTGAAATTGAGCTGGACCTCGCGGAATTCACGGTCCTTACCCCTTTTCCCCATACCAAGGCCTTTGATGAGATGCAGAACCAGGGGCGTATCTTGACCTATGACTGGGACAGGTATTCGGCCGACCAGGTCGTATTCCAGCCACTGAATATGGCGCCTGAAAAATTGCAGGAGCTTCTCGACTACGCCTGGGATACCTTTTATCTCGACGAATCCCAGAATATCAAAATGGCGCGGCTCTTCCAACAGGTGATGCGTAAAGAGATGGCCGACAATACCTTCAGGCCCCGCAACAGGGAACTTGCCGGTAAAGTCTTCGGCAGAGAGCGGACTGGAGGGTGATGGAATGGATGCCGAAGGTGAGCTGAGGACCGCCATTTCCGCCTTGCTCGAAGGATCGCAGGTTACGGGAAGGGATTTTTGTCACGGTCAAACGACAGTCCATGAGGTCTATGGGATGGCCGCCTGGCTCCGATCAAATCTTACCAGAGGAGGGAAGAGAGCTGTCGTCTGTCTCGCAGCGGAAGACCGGGGGGTAATTGCCGCGGCTCTTCTGGCCTCGCTGGCCGGTGGACCGGTGCTGCTGCTCCCCCATGCCTTTTCGAGGCAGGCTCTTGCCGACGTGCAGCAGGCAACCGGAGTGGGAATGGCCATAAGCGATATTGACAGGGATTTTCCTTCCGGCATGGAAATAATAAGACCTGGGGCGGGAACCCGGGAGCCGGAGCTTTCGGGGTTTTCCGTCGACCCTGATCGGGAATTGCTCAGATTATACACGGGCGGCTCCACCGGAACTCCGAGGATCTGGTCAAAGACGGCAGGCAACATTTTTGCCGAGTCCTTGTTCCTGGCACGGAACTTTCGTGTTACGCCTGCAGACAGGATCGTGGCAACCATCTCTTCCTATCATGTTTACGGGCTGCTCTATTCGGTGACGCTGCCGCTGGTCTCCGGAGCCTCGGTCTTGCCGGGAACCCCGTCTTTTCCGGAAGAGATCATCCGGGCGGTTGACGATTTTCAGGCGACGATCCTGGTCAGTGTCCCGGCCCATTACCGGATACTGCGCGGCAAGCAGGCATTGGCTTCCTCCTTGCGGTTGGCCTTTTCTTCCGCTGGCCCGCTTGAACCTGAATCCAATGATGACTTCTGTAAGAGCAATGGAGTCGGTATCGTCGAGATCTACGGCTCGACCGAGACAGGGGGCATTGCCCTGCGCAATCGCTTTTCAGGGGAAGAGCGGTTTACCCCCTATCCGACCGTCGATTGCGAAGTCGTAAAGCAGCGGCTTCTGGTTCGTTCCCCTTATCTCTCGCCGGAGCTTGCTCGCAATGCGTTGGGATTTTTTGCCACGGGAGATAGAGTCGAGTTCGGTGAATCTTCGGGGTTTGCCCTGAAAGGGAGAGCCGACTCGATCACCAAGGTTGCCGGAAACAGGGTTGATCTCGAGGAAATAACGGCCTACATCAAACAGCAGAAGGGGGTTGCCGACTGCCTGGTGCTGGCCCTTGAGGAGGGCGGCGGACGCCAGCATCGTATCGTTGCAATTATCGAGGGGGAGGGCGTGAACATCGAGGCGATGAGGAAGATCCTTGCCTTGCGTTTCGAACCGTATGCCCTGCCGCGGATAATGAAGTCGGTCGGACGGATGCCGATGAAAGAGAACGGGAAATACGACCGAGAGCAAATACTTCGACTCTTTGAGCAATGAACGGACTCGACGAAGGATTTATCGCCGGATATGCCTGCCTGAGCGCGCGGGCAGACCTGCTCGACCGGATTAATGTCTTTCCGGTTGCCGACAGCGATACCGGGGTCAACCTCCGTATCAGCCTGGGCCCCCTTCATTGCTGCCACGGGAAAAGGGACCTCATTGCAGACAGCCTTTTTCGTTGCGCAACCGGCAATTCAGGCAATATCGCCGCCTCCTTCTTCAGCGAGTTTCTTCGCGCCAAAGACCATAGCGACCTGTCCGGCAGGGCTCGAAAGGGACGGGACAAGGCATGGCAGGCAGTGGCCGACCCTCGCAACGGGACCATGCTCAACGTCTTTGATGCCCTGGCTGAGATTCTCCCGCAGGCACCGCTAAACGAGGAACATTTCCCTACGATTCTTGCCACCTTGCAGGAAGTGGTACTGACGACGACCGGGGAACTGGCCGATCTTCGCTCAGCAGGTGTCGTGGATTCCGGGGCCTTGGGGATGTACCTGTTCTTTGACGGATTTTTTCGTGCCGTCACCGGATATGCCGACAATAACAGACCGCTCGCCGATATTTTCCCAGATTTGCTTGCAATTTCTCCCCACTTCCATCCGGAAGCGACAGATTCCTTTTGCGTGGATGCACTTATCAGGCCGACCAATGGTCAAGCTCTAGAACAAAAAACGGCCTCCGACCTGGGTGAGAGTGTCGTTCTCATTCCCGACCGGGAACAGGTTAAGCTCCATATCCATACTTCCGATCCGCAGGAATTGCGGCAGAAGATAAGTCGGCTGGGCGAGATCATCTCCTGGTCGGATCAATCCATGCACAACGACCCCGCAATCTGGCGACAGAACCTGCGGCCGGACTGTCTTCACATTATGACCGATGCCGCGGGTTCCCTGTCTAAAGAGCTGGCCAAAAGACACGGCATTACCCTTTTGGACAGCTATATTGTTTCGGATGATATTGCCCGTCCCGAGAGCCTTTGCTCCCCGGAAGGTATTTATAGCCGAATGCGGGCGGGGGAAAAGGTGACCACCGCCCAGGCCTCGCTTGTCGAAAGGCATCAGCTGTACCGGGCCGTCTGTGAACAGTACGGCACAACCCTCTATCTCTGTGTAGGTTCCGCCTTTACCGGGAATTTTGCGACAGCCGTGGCCTGGAAGGAAAAACATGATTTGGGCGATCTTCTCAAAGTCATCGATACCGGTGCCGCCTCCGGCAGGCTTGCTGCCATTGCCCTGCTTACAGCCCGTTATGCCCAGACCGGAAAGAGTGCCCACAAGATCATATCCCATGCTGAATTCCTGGTCGACAACTGCAGGGAATATGTGTTTATTGATCTCCTTAGGTATCTCGTGGCCGGGGGCAGGGTTTCGCGTACCAGCGGTTTTTTCGGTGATCTGCTGCATATGAAGCCGGTGATCAGCCCTTCACCGGACGGGGTGGTCAAGGTGGGCATGGTCCGTAATCGCGACGCACAGCTTGCCTTTGCCGAAGAGAGATTGCGAAGAGAGACCACCAAATCGAAAAAGGTGTTTGTACTGTTGCAGTACTCGGATAACGAGGACTGGGTGTCGGAGATGGCCCGGGAATGGATACCGGCCCGTTTTCCCGAAGTGGAGATTGCTGTGGAGCCGCTTTCGCTTACCTCCGGCGTACACATGGGACCGGGGACCTGGTCGATCGCCTTCGGCCCGGTTGTTTAATATGGTGGGTCTTTTACGAGCCCATCTATACGGACAGGATCACTTTTTACGAGATCATCTCCTATGAAAGTCGCCGTCATTATACCGGTATATAATCACCAGGAGCAGGTGGCGGAGGTCATCCGGGAGACTTTGGAGTTGCAGCTGCCGGTTTTTGTGGTTGATGATGGATCCACCGATGAAACCCCTGGTATTCTCGAGTCCCTGGAAGGGGTTACCGTTCTTCGCCATCCGAGAAATCAGGGAAAGGGTGCCGCGCTACTCACCGGTTTTGCTGCGGCGGCGTCAAAAGACTGCGATTGGGCCTTGACCCTTGATGCCGACGGCCAGCACTGTCCTGGGGACGGCAGCGCCTTCCTGGAGGTCGCCCGACGGGGCGAGAGAGTGATTGCAATTGGAAACCGGCAGGGAATGGCCCAAGACAATGTTCCCTGGACCAGCAGATTCGGTCGCTTGTTCTCCAATTTCTGGGTGTGGGCTGCCGGCGGTCCGTGGGTTAATGATTCTCAATCCGGTTTCAGGCTCTACCCTCTGCCGGAGGCCTTGCATCTAGAGGTCAGGGCACGGCGCTATCAATTTGAAGTCGAAATACTGGTGAAGGCCAAACGCAAAAATATCCGGACAGTCGAGGTGCCGGTTTCGGTTGTGTACCAACCCAAAGGGGTGCGAATCAGCCATTTTCATCCCTGGCAGGATTTTTTCAGGAATTCAGCCACTTTTTCCCGGTTGATCTTTTCCCGATTGTTTCCTGGTGATAGATGAGAATCGATTTTTACAAGCTGCTGGTGAAAACGGCCAACCATATAGGATCCTGGTTCTTTGTCGCCGTTGCCAGGGGTATTGCTGCAGGCTTTTTTGCCCTCCCCGGGCGCACCAGGGAGAGTCGCCGTCTGTATGCCTTGCTCTATCCCGAATGCGGCCGCCTGTTTCATCTGTGGTGCACCTTCAGGCAGTTTCAGAACTTCACGACTATCCATATAGATCGCTATCTTGCCAATCAGGGGCGGTCGATCGAGGTGGTCTCGGAGGGGATGGAGCAGCTCGAAGAGGTCATCGGAAGCTCCGGTGCCATTCTCCTCATGTCGCATTTTGGGAATTGGGAGATGGCGGCCCGGCTCTTGATGCAAAAACGCCGGGACCTTCGCCTGCTTTTGTATATGGGGGTCAAGGAGAAAGAGGGGGTGGAAAAAACCCAGAAAGAAGAACTGCGCCGGGCTGGTGTGACCATAATCGGTGTCGACCGGCAAGCTGGTTCCCCTTTTGCCGCAGTCGATGGTGTTAAACTTCTGCAGGAGGGGGGTATTGTCTCGATGACCGGGGATATTGTCTGGAGAGCCGACCAGCGTTGTCTTGAGGTGGCCTTTTTAGGAGGGGTCGCCTCCCTGCCCGAAGCCCCCTTCGTCTTCTCGCTGGTATCGGGTTCTCCGATATATGTCTTTTTCGCCTTTCGAGCCGGGGACGGCTACCGGCTGGCTTTATCAAAGCCAATATGGGTACGGGCAGCGAGCAGGGGGGAAAGGCGAAAGGCAATTGTCGAGGCTGCCCAGCACTATGCCGATCTGCTGGAAGACGCCTTGCGCACCCATCCGCTTGAATGGTATCATTTCGATCGCTTCGTTCATTTTCCGGCTTCAAAGGATGAGTCTTCCCGGTGACAACATAAAGAAAATGCTCGCCGAACCTATAATTTTCTTTTCTTTTTACAGGAAATAAGGGTAAGATTCCATCTCTTTGCATTTTTATCTTCTAAAACATGCTACCCAAACGACCTGCAATGACCAGAGATGTACTGCAAGAAAAAATCCTGACCATCCTTGTCGAAGATTTTGAGTTTGAAGACCCCAAACTCGATGATAATCTCAGAGATGATCATGGCTTTGACAGCATAGACGCCATCGAACTTCTGGGAAAAGTTGAGCTTATCTTCGGCTTTAACCTGACAAGAGACGAGAAGGAAAAGGCCATGGAAATCCGGACAATCAATGACATCCTCGATTATCTGGATAAAATCTGGGAAGGCCGTACCGGTTCGCCGATGCCTCCGTCTTGACGATGAATCGACGAGTCGTCATTACAGCCTGTTCTGCCATCACCCCGATAGGCTATGGGAAAAAAGACATCACCGACAGTCTGTTGCAGGGAAAATCGGGGATCAGACCCCTCCGTGATGATGGCCTGTTGACCAATCACATTCACTCTCGGGTATTCGGTACCGTCGATTATCCCATTGCCTATGGGTTCAACCGTTCCCAGCGGAAGACCATGGGCCCGGTTGCCTATTATGCCTGCCAGGTGGCAAAAGATGTCTTGTCCGCATCGGGGCTCTCCAAGGAGTTCATTACCTCCGGGCGTCTCGGTGTGGCCTTCGGATCTACCCATGGCAGCCCGACGGTTCAGCGGGATATCTACAAGACCTTCTTTATGAATCTGGACGAGGGACTGTCTTCCATCGGTGCCGTGGACTATCTCCGTTCCATGGTACATACGACAGCGGTGAACATTACCCGCATGTTTGGCATAACCGGCCGGGTCATCGCCTCATCGACAGCCTGCACAACCAGCAGCCAGGCCATCGGTTTCGGATATGAGATGATCAAATTCGGCATGCAGGATGCGATGATCTGTGGCGGGGCCGATGAGTACGACACCACCACGGTTGCGGTCTTCGATAATCTGCTTGCCTGTTCGGTTGCTTACAACGAAACACCGGAGCAGACGCCGCGCCCTTTCGACAGGAATCGTGACGGTTTGGTGGTCGGCGAGGGA
>Ga0307440_1000579_pt1 | contig 18080 bp, 13 predicted proteins | sample SalMarWE160410MG_FD_202150 | JGI IMG/M metagenome (GOLD analysis project Ga0307440, IMG submission 202150) | Salt marsh sediment microbial communities from the Plum Island Ecosystem LTER, Massachusetts, United States - WE1604-10 | ecosystem: Environmental > Aquatic > Marine > Intertidal zone >... | reverse complement strand
CTTCCCCCGGCTTTGCCCCTTGCGCCATCTTGATCTGGATGACATCGGCGTTCATCAGATAGTGCGGGGTTACCCCGAAGCGCCCCGAGGCGACCTGTTTGATCCGTGATACCCGCTCGGTCCCGAACCTGTCCGGATCCTCCCCGCCCTCGCCGCTGTTGGAGAATCCGCCCAGGCGGTTCATGCCGATGGCAAGTGCTTCATGGGCCTCCTGGCCCAAAGCGCCGATGGACATGGCGGCAGAATCAAACCGCGGGTAAAAGGTTTTCGCCGGCTCCACCTTTTTGATCGGAATCGAAGAAGACGACTTTTTGAGTTTAAGGAGATCTCTCAGGCAGGCAGGGGGACGACTGTCCACCAGACTGGAATACAGCTTATAGTCATCGTATTCTCCGGTGCGCACGGCTTTCTGCAGGGCCTGGACCACATCCGGATTATAGGTATGGTATTCGCCGCCATGGATATATTTATAGAGGCCTCCGCGGGGAAGCGGTTTAAATGCTCGTTTCCAGGCAAGACGGGACAAACGATCCTGATCTTCCTGAAAATCGGAAAAGTCTGCTCCGCCGATGCGGCTGATCACCCCTTTAAAACAAAGCTCAGTCACTTCGTCTGCAAGTCCGACTGCCTCGAACAGCTGGGAGCAGCGATAGGAGGCGATGGTTGCAATTCCCATTTTCGACAGGATCTTGAGCAGGCCCTTGTCGATACCCTTTCGGTAGTTGCGGATGGCCTGGCGAAGAGTCAGTGAGATATATCCTGCATCCACCAGACTGCCCAGAGTTTCGTAAACAAGGTAAGGGTATACCGCAGTTGCCCCCACAGCTATTAAAACCGCAAAATGATGGGGATCACGAGCACTTGCCGTCTCGACGATGATGTTGGTGTCGCACCGCCGGTTGTTTTCAGTCAGGCTGTGTTGAATCGCACCCACGGCCATGGGGGCTGGAATCGGCAGGGTCTCTGGGGAAATATTGCGATCGGAGAGGATGACAAGAACAGCGCCCTTGGCCGTTTCTTGCAACGCCTGTTTGCAGAGTTTTTCAATGGCACTGCTAAGGCCGAGTTCTCGAGGATAGTTGAGGTCCAGGATCACGTGTCGGTAATGGGTTTTGTCCAGCTTGAGAAGTTGGCGCATATCGCTGTAGACCAGCACCGGCGTTTGAAACATGACCCGGTAGGCATGTCCTTCCGTCTCATCGAAAACGTTCTGCTCTTTTCCGATACAGGTGGCAAGCGACATGACATGACGTTCCCGCAGCGGATCGATGGGAGGATTGGTCACCTGGGCGAACATCTGACGGAAATAGTCATAGAGGTTGCGCACCCGGCTTGATAATACAGCCATCGGAGTATCGTCGCCCATGGAGGAAACCGGTTCCTGGCCGCTCTCGCCCAGCACTTGTATTACCTGCTCCACCTCTTCGTTGCTGTAGCCAAAGAGTTTCTGATAGCAGAGTAACCGGTCGTCGTCCAGCGCCCTTTTCCCTGAATCAAGCCTGTTATTGGTATCAAATGACTTGAGGTGACGACAACATTTGTCCATCCACATCTTATAAGGATGACGACCTTTCAGTTCCCGGTCGATATCCCAGGAACTCCATCGAGTGCCGGTCAGGGTGTCGATCACCAGGAGTTCCCCTGGACCCACCCGTCCTTTCTCCAGCACTTCGTCCGGCCCATAGTCCCAGATCCCGACTTCGGAAGCAAGGGTGATGAGCTTGTCTTTGGTCACCACGTACCTGGCCGGCCGTAATCCGTTGCGATCAAGTCCACAGGCAGCAAATCGGCCGTCGCTCATGACGATACCAGCCGGTCCGTCCCAGGGTTCCATATGCATCGAGTTGAAATCATAGAAGGCCCTTAAGTCCTCGTCCATATCGGAACGGTTCTGCCAGGCGGGCGGTATGAGCAGGCGGAAGGCCCGAAACAGGTCCATGCCCCCGGCAAGAAACAGCTCAAGCATATTGTCGAGGGCCGAGGAGTCGGACCCGGTTTCGTTGACAAAGGGTGCTGCCTCCTCCATATCGGGCAGCAGCGGGGAGCGGAATTTGTAGGAACGGGCTCTGGCCCATTGCCGGTTTCCAGTTATGGTATTGATCTCCCCATTGTGGGCGAGATAGCGGAAGGGATGGGCAAGTGCCCACTTCGGCAACGTATTGGTGGAAAAACGCTGGTGGAACAAGCAGATTGCCGACTGCATCCGAATGTCTCCCAGATCGGGATAAAAGCTGGTCAGATCCGCTGGACGGCAGAGCCCTTTATAGACGATCACCAGGTTGGAGAGGCTGGCGATATAAAAATCGGGATCATCGATAATCCGTTTTTCAACCCGCCGTTTCACCATGTAGAGTCGTCGTTCCAGGTCCTTCGAACCCCAACCGAAAGGGCCGTTAAAAAGGACCTGGGCAATGAGGGGCATATTATCCCTGGCAATGTCACCCAGCACTTCAGGTTCGACCGGAACCGGCCGCCAGCCGACCACGGAGAGCATCTCCTTTTCGAGCTCCTGGTCGATAATGTCGCGGGCAATTTCCGCCTTTTTCCATTCTCGGCTGAGAAACACCATTCCAACTCCGTATCTGCCTCCGAGTCTCCACCCCTCCTCCTTTGCTATTTCCTGGAAGAAGCTGTCCGGCTTTTGAAGCAGAAGGCCGCAGCCGTCGCCGGTTTTTCCATCAGCGGCAATGCCCCCGCGATGGGTCATTCGTGCCAGTGATGTTATTGCAGTACGTATCAGCCTATGGCTGGCTTCACCCTCAAGATGGGCTATAAGACCGAAGCCACAGTTATCTTTCGGTTCCTGGGTATACAGGGTCATTGTGTCCTCTTGTGGGGGGATCTTTTGGTTGTTGAAGGCTGAATTTTGAAAATTCTTCTGTTAATGTAAGCATATTGGATGGGACAAGCTACCATTCTTTTTGTCAATTAGGTGCACGTCAACATGCATTATTTTCCATTTTTTCTTTGAGTGAACCGTGATGTATACCTATAGTATCGGGAGACGGCGGATAAATGGGCTTTTGGAAACACGCTCTCCCTTTACTGAAATCCGATTGCCCTTGCCACTCAGCCCATCGGAAAGAACGGGAGCGAACTGTTTGTCTCTCGGGGCTTTGCACCCGGGATGGCGTGAGCGTTGGCCCCTCGGGATGGGTTTATGGAGTCCCGCGAAATGAATAGCTCACTCTCTGGATCAGTGGCTGAACATTTGTGGTATGAGATACGAACACGCCACAAGGGGTACTGAGCTGAGTGACAGTTTTTCAGGAGTAAGGCACTAAAAAGAGTCGTCTGTTGGAGTTTTACAATTATCAAAACCACCTGGGATTACTTAAACCATGTCGTCATCATTAGATCTTTCTTCATGTATACAAGATATTCAGTATAACTGCGATATTTCAGATGCCCGGGACCATGGCATTTATTCAATGTGCACCATGGTCCTTAAACTTCGAAATCTCTATAAGTGGGAAAAGGGTTTGCAGCCATGGGAGGAACCGGAATCCTCCGATCTCCTTGACTGGATCGATGTCAAAGAGACTTATTGGAAAAGCATTGCCGAAGAGTCGTATCGTCCTCTGAATGCGGCGGGAAAGAGTTTGCCGCCCCTCGATCTCGAAGATATCAATGCGGTTCTCAACGGCAACAATGTATTGTACGGTGCGGGGTATGGCCGTTCCATGAAGGTGGTATTCTTTCTTGCCGAGAAGATGGAAGAGCGCGAGGATGAAGGGTGCCCGATAATCATCCTGGGAAAAGAATGGGCCAGGGAGATGTCCAGCCCGTTTGCCATGGTCCAGGACGGTTTGATTATAATTAGAAGGGAGGCTTTGCGGTTCTTTTTTTGGGACCAGGTTCAGGAGGTACGATCTTCCTGTCGAAGCTCGCTGAAAGAGGCCTTGGAATATTATGGGGTGCTCAATAACGGTACGCTTGATCAGAAGCGATTCAGGCAGTCCCTGGATACCATCGTCGAGCAGGAGATGAACCTTTTTATCTACCATGAGATCGGCGAAGCCTTGCAAACAACATTGGATTCCCAAACGCTGCAGGCGATCATCGGTCACTTTCCTGGTTCGGTGATGGAATTTGTCGGGCGAGGGGTCAAGGATATCCTGGCCGATACGCATCCTCAGGGGGTGTTGGCCTATGTGATCAGGGAAAAGCGGCGATCGTCACTCGGGTTTTATCTCACCTTCCTCGATGGTCTGAGAGAAAAGCTTTTTCCGGAAATAAAATTGGCCTGGCAACTTTTCCTTGCCGATCAAAACTGGCATCATATCGAAGAGGCACGCACCCAATGTCGTAACAGAAATCTACGGGTAGCCGGGCAGATAAAGGAGATCTCTGCAATGATCGGCACTGACTCGGAAGAAATAATAGTGCGGCGTTTTGATGAACAGATCCTTGCCCCCATAGGATTGGAAAAGCCCAAGGAGGCATAAAATACTACAAGGAGCCAGCTATGCTAGATACCAACCCTTTGGAAGATTTACGTATTTTGACTTTTGTAGGCGATCTCTACGAGGATCTGGAGCTTTGGTACCCAAGGCTTCGATTTATTGAAGCGGGGGCCCATGTGGTGGTGGCGGGAACCTCTGCAGGTGTCATCTACAGGGGGAAGAACGGTTATCCCTGTAGGTCGGATGCGGTCATCGACGATATGAACTCCAGCGATTTTGACGGGGTCTTCTGCCCGGGTGGCTTCATGCCGGATAAACTCCGTCGTGATCCGAAAGTATTGAAGTTGATCAGAGACTTTACCGAGGAAGGGAAATTGGTTGCGGCCATCTGTCATGGCGGATGGATTCCGATATCCGCAGGGGTATATAAAAATGTCCATGTAACGGGATCTCCGGGAATAAAGGACGATCTCGTAAACGCAGGGGCGATATGGGAAAACGCCTCTGTGGTTGTGGATAGAAATTTCGTCTCCAGTCGGTGTCCCGATGACCTTCCGGACTTCTGCCTTGCTTGTATCGAGGTGCTAAGAAGTCTTAAAGAAAAGTGATCAGGTATTGCCGAAATCAGATTGAGCCGTAGCTGTGGAGACCGGAGAGGATGAAGTTCACGCCATAGTAGGTGAAGATTACCGAAACAAATCCGATAATGGCCAACCAGGCGACCCGTTTCCCTCCCCAACCTCGGGTGTAGCGGGCATGGAGAGTGATGGCATAGATAAACCAGGTTATGAGCGACCACGTCTCTTTTGGATCCCAGCTCCAATAGGTACCCCAGGCGGTATTGGCCCAAACGGCTCCTGTGATGATTCCGGCAGTGAGCCAGATAAAGCCAAACATCATTGTTTTGTGTGTAATGTCTTCTATTTGCCTAAGAGGAGGAAGACTTCCGATAAGCGTATCTGAAGATCCTTTGCCTTCCTGGGTATTCTTAATAAGATACATAAGGCCCAGACCTGCAGCGATCGTAAAAGCCGAATAACCGATGAAGCAAGTGATGACATGGGCGATAAGCCAGTTGGATTGCAGCGCGGGAACGAGTGGGCTTATGCCTTGGGTTACATCGCTTGAAAAAGAGGCATAGGCCATTGCCAGAAAGGCAAACGGTACCGCAAAAACACCTATTATTCGGAGCTTGAACCTCCATTCGATTATCAGATAGAATGCGATAATGGCCCAGGCGAAAAAGACCACAGATTCGTACATATTGGTGAGTGGGGCATGCCCTATGCCCATTTGGTAGGATTCGTGCCAACGCAAACCGATCCCAATGGTGTGGATGATAAAGGCCAGGAGGGTAAAGCCTGTGGCAAATTTTCCCAGTCTTTTCGCCTTGAACACAAACAGTCCGACATACAGCAGCGTCGAAAACAGGTAGGTAAAGGTGGTGATACCCAAAAGGTCTGAACTCGTCATGAAAACCCCATAAATCGGTTGTCGTTAATTGGTATCTATCAGGAAACGGTATGTTGATTATCCATTGCAGCCTTTAACTTTTCCGAAAGTGCCGAAAAAATCTTATCAAATCCGACTTTATTCTTGTTTGCCGAGCCGGCCATATAGATCGAGGTCTTTTTACCCTTCACAGACAGGAGCAGCCAGACCCTGCGGTGGGATGTAAAAAAACTGACAAACAAGCCCAAAAGCAACAAGGCGCAGCCGATATAGACCCACCAGACTCCTGGGTCTTTTGCAACCTGCAGGCCGGTTGCATATAACTGTTGGCCAAGGATAAGGTACTGTTTTCCGCCTCGTTTAACTGTAGCTTTACCGTTAGTGTCCAGCCATAATACCGATGGGGTCCCACTTGCATCCGACAGCCAGATCTTGATGCGCTTGACCTTCTCGCCTGCACTGTCTTCATTGATCACGCCGAAGCGCAATCCCTCTTTCTGCCATTCCAAAGGCTTCTGGTAAGGAGCCATGAAGATCTTTTCCTTGCCCGTCTCCTGGTTGGTGATAGACAATATGAAATCGTTGTAGGCTTGATAGCTCGATTGATAAAAGGTAACGCCTTTGTAGGTAAGAGGGGTATTCACTTTTATGATTTTATGCAAGATCTGGCGTTTGTTTTCCAGGACTGTAAGATTCGAACGATATTCTTTCGGCATGCCATTGGAATAATAGTCGATCGAGAATCCATCACAACGGACCGTAAAGCCCAAATCAAGGAAATTCCCGGTATCGTTGATCCGTACCTTGTTGGTGCTTTCACCTTCTACAATGGATACATTTCCTTTAAATCCCAGAACTGAACCGATGATGGCGCCAACCAGGATCACCAGGATGGATCCATGGACCATAAACACACCAAGTCGGGTCCAGGCCCCTTTCTGGCTGCAAAGAAGAGTGCCGTCTTCCGTTTGGCGGGATTGAATTTTCCAACCCATTTTTGCAAGAAGCCCCGATATCTTTTCGGTTACGGCCATTGGGTCTCCGGAAACCGTCCAGGAGGCATTGCGTTTCATGGCCATTAGGCGTTTTGGAGGGGTTGCCAAATTGTCGGCTGTGATTTGTTTCCAGATACGGGGGAGGCGGTCTATGCTGCAGATGATCAAGTTGGCACTCAAAAGAGCCAGCAAGGCTTTGAACCATAATGATCCATAGAGATCTTCCAGATGAAACAGATCAAAGAAGCGGGCTACCTGGGGGCCGAACTTTTTAATATACCACTCAGGGGCCTCGTTCTGGGGAATGATGGTCCCGAAAATCGAAACAACTGAGATCGTACACAAGGTGACGATGGCGAGTTGCACTGAGGCAAAGAAGTCCCAGATTGCGGGAAAGAGACCTTTCGGCGATTTTTTTTCAACCATATTTTAGAGAAAACGTTTAAGAATTAACAGTCTCGTGAAATCTTTGAATTGAGGATGGCTGCGTAAATAGGTAACCTCTGCAAGGTGTGCAAATTTATTATTATTTCTGAGTACTAAGGGTACGTCGTGACAATAAAAAATGTATAACAACAATGCAGGTAAGCAAACATAGTGAGTGAGACTCCGGATGGGAGATTTTACGACGCCATCAAGAATTATTATTAATACAAATTCAGATATGTGCTACCACGCATGACTGGTGATTGCAACTAAAAAGCAAAGGAGTTGAGCATGTGTATCAAACCACTAAACGATGATACCGCATTGTTGATTTTAAAAATAAATGGTGTAGTGTCACCCAATCAAAAAAATTATTGTAAAATACTACGAGAGAGGATGTAAATGGAGCCAATAATCTGGGCGGAAGGATTCAGCGTTGGTGTTTCCGAGATGGATAACCAACATAAAAAACTCATTGCCATGATCAACAGGCTAATAGCCGAACCCAAGGCAACAGTCCAATCGGAAACAATTTCAGATTTGCTCAATGATATGATCAACTATGCCCAGGAACATTTTCGCGACGAAGAGGCATTGATGTCGGAACATTCCTACCCTTTCAAATATCTTCAGACAGAACAACACAAATCTTTTATCAAAAGGACTGTAGATTTCTGTTCTGCCTCAGAAGGTGGAGTCGATATCGTTCCCCAGGCCATGCTTGAATATTTGAAGGGCTGGCTTATCCATCATATTCTGGAACAGGATATGAAGTATAAGGCCTTTTTTATCGAACGGGGACTTTCCTGATCCGTCTTCCTGGTTATTGCAGGGAGAGGCCTTTGTGTGTCTTCCATAGGCAGCAGTCCAAGAAGATTGTTTTGTTCTTGCCATTCACTGTAAAAAGAAGTATACAGATATGTTACGTTGAGATATTATGGAGATAATCGGATATTTTCTTCAGGGAGTCTGTTTAGAGTTCGTGGGAAGATAGAATGAGATATGATTTAAGGAGAGTGTACAATGGCAAAGGTATGTGAGATTTGTGGAAAAGGTCCGGCTACGGGTAATAATGTTTCCCATGCCCATAACAAAACCAGACGACGTTGGCTTCCGAACCTGAAAAGAGTCCGGATGGTGACGGAAAATGGTGGTTCAACTCGGGCTAAGGTCTGTACCCGCTGTATACGCTCTGGGGTTGTTGTTAAACCTGCATAAGGAGCTTCTTTATAATAAGAATGAAGGCGAGTGGAGTCTATCCAGCTCGCCTTTTTTTGTTTGTCGGCTTCGCAAAAAGTTTGTCGGCCGACAATTCAATCTCGTAGCTTGTTGGATTATAGTGTTGCCCCAGCAGTGTTCGGGATGCTTACGAGGCTATTTTAGTTGAGGTGATCGGTTATGACTGAAAATGACGTAAAATTTCTATCCGTTGAAGAAGCATTGAAGATCGTTGCGGCCATTCAGGAAGAAGAGGACATAAACCGGATGGATAAGCGGGTATTGACGGTTTATAATTATGAAGACAAGGAAATATGCTGGTTTGATTATGACGAAGTGATGGCAGCGGTCGGAGCCGAGGGGAAGAAAAAGGCTGAAAAATCCGTTGTACAGGATTATATCCTCCACCATATTCCTGACTGGGCCAAAACTATTTGACATGAGCAATCTGAGCAAGGAGCAACGGGAACGTTACAGTCGCCACATTCTCTTGCAAGATATTGGCGAAGAGGGTCAGAAAAAGCTCCTTGCGGCCAAAGTACTTCTAGTCGGGGTTGGAGGACTGGGCTCTCCGATTGCGCTTTACTTGACCGCAGCAGGGGTCGGGACACTCGGAATTATCGACAGCGACAGAGTCGATCTCTCTAATCTGCAACGACAAATTGTCCATTTTACAAAGGATATCGGTCGGGAAAAGATTCAATCCGCCCAGGAAAAACTCAATGCTCTCAACCCGGATGTTACGATCAGGACCTATAATCAGCGTCTGGATGCGGGAAATATCAGAAATATTATTGCCGGATATGATTTCGTTGTCGATGGAACGGACGATTTCCCGACTAAATTTTTAATAAACGATGCCTGTGTAGCGGCAGGGATCGCCTTTTCTCATGGCGGGATATTGCGGTACGACGGTCAGACCATGACCGTCCTACCCGGAAAATGTGCCTGCTATCGGTGCGTCTTTAGAAACCCTCCTCCCCCCGATATCGCTCTTCTCTGTTCCAAGGCAGGACTTCTGGGCGCTGTGGCTGGAATGCTGGGGACCATCCAGGCTGCGGAGGTTCTGAAATACATCACCGGAACGGGAGAGCTTTTAACCGACACCCTGCTAACCGTTAATGCCCTGACCATGGATTTTAGGAAAGTCAGTCTGAAAAGACAGACGGAATGTCCAGCCTGCGGGGGAATTGCAGACGGGCAGTTGGGTCGATAGTGTTTTCAGTCAGATTCTTCTCTATTTGCAAAAGCCAGATGAATCACGTGATGGGAAAAATTTGTGTAGGACACTAAAGAGGCTTACAACACAAAAAATCTTTTTACAATTACTTACTAAATTTGTTGCAGCTGTAAGGCTTGGCCCTGTCGGACCGGTTAATTAAACCTGTTTAACCATTCCTCCAATTCCATGGGTTCGGGAGTGGAAAATTTCGCTGCCCTCCAGGTGCTCTGGTTTTTGAATTCCATTCCATATTGAATTACCGATACCGGGCGATCCGAGGATACGACAACCAGGAGGGTGTCCGAGTGCTCTGTTGAAAAGCGCAGAGCCGAATTGTAGCGTGCGCCTCGTGCCCGATCCTCCCCGTGGATGGTGCGACCGTCGAGCAGACAGGCAAAACCGTAGAGACGGCAGTCGCTGCCGATATGGAGAGCCCCGTCGACCTTCGATAATGCGCAGGCAAGTTCCAAAAGGTCGGCTTGTCTGAGATCCATTGGACGGTACAGAGGTTGTCCGGAGATATGGGTTGGAGTGGGATTCAAATCCAGGACCAGGCTGCAGCCGTGTTTTTGATTCTGGGCATTGTGGACAAGGGTGGAAATAATTTGAAACAACTGGGTCCTGACCGTCGTATCAAGCTTGTAATCAATCAAGGCCTCCTCCACCTCGAATAACTTTGCCTGGTGGGTGGTTGAGCTGAATCTTCCGTCGGCAAAGCTGCAGATGCCGTCTTCGTTCATCTTCAGAAACCCGGTTCTGCCCTGAAAGTCTGCTATCAGGCAAAAATCCGGCAATGTTCTATCCGATATGCCAAGAATCGTTTGGCCGTCGGAGATCAATTTACGGCCAGAGTGGGTTACGGATTGCAACAGCTTCCTCACGTGTTTGTAATGGTCGAGTTGAGGCTGTTCGTTAATCTTGAACCGTGCCAGGAATTTGATCTGGTGCATAAGCTGCGGTTCGACAAAAATCAACTCCCCTGATGGCCAGGCCCGTTCTTCACGCGTTTTGGAAATGCCTAAAACGGCATCCAGAATAGGATAGATCCGCAACTTTGCTTCACCGCCGAACCGGGAAGCCGTCTCCTTTTTGATGTGGTCACGGATTGCATGCATATCGTATTCACGAAGGAAACTTCCGGAGATACCTGTATACAGGTCTTTTTTGTTGGCCATATCATGAGAAAAGCGCAGCACAGTATGTTCAAGCCAACGCTCTGTCGGGCCGATGCTGAAAACATCGGGATGATGTTCGGTAAACCACATCTGGTAGGCAACCGTTGCAGATTTCCCTCCATACGAGATTACGCCGTCAAGCTGAATATCATTGCAATATTCGATCAGATTGTATGTTGAGCGGTTGGAATAAATGCCCTCCCTTTCGGCCCAGTTTCTGCCTTCGAGGTAGCTGCTTCGCAGAATCGATATATGGTCTCCAAGGAGGTTCTGGGGATCAAAGATATGCAACGGGCCTTTGGGTTTCAAGCTGTAGATAACGGCTACGCTGCTAGGACCTGAGAAGAGCGAAATACCAGCACGCAGACCTCTTATGGTATCTCTGATACACGTCGCAACGAATTCTTGGTCCTGATTTTTCATAGGCCGGCTTTAGAGCAGAGGCTGTATAGAGGAATACTTGGTCATCTCCAACCAACGAGAAAAAATTATTAACCTTACGTTTATTTGATGTAAATTAACGTACACATGATACCAAAATGAAATCTTTTTGTCGTTTTTTTATATATTTTATCAGGAAATAAATTCTCTTTTGTGAATTTTATATTTGTTTTTCATGGGATTTTTTTAGATAATCGGGAAATAACATATTTTAAAGGGAAGAACAGGCGGTTGCCGGTTCTTCCCTTTGAGTTTTCAAGTAATACCGGAGAGCAAACGAAATGAAACGAAAAGCTTCAATCAATCTCAAAGTCAACGTGCTTGTCATAGCTAGTCTGTTTTTGCTGGGTTTGTTGACGTTAGCAATTTCTGCTTACACAATGTTTAAACGGGGGCATGAAGAGGTCTCTGCTTATCGATCTGAAATAATGGCAGAAAAAAAAGATCTCCTGCAATCTCTGATCAACGTTGCCTATCATATTGCCGAGGCTAATTATGCTGAGTCTAAGGATACCGAAAAACTGAAAAAACATTATGGGGATATTGTCCGGAGCGCCGTGAATGAGGCCTATGGGGTCCTTGAGGCATCCTATGAGAACGAGGCCCTCGGGAGCATGGATGCCAGGAAAGAGTATGCCCGGAAAGTCATTGAAAAGATGCGTTACGGGCAGGACGGCAAAGGGTATTTCTGGCTCAATGATCTCCACCCACGGCTGATAATGCATCCATTCAAACCGCAGGATGCTGGAAAGGATATGTCGGATTACGACCTTGGAGGGATCAAGGTATACAAAGAATTCGTAAAAGCCGCTGAACAGGAGGGTGGAAGCGGGTATGTAGAATATTCAACCAAACAGTATTCATCCGGAGGTGAACAGCTGAAAAAGAAGATCTCCTATGTGAAGCTGTTCAAGCCCTGGGGATGGGTTATTGGTTCGGGCATTTACCTGGAATCGACAGAGGCGGATTTAAAACAAAAGACATTGAACACTATCAATTCGCTACGTTACGGTAAGGACGGTAAAGACTATTTTTATACCATGGACTCTGTAACCAGAAAAATGCTGCAGCATCCGAACCAGAAACTGGTCGGCAAGGAAGATACCTTTTTTAAAGATCCGGACGGCAAGCAGCAGATTGTTGCCCAGATAAATATCGCCAAGGAGAAAGGGGAAGGCTTTGATTCGTATAAATGGCCTAAGTTGGGAGAAAAGGAGCCGCAGCCGAAGTTGACCTTTGTCAAACTATTTAAGAATTGGAACATGATCATAGCCACAGGGATCTATGTCGATGATGTGGATAAGGTTATTGCCAAAAAAGAGAACGAGATATCGAGTGCCATCCGGACAGAAATCGCAAAAATGGTTGGGATCATAGTCCTGATTTTATGTATTGCAGTCGTCGTCTCTTATTTTGTGGTTGCCAAGGGTGTTGTGAAACCGATACGCAAAATGATTGTTCTTCTTCAGGACATCGCCGAGGGAGAGGGCGATCTGACCAAGCGAATTACTGAAAAATCAGGAGACGAAACCGAAGAAATGGCTGGTTGGTTCAATATTTTCATCGAGAAGATCCACACAATTATCAAAGATGTTGCAGCGGATGCGATGAATCTGGAAAGATCCTCCAAGGATCTCCATCAAATTTCCGTGCAAATGGCCGGGGGAGCAGAACAGACTTCTGAGAAGGCCAGTACCGTTGCGGCTGCAAGCGAGGAGATGAGCTCGAACATGAATTCGGTGGCTGCCGCCATGGAAGAGGCTGCGACCAACGTCAATATGGTAGCTGCGGCGACGGAGGAGATGTCGGCTACGATCAATGAAATTGCTGAAAATACCGAGAAGGCACGCAGTATTACGAGTGATGCGGTGGGTCAGACCAGCAGTGCGTCCAATCAGGTGGAAGAACTGGGCAGGGCGGCCCGTGAAATCGGCAAGGTTGTGGAAGCCATAACGGATATCTCCGGCCAGGTCGATCTGCTTGCCTTGAACGCAACCATTGAGGCTGCCAGAGCCGGGGAAGCAGGGAAAGGATTTGCGGTCGTTGCCAATGAAATCAAGGAACTTGCCCGACAGACAGCCGAGGCCACCGGTGAGATTAAGAACAGGGTGGAGAGCATCCAGACGACCACGGAAGGAACGGTCAGGGAGATCAATAGTGTTTCCGGGGTGGTAAAGGAAATAGATTCCATTGTTTCGACAATTGCCACCGCAGTGGAAGAACAATCCGTGACCACGAGAGAGATTGTCAGCAATGTCTCCCAGGCTTCGATGGGTCTGGGCGAGGTGAACGAAAATATTGCCCAAAGCTCAGGAGTGTCTACTGACATAGCACGCGAAATAAGCGAGGTAATGCATGCGTCAACCGAGATATCAAACAGTTGTGCGGAGGTCAAGGCTAACTCCGAACAACTGACTGAACTTGCAAATAGGCTTAACGCCATGGTTCGCAAGTTTAAGATTGAATAAGCGTTCTCGGCTGACTGGGAATTTTTTATGACGAAAGGGGCCTTGAATTGCTGCGGCAATTCAAGGCCCCTTAGGTTTTGGTGAGTATAAATCTATTCGGAATGCTGGGCCAAAAGTCGAACATGTTCTTTTCTCGGAAAATAGAAGAGCATAGTTACGAATGCCACCAGGGTGAGCAGATACAGATCCGTTCGGTCCTTTCCAAGAAAAAAAAGGATAAGGCCGAAAACCCCTATGCTTTCACACATTGCCAATGCAACAACCATTGACACGAAATATTTCCGCACCATTGGGTTTTGGCCGGCCGTGTTGCCTGCTTTCTCATTATCGGGCCGGGATAATATATAATTACGCATATAACCTGTAACTATCAGTATGATGAAAGCGACAATATATACACCCATTTTTACGGACTCGAAGGTCTTTGGATCGAGGTTTTTCTGCAGGGTGGGTTCCTGTTGTATTCCCAACATAAGGTAAAATAGAGGACCGATAACCAGGCATAGCCAAATCATCCTCATTGGTAATAACGTCTTATTCAGCTCTTGCTCGGAAATCATAATTTCACCTTAATGACAGCGCTGTCTTTTGTTGATAGCTTTTGAATCGGTTTCTTCCGGGTCGTTATAACGGGTATTGTTAGGTTTTGGCAATAAAAAAGGAGTGCCGTATCTATTGGTCCTGTGGTGTGATCTCGGTATAATGCCGTTTACAATCAATTGATTTGCAGGATGGATGCGTGAGCTTATTATCCATGGCAAGCTCTCTAAAAATACGATATAGTCCTGGGCTATCTCCTGAATAACCCAAGGGCGAGGGCTTCGAAGATGTCCGTTTTGTGGTTCTTCCGGATTGAGTACTTACCTATAACGCGGGAGGCGGAGGGCGCCCGGAAGCGATGCACTCTGCCGGATTGTTCCTTTCAGCTTTACAAAAGTACGCTTCATTTGGATAACCCGTTTTGTTGAGTCCGAAAAAATTACCCGTTATTACCCATAAACAGTATACCTGCAGGAAAAGAAAATGAAAAAGGTTGGAATCGTAGGTGGGCTTGGCCCGGAATCAACAGTTGCCTATTATCAGGGGATAATCGATGCCTTTAAACCGACGTTTGACCTGATCGGTTACCCTGAAATCGCGATAGAAAGCGTCAATCTCAAAGCCGTTATGACCCACTCCGAGAAATTCGGCTGGGAGAACATCGGTGCCCTGATCGCCAAGAAATTTGAATCCTTAAGGCTCGGAGGTGCGGATTTTGGGGTGATTGCCTCGAATACGCCTCATATTGTTTTCGACTCGATTCAGTCCCAGACCTTTCTTCCTCTTCAAAGTATTGTCGATGTCACTCTAAACCATGCAACACAGCAAAAATACAGCAAATTGTGTCTTCTGGGGACGAAAACCACCATGAATGCTGTTTTTTATCAAAACATGTTCGAGAAGGAAAATATCGAGCTGGTTGTCCCCAACAACGAGGAAAAGGAGTACATCCACAATAAGCTGTTCTCCGAAATCGAGTTCGGGATTGTCAAGGAGGAGACAAAAAAGAATTTCTTGTCCATCATCGAAAGGATTGAAAAAGAGGAAAAGGTCGAAGGAGTCATCCTGGGTTGCACCGAATTGCCCATGGTCATCGAACCCGGTGACATCAAGATAGGCTACCTGGATACAACCAGGATACATATAGAAGCCGTCGTTGACATCTGCAGACGCGACGAATAAACCGCAACCCGCTCTTCTCGCAATCATCCGGCTTCGGAAAACATGATGTCATCCGAAACCGGTGTTTTGTGTAAGATTATTTAGCCACTGAAAGTTGCTGTTCGGCGGCAAGCTTCTTTTTCTGTGAACTCTCCTGTAAATTTTGGATGATCGAAGAGTCCAGATTGGGATTTTCATCGATGCTCAAAAAAGAAAGTGATGCATCGCAGGCGTCGGCGAAGACAGCCCTTCCAATCGCCGTCCGTGTGACCACGGTCGTCCATCCTTCACCCGCCCCGAGACCTCCAAAGGAGATATCGGCGTATTCGGCCGAAAAATCATCGCAGAACGAACAGGCACTTCGTTTGGCAAACGCAAGGTCCCTGAAGGCGACCTTTGATGTCCCTCCGTCTTTTCGATGGAGCAGCAGATGGTCTTTGATGTTGATCTTTTCAATGCTGTCCATGGCGCAATCGGCAAGTTTTTCGAGTTCGTGGAGCTTGCCGCCTGAAAAATCGAAGTTGGCTGTACAAAAGAGACCAAAATAATATTTTATCGCATCGGACGGGACGATCTTCAGGGCCTGCATCTTCCTGACCGATTTTATCTGGCATGGGGTGCCGACAAAGGCAATGCGTTTCAATCCCTGCCTGATCAAAGCCCCCAATGCCTGGGTAGATGGTGAATAGGTCGAGTACCGTTCTCCCAGATGGGCGACTCCCTGGGTGGTATCGAAGTGGGAACCTGCCGAGGCAAGGATATCCTCGCGGGTCGTTGCTAGAAAGGGTTCTCTGCCCTCGGTCGTATTCTTTGTGACAATGGCGCCGTCTATCCGGCCGGTATCGAAGAGATGGAGAAGCATGCCGGTGACGACGCCGCCGTCGGTTGCCCGGGCTCTCTGGTCTTTATCTCTTACTTGGGCAACGGTTATGTCGACGACTCGGCCGATGGGAGCGCTCCAGGCAGATTGTTCTTTTATCTTCTGGTCCAACTCGTCGATCACCGGACAGATCATATAACAAAGGCCACAGTCAATACATTTCTCGACACTCGTATAACGGGGGATATTGTCGTCGCCCATTTCCAGAGCACCATAGTTAATGGCTGTGCAGAAGGTGACGCAACCGCCGCAGCCATGGCAGCGCCCTGTGGCGTGAACCTCTTGTTTCAAATCAAAAAATGTTTTCATAAATACCTCATTGCATTGCACAGGAAACAGATTTATGAGAAAAGTGTTCCATGATGAGTTCAACGACTTTACTGATTGCCTCTTCAACCATGGGCGAGCACTCTTTGGTGAATTCGAAGTAATCCTCGGCCTCAATTAAAAAAATCCGCAGTTTTTGGGGCATATCATCCGGGAAAAGTTCGTAGCCGACTTTTAGGGTTGAACCCAAGGTTACGGCATGGGAGGTCGTCAGGTTGTGGTCGGTAAAGATCTGGTCGATGGTAACTTCCGTTATTGTTCCGGGTGGATAGCCTATTTTTGCGGCATCTATGATGATGACATCATCGTAGCCCATAAGCTTGTCATTGACTTCGAAACCGACACCATAGATGACCTCGGTATCGACTTTAAGACAGGATCCAGCGATCCGCTCGGCCACTTCGATGCCGGCACGATCATCTTTTAACATTGGGTTGCCTATTCCACAGACGAGTGATTTCATTTTCATCAGAAGTTTCTCAAAGAATGAACCAGTTCCTTGTCTTTGTCGTATATCTTGATCTCCACAGGGGATGAGCCGGGTCGAATTGCATGGGTGGCGCATCCGAGGCAAAGATCATAGGGCCTGTAGGCCATCTCCACATGATTCAGGATGCCCTCGTCCACCTCGCCGTTTTTGATGAAGTGTTTGGCAGCCTTTCTGACCGCAAGATTGATCGGCCCTTTGTTGTGCGTTGTTGCGACAACAATGTTGGCATCAGTTACGATCCCGTTTTGATCGGTATTGTAATGATGAATCAGGGTACCGCGTGGCGCCTCGATGATTCCGACACCTTCTCCTGTGACCTCGCCCAGAGGCGCTCTGTTATTATCGCCGGTGATTTCCGGATCGCGTGCAAGCTCAAGGCAGCGCTCGGAGCAGTGGAGGAGCTCGATGGCCCTTGCCCAGTGATAGCCCATGATATTGTGAACCGGCCGACCACCGAAGGTGGCGAAGAATTTTTGAAATTCCTCATTGGCAAGCGGTGTGGAGAGACCTTTGGCCACATTGAAGCGTGCCAGGGGACCGACACTGTAGAGACTGGTTCCTTCGCCATCGACGATTCCTTTCCAGCCGATTTTCTTCTGGTACGGCATCTTCAGGTAGGTCCAAGGCAATACCCGCTCCGAGATATGATCGATATACTCCATACCGGTAAACGAGGCAATCTCGTCACCATTCACATCAACCACCTTCTGCCTGCCGTCATAGAGGGATATCATGTCGTTTTCGTCAACCGTCCCCATATAGTTGACCGGCACCTTATACATATCTCCGGTTACCAGTTCCATATAAGCAGGATTCCCCAACACCACATCCTCGAAGACCTTCAAGGTCAGCTTGGACAAGTCGATCAGCTCATGGCTC
>Ga0307440_1000577_pt1 | contig 18139 bp, 15 predicted proteins | sample SalMarWE160410MG_FD_202150 | JGI IMG/M metagenome (GOLD analysis project Ga0307440, IMG submission 202150) | Salt marsh sediment microbial communities from the Plum Island Ecosystem LTER, Massachusetts, United States - WE1604-10 | ecosystem: Environmental > Aquatic > Marine > Intertidal zone >... | reverse complement strand
GGAGGAATGCCATGACGGAAAAGGAAAAGAGCGATCTCGTCCAGAAGCTGTATGAAAATTATAAGAAAGACTTTCCTACGGTTGAGGATATTTCGCCCGTGGCGGCTCAGGCGCTCGCGGCCCGGGTCGGGGTGATTTTCATCGATGTGCGCACACCCGAGGAGCAGTCGGTTTCCATGCTCCCCGGCGCCGTGACCGAAGAGGCAGTTTCAAAGAACCCTTCCCTCCTCCAGGGGAAAACCGCCGTGGCTTACTGCACCATCGGGTATCGAAGCGGTCTTTATGCCGAGAAAATGGCGAAGCAGGGGATCCGGGTGTTGAATCTTTCGGGCGGCATCCTGGCGTGGGTTTTCAGCGGCGGCAAGGTATACCATGACGGCAGGGAGACCAAGCGGGTTCACGTATATGGGGAAAAATGGGACTACCTGCCCGACGGGTATGAGCCCGTCATGTTCGGATTCTTTCAGCGATTTTAACGTGGATCCGATTCACCGCGTCTCACAAGCCTTTCGGCATCGGGCAGAAGGAAATTTTCGCGCGGCGCGCCGGGGTGGTGCGGGAGTGGATTTTTCGCCCCGCTCTCTGGCGGCGCGGACGATTTCCCGGTATCCAGGCTCGGTGAACCCCAGCCGGTCCAGGGTCTCGTCCGTGGGGATGGCCTCTTCATCGAAGCCCTTATAGCGATAGACCACGTCCATGAGCTTTTCGTATTGGGCCATCCGGTACGCCTGGAGGCGCTGGAGGAGTTCCTGGTCGGTCTTGCCGGCGGTATCCACCCGTGCCTCCTCCTCCAGCCAGCGCAGGTAATATTCCCTTCTGGATGCGAATTCGTTGGGATAGACCGGGGCCATGGCCCGGAGGGGAATGCGGTCATGGGCCCGGGTGCCGAAGCCCTGGCGGAGGTTGATCAGCTTGTGCAGGAGATAACAGCGTTCGGACTCCGCCAGCAGGTCGTCCAGGGTCTTTTCCGTGCCGAGGGTGGCATTGACGAAGGACAGATAGTATTCAATGGTCGGGGTGTTCTTGGCCGGCTCGGGGGTATGCTTTGCCGACGGGTGACGGACATCGATCCAGGGGAGCTTGCACAGTCCCACGATGTTGAACCAGGTGCGAAAGAGCGGGAACCAGCGAAGGGCCTCGGCCTTGTCCTCAAAGTCCGGCAGCTCGCGATTGATCTGGTCGATCCAGATGAGCCAGGCCTCGTCGTGCTGGGGCCCCTTGAGAGCGAAACCGTAGCCCCCCTGCTGGGCCAGGGATTCCTTGGTCACGTACATGGAGAACTCCAGGCCCTTGCACTCCATGGCAAACCGGGACAGTTCGGCCAGGAGGTCCTCGGATGACCTGCCGTTCCGGGCTGCGGCCCGGTCCGCCACCCACTGCTTGAGGTGACGAAGTCCCCTTGCGGCGGCTCGGGCAATGCCCGGCGCCCCTTGGGCCATCTGGTGAAGGAGGGTCATCATCGCTTCCCCGTCGCTCCAGTTCAGGGCCAGGCCGCCGGTATCCGCGAGGGTCAGGAAGCCCCGCTGGTAGGCCTCGAACAGAAAAGACATTCCCACCCCCGCACTGATGGTGTCCAGGCCGTACTCGTCACAGTACCAGGCGAACTCCAGAATCCAGTCGATTGAGAAAACCCCGAGATTGGTTACGGCGGCCGCGGTTTCATACTCCGGCCCGTCCACGGCGACGGTTCGGCCCGAGAGGGGACCGGTCTTGAGGGTGTAAGCCTCGCAGGCCTTGGTGCAGGCCAGGTTGCATCCGGCAAAGCAGCCGTCCTGGCAGTTCTGGGAAAAGCGCTCCTTGGCGAAGATGGTGCCGGAGACGTCCTTTGCACGCTCATCCTGGCCCGACTGGTAGTTGTTGACGGGAAGGATGTGGTGGGGGTTCATCAGGTCGATCAGCGCCGTTGTCCCCTTGGTGCCGAGGCTGAAATGGCCGGGGTCCACCTCCCGGATGACCCCCCGGAGCTCCTTTCCAACGGCCCGGACCCCTTCCCGGCTGGCCGGTTGATTGGAGAATCCCCGTCGCATGTCGTAGCGGACCACGATCCCCCAGAGGCCCTTGTCCCGCATGACGGTGCCAAGCCCCCCGCGCCCGGCCTGCTTGGCGCGGCAGCGGTTGCGGCGGTTGTCGAAGTAGACGCTGTTGATGCAGCCGAAGCGGGTGTGTCGGGCGCCCTCGCCGGCAGTGATGAGCGCCACGTCCGTGGGCTTGCCGTCGCCCTTCCACTGGTCCACCAGGGACTCCACGCCAAAGAGGGAAAATTCCGTTTCAGGCGCATTTATGATACTTATTTCATTGGTGTTACCATCAATGAAGACCACCACGTCCCGGTCCGATTTGCCGGTGATGCCGATGGCGTCGAACCCGGCCTGCTTGACCTTTGGGAAGAAATACCCGCCGACGTTGGAATCGCAAAAGGTGCCCGTCAGCGGGGAGATGGCGCCGACGATGAATTTCCCCGTGCCCGCAAAACCGCTCTCTCCGCAGAAGGGGCCGCCGGCCAGGGCCAGCACGTTTTCCGGGCTGTCATAGGTGGTGGTGGCCCGGGTGCCGTCATAGACGAGCTTCAGGCAGTAACCCCGCCCGCCCACGAACATCTCACGCATGGCGTCTGGAACGGCACGGGTGGTGATGGATCGGTTCCCCAGATTGATCTCGAGGATGCGATGGGTATACCCCTTTTGCACATCGGCCTTGTCATAGGATACGGTGGTGAGCGGCATGAGATTCCTTAAATCTATTTAAAAATCCAATTGTTTCAAAATGATGGAAGATATGGGAAATCGGGCGGGCTGTCAATATAAAATTCGATGCCTCTCCGGACCGCCTCAGGAATTTGACCCTTTCCGTATTAGATGCGATAGTACAGGTGACGTGCCGTTCTTGAGCAATTGACCGTTCGATTCACCGGAAATGGATGGACCGGAGGAGACCTGTAAGGAGCGATATGCGGTGGTTTACTGGGATGAATCTGAAGACCCGTCTTTTCCTCCTGGTAGCGGCGGCCTTTATTCCTGTTGCGGTTCTGATCATCTATGTCGCCGAAGAGCAACGGGCCCTTGAGACGGATGCGATCCTGCACAAGACCCTGATGATCGCCCGGGCCGCGGCGAATGTCGAAAACGAGCATCTGGCGGCTGCGGGCAATCTGTTGTCCGCAGTGGTGGAAGCCCTGGGGCCGGCGGGAAGCCGCTGGCGCGAGGTCTCCGATATGCTCTACCGCCTGCAGAGCCGGGTCAAAGGATACGCTGATTTCGGGGTCCTGTCCCCGACGGGCCGGCTGCTGGCAGGCGGCTTTCAATCCCGGCAGCGGGTACTGGAATTCAGGAACAGGGCCTGGTTTACCGGCTGCCTGGCGCGTAAACAGCTGACCGTCGGGCCCTACCGTGGGGATCATATCAACGGGGAGTCCGTGCTCTACATTGCATTGCCCGCTCTGGACAGCCGGGGGCAAGTGACGGCGGTGGTCTTTGCGGCGCTGAACCTGGACCGGATGAACCGGAGCATCTTCAAGCAGCTGACCTCGCTGCCCCCCGGGTCGCGATTGACCCTGGTGGATGAAAACCGGGGGATGCTTCGCTATGACGTGGATACGAGGCGGTGGTCCATCCCCCGGCGCTTCGATCCCTCCCTTCGCGGAAGGATCCTGCAGCGTCGGGTGGGCACCCTGAGTGCCCTGGATGAGAATCGGGTGCTGCGGATTTATGCCTTCGCCCCCTTGGCCAGTTCCTTCAGGCACCGGCACATCACGGTGGTGCTGGAGATCCCGCAGCTGGTGGCCCTGGCGGCCTCGAATCATATGTTCATCCGTAATGTTGCGCTGTTGCTGACCTCTGCGCTGATGGCCCTGCTGTCCATCTGGTGGGTTGGCGATGTGGTGATTTTCCGGCGCGTACGGGCCATGGTGACGGCCAGCCGCCGTCTGGCCTCAGGGGATCTGGCGGCGCGCATCGACAGATCCGGGGCCCGGGACGAGCTGAGCCACCTGACCGAGGTGTTCAACGAAATGGCCGCTTCCCTGCAGATGCGCCTGGAGCGCGAAGCACAGGTGTTGGCCTCGCTGGAGCGCTCCAGGGAGCAGCTGCGCAGGCTGGCCGCCCACCAGCAGGGGGTCCGCGAGGAGGAGCGGATCCGAATCGCGCGGGAACTTCATGACCGGTTTGGCCAGGCCCTGACCCTCTTGAAAATGGATCTTTCCTGGCTTAAGAAACAGGGCGTGAAGGAGTCGTCCCAGGTGCTTCAGAAAATGAACGCCATGTTCGAAGTGATCGACGAGGCGATGCGGAACCTGCACATGGTGACGTCCGAGCTGCGGCCGGGCATTCTGGATGATTTTGGCTTGGCCGCCGCCATCGAATGGCAGATCGAAGAGTTCCGCACGCGGAGCGGCATTTCCTGCCGGCTGGAAACCGGCGGGTTCGAGCCGCCCCTGCCCAAGGAACTGGCCACGGCCCTTTTCCGCATCTTCCAGGAGACCCTGACCAATATTTTGCGTCACGCCCAGGCTGATGAGGTGGCGGTTCGACTGGAGGAGGTCGATGGAGAGCTGACGCTTCAGATCCGGGACAACGGCCGCGGCATCACGGAGGCGCAAATCAACGATCCCCAATCCTACGGGCTGCTCGGTATGCGGGAACGGCTTCATCCCTGGAACGGTCGTGTTGCCTTTGAAGGCCAACCCGGTGCGGGGACGGTCGTTACGGTGCAGCTGCCCATGCCACTGAAAGGAGCATCCCCATGATCCGCGTCATCATCGCCGACGATCATCCCATCGTGCGGGCCGGATTGAAACAGATCATCACCGAGGACCGGGGCATCACAGTGGCCGCCGAAGCCGCCAACGGCGCCGAGCTCCTGGCCGCAGTACGCCGCCAGGACTTCGATGTGGTCGTACTGGACCTCTCCATGCCGGGGATGGACGGGATCGATGCCCTCAAGCAGCTGAAGATCGAAAGACCCCAGCTGCCGGTGATCATTCTGACAGTCCACCCCGAGTCCCAATACGCGCTGAGAATATTGAAGGCCGGGGCGTCGGGGTATCTCACCAAATCGAGCGCTTCCGATGAGCTGATCCGGGCCATTGGCCGGGTCCACCAGGGGGGTAAATACATTACGCCTTCCCTGGCGGAGAAAATTGCCTTCGCATTGGACACCGATACGGGGGCATTGCCCCATGAAACCCTGTCGGACCGGGAGTATCAGGTTTTTCGCCTGATCGGCACGGGAAGGACCGTTTCCCAGATCGCAGAGGACCTGGCCCTGAGTGTCAAGACCGTCAGCACCTATCGATCGCGCATCCTGGAAAAGATGCGGATGGACAACAACGCCGAACTGATCCACTACGCGGTTCAGAACCGCCTGGTGGAATAGCCTCACCCCAGATCGCATCGTCGGACAAATACCGACACTGTTTAAGGCGCCATTCCTACAGAAAGATCAGACGGCATCCGATTTCGTCGCCGATCGCCTCACCTTATAGTGGGTTTGGAGGGAGACGGCCGATGGAAAACGTGCTGATCGTAGATGATTCGGAGCCGATACGGGAACGCCTGGCGGCCTTGCTGGCGGAAGCGCCCCAGATTCGCATCGTAGGCCAGACCGGCGACGGCCGAGTCGTTCTGGAGGCGGTGCGGAAGCTGAAACCAGATTCGGTCATTCTCGACATTCATCTGCCCGGCCGCAGCGGGATCGAGCTGCTGAAGGAACTGAAGGCCCGGTACCCGAAAGTGCGGGTCATCATGCTGACCAACTATGACGGTGCCGGGTATCGCCGGCAGTGCAAACAGTTGGGCGCCGATCACTTCCTGAACAAGACCTTGGAGTTCGACAAGGTTGTCGATACGCTTCTGAAGAGGGGGCCCTCGGTTCGATATCCTTGACAAGGATGATGAATCTCTATTATTTTTATAGAAATAATGGGACGATCCAAGAGGCGGGGGCACGATGTCACGAAACGGCCGGGCCGCGGAATCCGAGGGCGGGCCCCTTGCGCCACCGGAAGGCGTTATCCAACCGAATACCGGAAATCGATACAACAAGATGGAATGGGCCGGCGCATTCGGTGACGTCGGCACACTGATCCCCTTTGTGGTGGCCTACATCACCATCGTGAAGGTGGACCCGCTGGGGCTTCTGTTCATGTTCGGCATATCCCTCCTGGTGGCCGGCTTCTACTACCGGACCCCACTGCCGATCCAGCCCATGAAGGCCATCGGAGCGGCCGCCATCGCGGGGGGCATCACCCCTGGCGCCCTTTTCGGATCAGGGCTGACCACCGGTCTCTTCTGGCTCGTTGTCGGCATTACGGGAGCGATCCGGCCCATCGCCAGGTTGGCCACCAAACCCGTGGTGCGTGGTATCATGCTGGGGCTCGGGCTCTCCTTCATGGTGGATGGCATCAGCCGCATGAGAACAGCCCCGGTCCTGGCAGGGCTGGCCCTGGTGGTCACCTACCTGCTTCTGACGAATCCCAGGATTCCGGCCATGTTTATGCTCCTCGTCTTGGGGATTGCCGCCTCGGTGATCATGACCCCCCACGTACTTCTGGACCTGGCCAAGATCCACATCGGCTTCAAACTGCCCGTTTTCAGCCTTCCCCTGATCAGCTGGAACGATCTGGTCACCGGCACGTTGCTGTTCACCATCCCCCAGATTCCTCTTACCCTGGGAAATGCCGTGATCGCCATTGTCGCCGAGAACAATGAGCTCTTCCCCGACAGGAAGGTGACGGAGAGAAAGATCGCCGTTTCCCAGGGAGTCATGAACCTGATTTCCCCCCTGTTCGGTGGTATTCCCATGTGTCATGGCGCCGGCGGAATGGCCGGACATGTCCGGTTCGGGGCAAGGACAGGGGGGGCGCTGGTGATCCTGGGCGGTCTTATGATCGTGCTTGCCCTCTTCTTCAGCGACTCTGTCGCTCTTATTTTCAAGATCTTCCCCAATGCCATCCTGGGGGTGATCTTATTCTTCGCCGGCTCGGAGCTGGCTATCGTCGCGAGGGATATCGGTAACCAGAAACGTGATGTTTACGTGATGCTCATCGTGACGGCGTTTGCCATGTGGAATATGGGCGTAGCCTTTCTTGTGGGGGTCATCCTGGATACCTCCCTGAGAAAGGGGTGGATACGAATTTGAGTGTTAAGCAGTGTCCATCCATGAAAATATGGCATGAAAATTGCTGTATTCTTTGGTGGCGGACGGGTTCCACCACTCATGTCGACGATATGCAGGATTCCAGATAGCCAGAAGTTCTCCAAATAGCCCGTTTAACGTTCAGCCGATTGCTTAAGTCATGCATTCTGAAGAGCCAGCGCGCTTCAATTCATGCGTTGGATACTGGTCCGGAGGGGATGTGTTTGCACGGTGAAGGATAAACCAGTCAGGGGGGATGGATGGAGCATAACGTACAGGACGTTCAAGAGGAACGTATCCGTTCGAATATCGGGAAGATACCAATGCAATCCCAAAGTGTGAATACATGGAAAAAGGACCTCGCTACGCCGGCCGTCATTCTGGTGGCCGAGGACGAGACCAATGTGGCCGCCGTTCTGGAGGCGCGGCTGCAAGCTTTCGGGTATACGGTATGTGCCATCGTTCGCACGGGGCCAGAGGCCATTGCGTACGCAAAACGCCATCACCCTGACCTGGTGCTCATGGATATCCTCCTGGCGAGCGAAATGAACGGAATCGAAGCGGCCCGTCAGATCAGGGAACTCTCCGATGTGCCTATCATTTTCATGACTTGCCTCAACGATCCGGCGGTTCTGGACAGCGCCATCCAGACCAATCCCTCGGGGTATCTTGTCAAACCCTATGAAAATGCCGAGCTTCGTTCCTGCATCGAAATTGCCCTGATCCGGTACCGGGCGGCCAAGGAGCGGGAAAAGCTGATCGCGCAGCTGGAGGAGGCCCTGTTGCAGGTCAAGCGACTGAGCGGCCTGTTGCCCATCTGCGCCGCCTGCAAAAAGATTCGGGACAATCAGGGGCACTGGCATCAGGTCGAGGAGTACATCACCACCCACTCGGAGGCGGGTTTTTCCCACGGCATCTGCCCCCAGTGCGCCCGGGAGCTGTATCCGGAATACGCCAAAGGAAAAGATTTGAAATGATCCTGCCCTTGGATTTGTGCCGGGAGCGCCGTCCGGGTAATTGTGAAGGGAAACCCCTCCATTAACGCGCCAATTTTTTGGCGCTGTATACCGATCCCTTGTCATCGATTCATACCGATTCAATCCTTGAATCCCTGCATAGCCGGTTATCTCCCCTGACTCGGTATCGAAATTGGGATCGAATCCCGGGAACGATTTCGATCCGGAAATTTCAACTATCTTTGATTGGAGTTCAATTGCAAACTGTAGCGCTTTGTTCTAAAAGCCGGTTAGAGGTGGTTTAACAGGGCTGCCCCCGGGGGATGGATCGCTTCGGATTCTCCGCGGGCTGCCCAACTGTGGGATTGTGGCGCTTATGAAACCGATTGTCGCGATTGTGGGCCGGCCCAATGTGGGGAAATCGACCCTATTCAACCGCATCACCCGTTCCAGGGCGGCCCTGGTGGACGATATGCCGGGGGTGACCCGGGACCGGCACCATGGGGATGCCAGCTGGGAAGGGCTGGATTTTGCCGTGGTGGACACAGGCGGGTTTTCCGATACGGACGCCGCCGGGTTTGCCGAGCAGATCCGGTTCCAGGTAAAACAGGCAGTGGATGATGCGGATGCCATCGTTATGGTCCTGGATGGTAAGGGGGGGGTGTCTCCCTTTGACGCGGATCTTATTCAAATGCTGCGGCAGGTGGACCGGCCCGTTTTGTACGTGGTCAACAAGGTCGACGGACAGGAACGGGAGGGGGGCGTGACGGATTTTTATAGCCTGGGCCTTTCCCAACTCCATCCGATTTCAGCAGAACACGGATATGGGGTCCCCGATTTTCTGGATGCCCTCGTGGCCGAACTGCCACAGGCCGAGCCGTCCCAGGAGACGGGCGAGATTCGGGTGGCGGTGGTGGGCCGGCCCAATGTGGGCAAATCCTCGTTGATCAACCGTATCCTGGGGCAGGAGCGGCTGCTGGTGAGCGAGGTGGCGGGAACCACCCGGGATTCCATCGATACCCGTTGCCAGGTGGGGGAACATTCCTATCTCCTGGTGGATACGGCCGGGATCCGGCGAAAGAGCCGGGTTTCGAAGCGCATCGAGAAATTTTCAGTAATCAAGGCCCTGAAAAGCATGGATAGCTGCGATGTGGCCTTGATCCTGATGGATGCCGCGGAGGGGATTACCGAGCAGGACGTGAGCATCGCCGGCTATGCCCATGAGCGGGGCTGCGGTTGTATCCTGCTGCTGAACAAGTGGGATCTTGTGGAGAAGGACAACCGGACCCTGAAGCGGTTTACCCAGGAGGTTCGTCTGGCCGCAAAATTTTTGAACTTCGCCCCCATCCTGAGCATCTCCGCCCTGACCGGCCAGCGGGTCAACCAGCTCTTCCGGCATGTCCGCGCGGTCTACGAACAGTATAGCCGGCGCATCGGTACCGGCGCGTTGAACCGGATCATGGCCCAGGCCCTCGACCGGAACGAGCCGCCCCTTCACAAGGGGAAACGCCTCAAGTTCTACTATGCCACCCAGGTGTCCACGAAACCGCCCACCTTCGTGCTTTTCGTGAGTTTTCCCGGGGCGGTCCACTTTTCCTATCTGCGCTACCTGACCAACCAGATCCGGGAGGGCACCGGGTTGGAGAAGACCCCTATCCGGGTGCTGCTGCGTCAGCGCACAGGCAGAATCGAATTCGGGAAAAAGAGGAACATCCAAAGGCGGAAGAAGAGGTAGGCCGTGGACCTGTTCGATTATCAGGCCGACAAGGCCGCGGCGGGGACCCGGCCCCTGGCCGAGCGCATGCGCCCAAGGTCCCTTTCGGCGTTTTTCGGTCAGGAGCAGGTGGCCGGCCCCGGCACCCTGCTGCGGGCCGCCATCGAAAAGGACCAGCTCTTTTCCATGATTCTCTGGGGGCCCCCGGGGTGCGGCAAAACCACCCTGGCGAGGATCGTCTCCAGGGAGACACGAAGCCATTTTTTCCATTTTTCCGCGGTCCTCTCCGGTGTCAAGCAGATCCGGGAAGTCATAAACGAAGCCCGGGAGATGCTCCGGATGCACGGGAAAAGGAGCATCCTGTTCGTGGACGAGATCCACCGCTTCAACAGGGCCCAGCAGGACGCCTTCCTGCACCACGTGGAGGGCGGGCTCATCACCCTCATCGGGGCCACCACCGAAAACCCCTCCTTCGAGGTGAATCCGGCCCTAATGTCCAGGTGTCGGGTGTTCACCCTCCAGCGTCTGACCGGGACGGCGCTGGAACGGATCGTTGCCGAAGCCCTGGCCGATGAGGAGCGGGGTCTGGGGCGGCTCCATCTCACCCTTGCCCCTGAGGCCCTGTCCCACCTGGTGCGCCTGGCGGACGGGGACGGCAGGGCGATGCTCAACCATCTGGAGGCGGTGATCGCCTTTCTCTCGGGCAGCGGGGGTGCGGAACCGCTGACCGGGCGGACCATCGCGCTGGCGGAGGTGGAAACGGCCCTTGAGAAAAAGGCCCTCCTCTACGACAGGGCCGGAGAGGAACATTACAACCTCATCTCCGCCCTTCATAAAAGCCTCCGGGGAAGCGATCCGGATGCGGCCCTCTATTGGCTTTCCCGGATGCTCATGGCCGGCGAGGATCCCCTCTACATCGCCAGGCGGATGGTGCGCTTCGCCTCCGAGGATGTGGGCAATGCGGACCCCAGAGCCCTCAGCCTTTGCATGGATGCCGTGGCGGCCTTCCGGCTCCTCGGACCTCCCGAAGGGGAACTGGCGCTGGCCCAGGCGGCCGTGTACCTGGCCACCGCCCCCAAGAGCAACCGCATCTACCGTGCCTATGGGAAGGTGAGGGCGACGATCGATCGAACGGGGTCCCTGCCCGTGCCCCTGCACATCCGCAACGCGCCCACGGCCCTGATGAAATCCATGGGCTACGGCAAGGGGTACCAGTATGACCCGGATACCGAGGCGGGCGTCGCGCACCAGACTTACCTCCCGGCGGAAATCGGGGGCGAGCGTTTCTACGAGCCTGTGGACCGGGGCTATGAGAAGATCATCCGGGAGCGGATGGAATGGTGGCGGAAAATGAAAAAATAACATTTATCTCTTTACATGACGGACGGTTATTGGTAGATAAGGATTTTTCAAGCAAGGCATGGATGGGCACGGCGGACCCGGGCCCCGAACCTGAGACTGGAGATCGATTGCAATGAGTATCAGCCGAAAGATAGGTATCCTGATTTTCACCGCTGTTCCGGCCATCGTCGGTGGCGGGATTCTTTACGGTGAGTTCCACAGCTTCTTGCCGGTGGCGGTATATGAGGTCATCCTCATCAGCCTGGCGGGCGGTATTATCAGCAAGTAGCCTATCGCCAGGGGGGTGACGAGAACCCCGCGCCCACTCACCACAGGGGCGTTCAGGCCTTTGAATGCGGTTCGTCGGGGACGGCTGGCGGGCAGCGCGCGAACAACCAGGGGTGTACCCTCCTCCCAATGAGATGGACCGATCAACGCAGGTCTGCCCGAATAGCTCCCAAATAGGTGTGCCTTCGGAATCGAAAGTTGAAATGTGAGAGCCGTGCCGATACCGATTTCGATCGAGCCTCAGGGGAGATAACCGGATGGCATGGATAAAGACATATGGTGGATGATAATATAATACAGCCGGTCCCAGATCAGACCGCCGGGGTCAGTATCGAGAGCGAAATGAAAAGATCGTATCTCGATTACGCCATGAGTGTGATTATCGGCCGGGCGCTTCCGGACGTACGCGATGGGCTGAAACCGGTGCACCGTCGTGTGCTCTATGCCATGCACGAGCTGAAAAATGACTGGAACAAGCCCTATAAGAAATCAGCGCGCGTGGTGGGCGATGTCATCGGTAAATACCACCCCCACGGGGATACCGCCGTCTATGACACCATCGTTCGCATGGCGCAGGATTTTTCTCTCCGCTATCCCATGATCGACGGGCAGGGCAATTTCGGCTCCGTGGACGGAGATTCACCGGCCGCCATGCGGTATACCGAGGTGCGCATGCAGAAGCTGGCCCAGGAGCTTCTGGCGGACCTTGAAAAGGAGACGGTGGATTTCGTCCCCAACTATGACGAGTCCCTGACAGAGCCCTCGGTGTTGCCCTCCAAATTCCCCTCTCTCCTGGTGAACGGCTCGGCCGGGATCGCCGTGGGCATGGCCACGAACATTCCGCCCCACAATCTGGAGGAGGTGGCAAGCGCCATCATCGCCCTCATCGACAATCCGGATATGACATGGGCAGATCTGGTGCGCATCATTCCCGGCCCGGATTTTCCCACCGGCGGCATCATATACGGCACCCGGGGGATATACGATGCCTACCATACGGGCCGGGGCGTGGTGCGTGTCCGGGCGCGCTTCGAGATCGAGGAGGATAAGAAGAATCAGTCCGAGACCATCGTGGTGACGGAGCTGCCCTACCAGGTCAACAAGGCCAAGTTGATCGAGACCATCTCCGAGCTTATCAAACACAAGCAGATCGAGGGGATCCGCTACGTCCGGGACGAATCGGACCGCCGGGGGATGCGCATGGTGGTGGCCCTGAAGCGGGATGTGCCCGCCGCCGTGATGGCCAACCAGCTGTTCAAGCATACCCGGTTGGAGACCAGCTTCGGCATTATCCTCCTGGCCGTCGTGGATCAGCGGCCCGAGATGCTGGATCTGAAGGAACTCCTGGAGCATTTCATCCTCCACCGAAAGGACATCATCGTCCGTCGGACCCGCTATGATCTGCGCAAGGCCCGGGCGAGGGCCCATGAGCTGGAAGGTCTCAAGATCGCCCTGGACAATCTGGACGAGGTGGTCGCCCTCATCCGCGCCTCGTCCTCGCCAGCAGAGGCGAAAACACGGCTCTGCGAGCGGTTCGGCCTGACGGAGATCCAGGCCAAGGCCATCCTGGACATGCGTCTGCAGCGGTTGACCGGTCTCGAACGGGACAAGATCATCGAGGAATACAACGCGGTTTTGAAGGATATCGCCCGATTTACCGAGATCCTCGGCAGCGAGCGGTTGGTGCTCGACATCATCAAGACGGAGCTGACGGAAATACGGGATGCTTACGGCGATACACGGCGGACCGAAATCGTCGAGGCCACCCGTGAGATTACCATAGAGGATATGATCGCCGAGGAGGATATGGTGGTGACCATCTCCCAGGCCGGTTATATCAAGCGCACGCCCTTGAGCGTCTACCAGAGCCAGCGCCGGGGCGGCAAGGGCAAAACCGCCATGGGGACGAGGGAAGAGGACGTGGTGAAGCTTCTCTTCGTGGCCTCGACCCATCACACCTTTCTCTTTTTCACCAATCGGGGAAAGGTATACTGGTGCAAGGTGTACGATATCCCCCAATCGGGCCGGATCGGCCGCGGCAAGGCGGTGGTGAACCTGCTGGATTTTATGGACGGTGAGCACCTGACCACCGTGCTGGCGGTTCCGGAATTCTCGGAGGGATACCATGTCATGATGGCCACCGCCCGGGGGATAATCAAGAAGACGGACCTGATGGCCTTCTCCCGGCCGCGCTCTGGCGGTATCATCGCCCTTAGTCTCATGCCGGATGACGAGCTGATCGGCGCCCGCATCACCGACGGGACCATGAACGTGTTCCTGAGCGGGGCCAATGGCAACTCCATCCGTTTCAACGAAGACGACATCCGGCCTTCAGGCAGGACCGCTCGCGGGGTCCGGGGAATGCGGATCCAGGAAGGGGACCGGATCGTGTGCATGGAGGTCATGAGCCACGGCCAGACCCTCATGGTGGTTACGGAGAACGGATATGGCAAGCGAACCTCCATCGACGAGTACCCGGTTCGTCGCCGTGGCGGCAAGGGCGTTATCACCATCAAGACCAACGAGCGCAACGGCCGGGTAGTGGCCGCCCTCCTGGTGGAAGAGGACGATGAGCTGATGCTCATCACGGATGGCGGGAAAATCATCCGTATGCCGGTGGAAGGGATTTCGATCATCAGCCGCAACACCCAGGGGGTCAAGCTCATGGGTCTTGCCCCGGGCGAGAAGGTGACCAGCGTGGCGCGGCTTCAGGGGGCGGCCGGCATCAGCTCCGAGGATGACTCCGAAGATGACTCCGGGAGTGATCCGGAAGATGCTGAAGATGCTGAAGATGTGGATCCGGATGGGGACGGGGAGGCCTAGGGCCTGTGCCCCCGCGCCTGCGGGTTCCCTCTAAATATGAGCGGCAGGAAGTTGGTGAATCGAGTGGTTATGAAGGGTAAAGGGCATGCGGATGCGGCCCGGGTCGCCGTGGTGGGGGGCGGCAGTTGGGGAACGGCGCTGGCGAATCTCCTGGCGGACAAGGGATATCCCGTCGATCTTTGGGTATATGAGCCTGAGGTGAGGGATCAGATTGAAACGCTTCGGGAAAATCAAGCCTTCTTGCCGGGGGTGACCCTTTCGGAGAATCTGAGGCCGTCCAACGATCTGGATGCCGTAATTTCGGAAAAGGACCTGGTCCTGTTGGTGGTGCCCTCCCATCTGATGCGGCATGTGGTGATGCAGATGCGTGACGCGCTGCCGGCGGACGCCGTGCTGGTTTCCGCGGCCAAGGGGATCGAGAACGACACGTACCTGACCATGAGCGGCGTGATCCGGGAGGTGCTGCCCGGGATACGGGACGATCGTCTGGCTATCCTTTCGGGACCGAGTTTTGCCCGGGAGGTGGCCCGAAAGGTGCCCACGGCGGTGACCGCGGCCTGCAAGGATCCGGCTGTGGCCCAGTTCGTACAGGCCGTGTTTTCGTGCCCCTACTTCCGGGTGTACACCCACGAGGATGTCATCGGGGTGGAGCTGGGAGGGGCCGTAAAGAATGTGATCGCCATCGCCTCAGGTATCATTGACGGGCTGGGGCTCGGATTGAATACCCGGGCGGCGCTGATTACCCGGGGGTTGGCCGAGGCCAGGCGGCTGGGGGTTCAACTTGGAGCGGATTCCAGGACCTTTTCAGGGCTTTCGGGGGTGGGGGACCTGATCCTGACCTGTACCGGAAGTTTGAGCCGGAATCACTCCGTCGGGATGAAGGTCGGCGGTGGGATGCGTCTCAAGGAAATTCTCGCCGAGATGAAGATGGTGGCCGAAGGGGTCAAGACCGCCCGGTCCATTTATTTCCTTTCGCGCAAGATCGATGTGGAAATGCCCATATGTGAAGCGGTATATGGGATTCTCCACGAGGATGTCTCTCCCATGGAGGCCTTGAGCCGTCTCATGGGCCGGAGCCTTAAAGATGAATTCGACGGGTGGGCCGCCTGATCGCAGTGGCAAAGAGGCGCCGACGTCTCCGGTCAGACCGGCGTCCCACAAGGGCCAGGGCCATCGCCGCAGGCTGCGGGAGCGGTTTCTTCGAAACGGGCTGGCGGGGTTTCATGACTATGAGGTTGTCGAGCTGCTGCTGACCCTGGGGACCCCCCGCAAGGACTGCAAGGACATGGCCAAGGCCGCCATGAAGCGCTTCAAGAGCCTTCCCGGTGTGCTCGAGGCCCCTGAACGGGCCCTTTGCGAAATCGAGGGGGTCGGTCCCGCCAACATCATCGGTCTCAAGCTGATCAAGGCCGTGGCGGACCGCTACCTTGAAAACCGGCTCATCCGCCGGGATCCCCTGCATAACGCGGGGGCGCTGTTTGATTACCTCTATCACCACCTGCGGGAAAGGCACCGTGAGTGCTTCAAGGTCGTGTACCTGAATGCCAAGAACCGGGTGCTGGACATGGAAACGCTGTTCGAGGGCACCTTGACCGCCAGCGCCGTCTACCCGAGGGAGGTCCTCCAGGCCGCTTTGGACCAGGGGGCGGCCGCCCTGATCTTCGTCCACAACCATCCGTCCGGCGATCCGGCCCCCTCGCCGGAGGACATGGACCTGACCCGGAGGCTCATCTTCGCGTGCAGGGCCGCCGGTGTGACGGTACACGAGCATCTGATCGTGGGAGACAACTGTTATTACAGTTTTGCCGAACACGGTCATATCGCTAAAATAAGCGCCGAGTTTGAAAACCTATGACCGAAGAGAAAGCTGAAAGACATCCCCCGTGCTTCGGAGACCTGGAAACCGTTTTCCCCATGGGGGACGACGGGCTGCGCCACTCTCCCTGCAAATGCCTCCACTGCGGGTCCAAAACCGAATGCCTGCGAAAGGCAATGGCGGCCGGGGAGGGCGCGCGGGTCCGGGAGGAGATCGTGGACCGGGCCTATGATTCGGGGGTGATGGGGTTTTTTCAGCGATGGGCCAGGAAGAAACAATTTCATCAGCGGCGGCGGGCGTCTGAAAGGGCCGCCAAGCAGGGGGGAGGTTCATGAAAACAGTGCGGGACATCGAACTATCCGGAAAACGCGTGCTATGCCGGGTCGATTTCAATGTGCCCCTGGACGGAGAGTGCCAGGTTACCGACGATGCCAGGATCCGGGCCGTCCTGCCCACCCTGGCGTTCATCCTTGCCGCGGGCGGAAAGCTCATCCTGGCCTCCCACCTGGGGCGTCCCAAGGGCAAACCGGTTGACGGGATGCGCCTTTTGCCCGTGGCCCGCCGCCTGGAGGCGCTTCTGGGAACAGCGGTGGCCATGGCGCCGGACTGCATTGGCGGGGAGGTGGACACGCTGGTGGGCCGGATGGGGCCGGGAGAGGTGCTGCTGCTCGAGAACCTGCGGTTTCACGAGGCCGAGCAGAAAAACGACGACGCCTTCGCCGCCTCCCTGGCGGCCCTTTGCGATGTCTACATCAACGATGCCTTTGCCGTCTGCCACAGGGCCAATGCCTCGGTGGAGGCGGTGACGCGTCACGCACCGGTCTGCGGCGCGGGGTTTCTCCTGGAGCGGGAGCTCGACTATTTCAGCAAGGCCATGACCACGCCCCGGCGGCCCCTGGCGGCGGTGGTGGGCGGCGCCAAGGTGTCGAGCAAGCTGGGCGCCCTGAAGAACATGATGACCCATGTGGACAAGCTCCTCATCGGCGGCGCCATGGCCAATACCTTTCTCAGGGCCGGCGGTCTGGCGGTGGGAAAATCGAAGATCGAGGAGGATCTGCTCGAGAGCGCAGCAGACATCATGCGGGAGGCGGGCGACAGGGGAATCCGGCTCTATCTGCCCGTGGACGCGGTGACGGCCCCGGAGCTTGATGAAAAGACGACAGTCCGGATCGTTCCCGTCCAGGAAATCCCGGAGGCCGCCATGGCGTTCGACATCGGACCTGCCACGAGCCTCATCTATGCCCAGGCGCTCTATGATGCCAAGACCATCGTCTGGAACGGTCCCATGGGTGTTTTCGAAATGGACCCCTTCAGCCGGGGGACCCTGGCCATGGCCGGCAGCATCGCCAATGCCCATGCCCTGACCATCGTCGGCGGGGGTGATACGGTGGCCGCCCTTCACCTTGCGGGCGAAGCGGATCGCGTCGGCTACATCTCCACCGGCGGCGGCGCCTTTCTGGCGCTGCTGGAGGGAAAGACCCTGCCGGGGGTAGCCGCCCTTGCGGCGGCGGAAAAGGGGCGTGAAGGCTGAGGCTCAAGGCCGGATACGGGGTGGCGCTGGGCTGCATCATCGCGGCCGTTGCCGTCTATCTGTTTCGCGGAACGCTGGCGGATCTTTGGGCCTCGGCATGGCCCGTGTTGTCTGACCGCGAGCGGTGCCGCGAATTTGTGTCCGGCTTCGGGGTTTCAGCGCCCCTGGTCTTCATGGGAATCCAGGTCCTGCAGGTGGTTTTCGCACCGATTCCCGGGGAGGCCACAGGGTTTGTGGGCGGCTATCTTTTCGGAACCTTCCAGGGGTTTTTGTACTCCAGTATCGCGCTGACGCTCGGTTCCTGGATCAACTTCATGATCGGCAGGCTGTTGGGCTGGCGGTACGTTCGCAGGATGATACCGGCAGGCGTTCGTGAACGCATGGATTTTCTTCTGCGGCACCAGGGCGTTGTCATCGTGCTCATCCTCTTTATCGTCCCCGGATTTCCCAAAGATTACCTGTGCCTCCTGCTCGGCATCAGCGCCTTGCCGGCCCGGGCCTTCATCCTGATGGCGGGCCTCGGCCGCATGCCCGGGACC
>Ga0307440_1000575_pt1 | contig 18146 bp, 14 predicted proteins | sample SalMarWE160410MG_FD_202150 | JGI IMG/M metagenome (GOLD analysis project Ga0307440, IMG submission 202150) | Salt marsh sediment microbial communities from the Plum Island Ecosystem LTER, Massachusetts, United States - WE1604-10 | ecosystem: Environmental > Aquatic > Marine > Intertidal zone >... | reverse complement strand
CTGCGTAATCGGTCCGTTCTCCAGCCGCAGCCTGGCCAACGGCTTCGCCAGCGTCACCACCGACTTCGGCCAGTACGGTGCCGTTCGCTTCAGCGTCTTCGCCAAGCGCGAGTGCTGGTACGTCGAGGTCCAGCCGCAGCACTGATGCCCCCTGGCGGGCCGCCGCCCTCACGGTCCGCCCGTACTCCGAGCCGCGGCGCGCGCTCCGAGAGGAGCGCGCGCCCTACCGTTGGCCCTGTCTCCGGGCGCTGGCCCGTGGTTGCCGGCAGGCGCCGGCCGGACGCGACGAGCGCCGCTCGAGCCGGCGCGGCCGCCGCCTCAGCCACGCTCGAGCCGACCGGCGGCCCGCCCGATGCCCTCGCCGAAGCCGCCAGCGTCCACGACCTCGGCGAGCTCCGGCTGGCGGCCGAGCGCCCGCAAGAACGCCTCGTCCGCGGCGCCCGTTCCCACCGCGATCACGGTGATGCCACGCGCGCGCGCCGCGACGGCCGCGTCGAGCGTGGCGCGGCGGTCGTCGGGCATGCCGTCGGTGAGGAGGAGCACCACCCGGCTGCCGCGGCGACGGGACAGCCGCCTCGACGCCAGGCGTAGGGCGGCCGCCATGGCGGTCCCGCCGTCGGGCGTGACACCGTCGAGGCAGCGCTGGAAGCGGTAGGGGTCGCGCGTGGCCCCCGTCAGCAGGCGCGCGCCGCGGCCGAAGCCGATCACGCCCACGGCGTACCGTCGGCGCCAGGCCTCGTAGAAGAAGCGTACCGAGCCGCGCCGCAGCTCGGACATCTTGCCGTCGTCCGCCATGCTGGCGGAGTGGTCGAGGAGCAGGTAGACCGTGCCCGTCAGGCGAGCCCGCCGGCCCATCAGGGCGTCGGCCGCGCGCCGCACCAGCCCCGCCTCGCCGACCTCCGCCTGCGCCATCCGGGCAGGCACCATCGCCTCGCCGCTCCGCGTCACTAGACCCTTACTCTAGCGCCCGGCGCCCCGGTGCCGAGCGGCGGCTCAGGCGTGGCCCCGCGTCAGCAGCGCGACGAATGTCGTGCCGCTGACGAGCTGCAGCCCGGTGACGACGAGCAGCGCGTAGATGATGAGCGTGAACGTCCGCTCTTGCACCGCGCGGTTGAGCCACACGCCCAGCGCCGCTCCGAGGGCCGCCAGCGGCAGCAACACCAGCGCCACCAGCAGGTTGTCGACGCTCAGTAGCCCCAGCCAGGCGTACGGCACCAGCTTGACGAGATTCACGATGAAGAAGAACCACGCGGCGGTACCCACGTACAGCTGGCGGCCCAGCCCGCGCGGCAGCAGATAGACGGCGATGGGCGGCCCGCCGACGTGCGCGATGGTGGACGTGAAGCCGGCGAACCCCCCGAGGACCGCGCCCAGGGCCCTCGATGGCGGCCGCCGTGCGAGCAAGCGCAGCACCCGCGCGCGCACCCCCTGCCAGGCCGTGAACGCCAGCGCCAGCACGCCCACGCCTACCTCCAGCGCGCGGCCGTGCGGCGCCAGCACATCGAACGCCAACGCGCCCAGGACGATCCCCACCAGCGCCGCCGGCAGCAGCAGCCGCAGGTCACGCAGGCTGGCGCTGCGGCGGTAGTGCCACACCGCGAAGATGTCGCCGCCGATGAGCACCGGAAGCAGCAGCGCCGCCGCCGCCGGCACCGGCATGACGAGGGCCACCAGCGGGGTGGCGATCACCCCGGCGCCGGCTCCGAAACCCGCCTTGCCGACTCCGATGAGGATGGCGGCGGCAGCAGCCACCGCGAAGGCGGCGGCGGGCAGGCCTAGGACCATCGTCACCGCGCCCGGCCCGCGCCGGCCGCGGTGGCCTCCCCGGCGGCGCCTGCGCGCGGTGGGAAGGTGGGTGCGAGCCGCACCTGCGACGCCCGCTCGAAGGCGTGGGCATAGCCGAGCAGCCGTGCCTCGCTATGCGCCTCGGCGAACAGCGACAGCCCTACCGGCAGGCCGTGGACGTAGCCGGCGGGAACGCTCACATGCGGGTAGCCCGCCATGGCCGCCGGCGCCGAGCAGCTCCCCAGCTTGAGGTCGCCGTCGACGAGGTCGCTCACCCAGGCCGGTGCCAGCGTGGGCGCCACCAGGGCGTCCAGGCGGTGGCGGCCGAGCGCGCCGTCGATGGCCGCGCGGGCCGCGCCACGCGTGGCAGCCGCTACCCGAAGGTGCGTTTCCTCGTCCACGTCCCCGCCCGCCACCGCCCGCTCCAGCCGCTCCTGGCCGAAGTAGGGCATGACCCGCTCGGCATGTTCCCGGTTGAAGGCGACGACCTCGGCCAGGCTGCGTACGCCGGCGTCGGGATGAGCGGCCAGGTAGGCGTCCACCCCGAGCTTGATCTCCAAGACCATGAGCTCCATCTCCGGTGCGCTCTGGATGCCGGCGCGACCCAGCTCCACGCCGTCCACGATCTCCGCGCCGAGCTCGCGCAGCAGCCGCAGCGCCCCCTCGATGAGGGCGCCGGCCTCCTCGTGGCGGCCGAAGTAGTCGCGCGCCACGCCCAGGCGCGCTCCGCGCAGCGCGCCCGGCCGCAGTGCGCCCTGCAGGAAGGCGCCACCCTCGGGCGCAGCGCTCGTGGCGGGATCGCGCGGGTCTGGGCCGGCCATGACGGCCAGCAACAACGCCGCGTCCGCCACGCTTCGCGCCAGCGGGCCGGCGGTGTCCTGCGAGGCTGCCACGGGGATGATGCCGGCACGGCTCACCAACCCGACGGTGGGCTTGATGCCGACCACGCCGTTGGCCGACGCCGGGCTGACGATGGATCCGTCGGTCTCGGTGCCCACCGCGGCCGCGCACAACGCCGCGGCCGCGGCCACACCCGAGCCGGAGCTCGAGCCGCTGGCGCTGCGGTTGAGCGCATAGGGGTTGCGGGTGAGCCCGCCGCGGCTGCTCCAGCCGCTGCAGCCGCGGTCCGACCGGAAGTTGGCCCACTCGCTCAGGTTGGTCTTCCCCAGGAACACGGCGCCGGCGGCGCGCAGCCGTGAAGCCACGGTCGCGTCGGCGGGCGCCCGGTGACCCTCCAGCGCCAGCGACCCGGCCGTCGTGGCCATGCGGTCGCCGGTGTCGATGTTGTCCTTCAGCATCACCGGAATGCCCTCGAGCGGGCCGCGCCCGCGGCCCTCGGCCAGGCGGCGGTCGCTGGCGTCGGCCAGGCGCTCGGCGTCCGGGTTCAGCTCGATGACCGCATTGAGTCGCGGCCCGTCGCGGTCGAGCCGCTCGACGCGCTCGCGATAGCCCTCCATCAGCTCACGTGCGCTCACCTCGCGGGCTTCGAGCGCCGCTCGCATCTCGGCGATACCGCCATCCAGCAGCTCCACGCACCCGTCCCTTCGACCCGGCGCCGGCGACGCAGGCCCGTGCGGTAGCCTACCCCGGCCGTGCCGAGGGCCGGACCTGCCTCGCCGGCAGCCGCCGGCGGTGGTATCATCCGGGCCACACCTTCAGCGTCGTGGCCGGCCACCGAAGGCTCGTGGGAGGAGCATGGGTGACGTGACGCAGTCCGCCTCAGCGACCGGCGAGCAGGAGTCCGAGGCGCCCTGGCACCTGTTCCTGCGCGGCGAGACGGTCAGGCTCATCGGCCCGACCGGCGCCTGGCTCCCGGGCGTAACCTCGGGGCTGGTGCTGGCCTACCTCGCGCTGGAGGGCCCGACCCCGCGCGAACGCCTGGCCGGCCTGCTGTGGCCCGAGCGGCCGGACGCCAGGGCCCGCGCGAACCTCCGCCAGCTGCTGCTGCGCATCCGTGAGGCCGCGCCGATCGTGCGCGGCGACCCGGTCAGGCTCGACGCCGATGTCTGGGTCGACGCTCGCGCGCTCCCCGACGAGGCCATCGCAGGCACCGCCGGCGGCGGGCTGTTGGCGGGGGTCGACGCCTCACGCTGGCCGGCGCTCGCCGAGTGGCTGGCATCACGCCGGAGCGATCACGATGCGCGTGTGAGGCAGGCGCTGCTGGATGGCATCTCGGCAGCCCGACAGGACGGGGACCTGGCGGCCGCCGCGGCGGCCGCGGAGCGCTTGACGCACCTCGATCCCTGGTCGGAGGCGGCGTGCCGCACGGTCATGGAGGTGGCGCTGGCGCAGCGAGAGCCGGCCGCGGCGCTTCGGGCCTTCCGGCGGCTGCGCCGGACCCTCGCCCACGAGGTCGGGAGCGAGCCGGGAGTCGAGACCGTCGCGCTGGCCGCGAGGGCCGCCAGGGAGGCCGCCCAGCTCCCGTCCGCGCCGCCCCGGCAAACGATGCCGAGCAGCAGCGTGGCGCAGCACGCCGAAAGCGGCGGCTGGCTGCGCGAGGGAGCGGAGCTGCTCCTGCGCATGGCCGAGGAGCTCCCCGAGGGGCTCGAGCTCGGACGCCTGCTCGCCGAGCTCGCCTGGCTGGAGCACCGGCTCGGCTGGAACCGCCGCGCCCGCACCCACGCGGGGCGCGCCCTCGAGGTCTCGGGCGATGCCTCGGACCATGCCCCCGAGGCGGCCGCGGGCAGCGCTCGCGCGGACGCCTGGTTCGTGCTCGGCTCGCTCGCCTGGGCCGAGGGCGATCTGGTGGAGGCGCGAGACCGCTGGGACCGGGCGCTGCAGTCCCTGCGGCTGGGCGATCGTGCCGCCCGGCTGCGGCTGAGCCTCGACCTGGCACTGGTAGAGGACGCGCTCGAGCGGCCCGGCGCGGCGAGGCGCCACTACCTCGCCGCCCTGGCGCTCGCTCGCGCCACGGCCGAGCGCACCGCCGAGGCCAAGATCCTCAACAACCTGGGCGCCCAGCTGGTGTGCGAAGGGCGCGCGCCCGACGGCCTGGCGCTCCTGCGGCGCGCGCACGCGCTCGCGCGCGAGCATCGTGATCGCCTGCTCGAAGGGTACGTCCTCGACAGCCTCGCCGGCGGCTACCTGGCCGTCTCGGCGGCCGCCGCGAACGCCACCGACCTCGTCGCCGACGACCGGCTCGCAGCGGCTCGCGCCGCCGCGGCCCGGGCGGCCCACATCGGCATCGACGCCGGCGACGCCCGGCTGCAGATCGAGGCCCTCCTCACGCTCTCGCGCGTGAGCCTCGCGGAGGCCGATGGCGCCGCCGCGCGGCGCTTCGCCGAGGCCGCGCTGGCGCGGGCCGAGGCGTCGGGCTGGCAGCCGCTGTCGGCATCGGCGCGCCTCCGGCTGGTGGAGGCGAGAGCTCAGATGCGAGGACGTGACGCCGGCGTGACGGCCGGCGGGTGAGGCTGAGGCCGGAAGGAGGAAGACGATCGTGGCCAAACTGCTGAGATGCCGTGACGTGGGCTTCGACTGCGACGCGGAGGTGCGCGCCGAGACGGAGGACGATCTGCTGCGCATGGTCGCGGAGCACGCACGCGAGGTCCACGGTCTCGAGGAAGTGGACGACGCGGTGGTGGAGAAGGTTCTGGCGTCGATCCAGAGCGACTGAGTCCAGCCGGACTACGGTCCGACGACAAGCCGCACCGGTGGCAGAGGCATCCACGCGCAGTGCTACAATCGCGCCCACACAGAGCAAGCGGAAACGCTCGAGGGGCGGGTGCGCGTGGATGCCTCACATGCTTGGCTACGCCGGCGGCGGGCTCGGGCCGTTGAGCCCGCCATGAGGGGAACGCCGGCGTGGCCGTGAGCGACGCCGCCGACGTCGTTGTCGTGGGGGCCGGGCTGGCGGGGCTGGTGGCCGCCGCGGAGGCGGCCGAGGCCGGCAGGCGGGTGATCGTGCTCGAGCAGGAGTCGGAGGCCAGCCTCGGCGGCCAGGCCTACTGGTCGCTGGGCGGCCTGTTCCTGGTCGGCAGCCCGGAGCAACGCCGCCTGGGCATCCGCGACTCGCGCGATCTCGCCTGGCGCGACTGGCTGGCGACGGCCGACTTCGGTGGCGAGGACGACACCTGGCCGCGGCGCTGGGCGCAGGCGTACGTCGACTTCGCCGCCGGTGAGAAGCGTGCCTGGCTGCGCGCCCACGGCCTGCGGTTCTTCCCCATCGTGGGCTGGGCCGAGCGCGGGGCGGGCCTGGCGAACGGGCCCGGCAACACCGTGCCCCGCTTCCACATCGTCTGGGGCACGGGCCCGGCTATCGTGGCGGCGTTCGAGCGCCGGGTACGCGACCACGCCGGCGCAGGCAGGATCTGCCTACGCTTCCGTCACCGCGTGTGCGCGCTCGAGATCGAGGCCGGCACGGTCACGGGCGTGACGGGCGAGGTGCTGGAGGACGACGCCGTGGAACGCGGGCGACCCAGCAGCCGCCGGGCGTCGCGCGGCTTCACGGTCCGCGCCGCGGCCGTGGTGGTGGCCTCGGGCGGCGCGGGTGGGAACCAGGCACTGGTCCGCCGTCACTGGCCGGAGGGGCGCCTCGGCCCGCCGCCGGACGGGATGCTGGCCGGGGTTCCCGCACACGTCGACGGCGCGCTCCAGCAAGCCGTCGACGCGGCCGGCGGGCGGCTCGTCCACCAGGAGCGCATGTGGCACTACCCGGAGGGCGTCGGCAACGTGACGCCGGTGTGGCCAGGACACGGCATACGCATCCTGCCCGGCCCCAGCAGCCTGTGGCTCGACCCCGACGGCCGCAGGCTCCCGCCGCCGTTCTTCCCGGGCTTCAACTCGCTCGACACCCTGGCGCACCTGGGCAGGCGCGGGCTCGGATACAGCTGGTTCCTTCTCGATCGCCGCATCCTGCGACGCGAGCTCGCCCTCTCAGGAAGCGCCCACAACCCCGACCTCACCGGCAAGAGCGTCTGGGGCGTGGTGCGCGGCAGGCTGGCCGGCCTGCAACCGCCCCTGAGAGCCTTGCTGGAGCGCGGCCAGGACGTCCTCCAGGACACCGACCTGGATCGCCTGGTGGCGCGGATGAACGCCCTCACAGGGACCTCCCGGCTCGACGCGGCGGTGGTGCGCGACGCCGCCCGGGCGCGCGACGAGCAGGTCATGCTGGCCCCGGGCAAGGACTTCCAGGTGATGGCGATGCGCAGTGCGCGGCGCTACCTGGGGGACCGGCTGGCCCGGGTGGCGCGGCCGCACCGCCTGCTCGACCCGAACGCCGGGCCGCTGGTGGCGGTGCGCCTCCGGCCCCTGACCCGCAAGTCGCTGGGCGGGCTCGAGACCGACCTCCTGGGTCGCGTGCTGACATCGGCGGGCGAGCCCCTGCCTGGCCTGTTCGCCGCCGGGGAGGCAGCGGGCTTCGGTGGCGGCGGCATGCACGGCCTGCGCTCCCTGGAGGGCACCTTCCTGGGAGGCTGCCTGTTCAGCGGCCGCATTGCCGGGCGAAGCGCCGCCGACCACAGCGCCTGAGCGGGTTCGCCAGGGCTGGCCGCGCGAGCGGCAGACGCGGGCGCGCCACCCCTGCACCGGATCTGCACAGGCGCGCCCTACCGTCTGCGGACGAGCACCCCGGAGCCCCGCGGCCACGCCGCGGGCCACACCCCCATCCGGGGCGCCACAGGAGGACCAGCGATGCGGCACACCGACGCAGCGAGCAGCCGGCAGCGCCACCACTGGACACCCCGGCCCATCACGCCATGGACGGCCCTGGCAGCCGCCGTCTGTCTTCTCGCCCTGCTCCCCGGCTGGGCGGCCGCGCAACAGACCTACACCGTCGTCCAGGACCAGAGTCAGGCAAGCTACACCGTCCGCGAGAAGGTGGTCGGCCTGGCACTCCCGCGCGACGCGCACGGCGTCACCAAGCTGGTTACTGGCAGCGTCGTGCTCGGCTCCGACGGCAGCGTCCAGGACGGTTCGAAGCTCACCGTCGACCTGAGCGGCCTGACGAGCGATTCGGCGCGGCGAGACAACTTCATCAAGCGCAACACCCTCCAGACCGGCAGCACCCCGGACGCCGTGTTCGTGCCGACGTCCATCCGGGGCCTGCCGTGGCCGCTCCCCGGCAGTGGCACCGCCGACATCGCCATCACCGGCGAGTTCACCGTCCACGGCACCACCAAGACCGTCACCTGGGACGGCACCGCCACGTTCTCCGACGGCGGCGTCAGCCTGGACGCCACCACGGATGTCACCTTCGCCGACTTCGCCCTCACGCGCCCCACGGTGGGCCCCATCCTCGCCGTCTCCGACCCCATCCACCTCGAGGTGACGGCCGCCTTCCAACGCTCCGATTGACCCCTCGGGGCACCCCCGGCCGGCCACGCGCCCGCGTGTCGTACCACGCGGGCGCGTGGTCACGGTGACCCCCGCTCCGGCCCGTGCAAGAACGCCGTAAGACCTCCCGCGCTAGCATGCGCACGGCGGGAGGAAGCGCCTTGCATGAGCGCGCCTGGCCGGACGCCGGGGGCACCGCCCCGTCGGGCGATCGGCCGCAACGTGACCACTACTACACCGTCATGTCCGCCTTCGGCGACGCGTTGCTGTGCGCCCGCGACGCCGACGAGCTGTGGGCCTCCACGACGCAGGCCCTGGCACAGGATGGCCCCTTCGCAGGCGCCGCCGTGGCGCGCGCCGAGGCGGGCGGCAGGCTTCACCTCACCGCGGCCGCCGGCGCCGCCAAGGAGGCCTTGCGTGGGCTCGCGCTCGAGCTCGGCGGCACCCCCGCATCGCCGGTGGCGCTGGCATGGACCACCGGCGAGCCCGCCCTCGACGGCGACGTCGGGCGCGCTCGCTGGCTGGAGGGGGCGCGAGCGCCCGGGATCGGCTCGCTGCTGGCAGTCCCGGTGCGCGAGCAGGGCGCCGTCTCGGCGGTGTTGTGCCTCGCCGCGCCCGAGGTCGACGGCCTCGACGAGGCCTCGCAGAGCCTCGTTCGCCGCCTGGGCCGCCTGCTGGAGCGGTGGCTCGACGACCGCGCGCAGCTCTCCCTGCTGCAGCACCAGGCCCTCCACGACCCGCTGACGGATCTGCCCAACCGCCGCATGATGGTGGAGCACTTGAGCGCAGCGCTGGCGCGCGCCCGCCGGCGAGGCGCCGCCGTCGCGGTGGGGATGCTCGACCTCGACGACTTCAAGCCCATCAACGACAGCTGCGGGCACGCCGCGGGAGACCGCCTCCTGCGGCAGCTCGCCGAGCGGCTGCGCGCAGAGCTCAGGGGGCAGGACATGCTCGTCCGCCTCGGGGGCGACGAGTTCGCGCTGGTCGTCGGCGACCTCCCGGCCGGCCGTGCCTCCGCCGAGCTGGCGGCGGCACTCGAGCGGCTGCACGACGCCATGGACGAGCCGTTCGACCTGGGCCAGGGACGCACCGCCAAGGTGGGCATGAGCCTGGGGGTCGCGCTCTATCCGTTCGACGGCGAGGAGATCGACCAGCTCGTGCGCCAGGCCGACATGGCCATGTACCGCGCCAAGTCCGCCAAGCCGACGCGGGTGGCGTGGTGGCAGCTGGCCTCGGACCGCGAGGACGCCACTCCCGGCGACGCAGCACCGGCGCCGTACGGCGCCGCCGCCGCTGCCCTGCTGGACCGGGCGCACGGCCTGCTGCAGGAGGTCGCGCGGCGCTACGTGGACACGCTGCAGCGCGACATCGAAGCCGATGCGCTCAAGGGCGGCGTCTTCGCTGCCGTGGCGGCGCCGGCGCTGCAGCGGCACGCCGAGGGCCTCGCAAGGCATGTCGGCGAGCTCCTCGCCCCCGCCGCGGAAGCGGACGCGACGCACGGCCGGGCCGAGGCGCTGGGCAGGGTCCACGCCCTGGTCGGCGTCGATCCGGTCAGCGTGGTGCAGATGCTGGGCCGCTACCGCTCCGTGCTCAGCGAGTGCCTGGCAGCGTCGCCGCTCACCGGGCGCGAGCGCTTCCGGATGATGCACGTGGCCGAAGCCCGGCTGCAGGACGAGCTGCAGCACGAGCTCAGCGGTCACGGCGCCGCCATCACGGCACACCACCAGCTCAACGCCGCTCCCTTGCCGCCGCACGGCACGCCCTGGGTCGACGCCCTGCAGATCGAGCTGGAGGCCCTGGCGGCGCTTCCCGGCGTGAAGGCCGCGGCGTTGCAGCGCACGGACGCCGACGGGCGGCTGGCGGTGGAGGCCTGCGCGGGCGAGGTCGGCGCCGAGCTGACCGCATTGACCCGTACCACGGAGCTGGCCCCCCTCGCCGACATCGACCATGCCGGAGCGAGCACGCTGGTGGCGCGGGCCTGGACGACGGGTGTCACGCAGTGCGGCCCGGACTACGCCCACGACGAGCGCACCGGCCCCTGGCGCGAGCCCCTGGCGAGGCTGGGGGTCCGCAGCCTGCTGGCCGTTCCCGTCCCCGGCCCCAACGACCGGCCGGTGGCCATCCTGGCGGTCTACGGCGCCTGGGTCGGCCAGTTCGGCGCCGACTGGACGGACGTCTTCTCCCAGGGCCTGCAGCACCGCTGGGAGCGGTTGTGGCGCCATCGCCACGGCCCCGAGCGCGCGCCCGCCCTGGCGCGACCGCTGGCGGAGCGCTACCGCGAGCGCCTCTTCGGGGGCGGCCTGACCATGTACCTTCAACCCGTCGCCGACATGACCTCCGGCGAGGTGGTGGCCGCCGAGGCGTTGGCGCGTCTGCGGCTTCCAGGCGGTGCCGTGCTCGCTCCCGGCACCTTCCTGCCGGTGCTAGGCGAGGTGGAGCTGGCACGGCTGTTCCGCCTCACGCTCGACCGGGCGCTGGACGCCCTGGTGGCGTGGGACGCCTGCCCCAGTGTCCCCGCCGGGACCGAGAGCGCATCCGGCGCCGCTGCGGCCGGCGGCAGCGGCCGCCCGCCGCAGCGCCTGGAGGTCGCCGTGAACCTGCCGCCCTCCACCCTGCTCGAGCCCCACTGCCCTGGCTGGATCGCTGAGGCGCTCCAGCACCACGGCGTGGCGCCCGAGCGCCTCAGCCTGGAGCTCATCGAGACCGAGGACATCGGTCAGGAGGTTCGCCAGGCGGCCATCCGTGCCATCGTCGACCTGGGCGTGCGGCTCTCCATCGACGACCTGGGGTCGGGCTTCAGCAGCCTGCGGCGCCTGGCCGAGCTCCCGTTCGACACCATGAAGATCGACCAGGCGCTGATGGCGCGCTTGATCGACGAGCCGCTGCAGACCCTCACCCTGGTCCGTAGCCTGGTTCGACTGGGTCAGGACCTGGGCCGCCGCGTGGTCGTCGAGGGCACCAGCGACCCCGGCCTGGTGGAGGTGGCGTCGGCGCTCGGCGCGCGCTTCGTACAGGGGTTCGGCATCGCACGGCCGATGCCGCTCGAGGCCTTGCCGAGCTGGCAGGCCGCCTTCCACATGCCGGCGGAGCCCGGCCGTATCCGTACCGCACCGGGAGCGCTGGCCTGGCACTGGCGCGCGCTCCGTGGCCGGCACCTCAGCCACCCGCCGGAGCTGCGCAGCTGCCCGCTCCACGGCTACTTCCAGCAGCCCGACCTGAAGGCCAGCGAGGGCGCCCGCCTGCACGCGCGGTTCCACGCAGGGACGGAGCTCGGCGGAGCGGGCGAGCACCTCCTCGAGTGGCTGATCGCACACGCGCAGACGGGCGCCACGCCGGGCTGAACGGCACGGCCGCCGCGCGCGTGCGGAACCCGCAGTGGCGCGCGGCAGATGCTGTAGCGTGTGCGGCAAGGGAGGACACCGCCGGCGCCAGCCGGCCGGGCCACCTCTCCCCACGCCAGGGAGGCCGCCATGGCCGGACGACAGACCACCCCTCTGACGAGCGCCAGCCCCGCCACCGCACCCGGCGCCAACCCTCTCAGGCACCTGCGGCATCTCCTCGGAGGGACGATCCGCTCCGACGGCGTCAACGTGCTGCTGATCACCCTGGGAGCGCTCGTCTACGCGCTGGCGTTCGACCTCTTCCTGGTACCCAGCCATGTCGCACCCGGCGGCCTCGGCGGCGTGGCACTGGTCGTCACGAACTACCTCCGCCTCCCCAACGGCATGGTGCTCTTCGTCCTCAACATCCCGCTGTTGCTCCTGGGCGCGTGGCAGCTGGGCGGCGCCCGTTTCATCGCCCGCACCATCTACGCCGTGGTGGTCACCACCGTCGCCATCGACGGCCTCGCCTCCGTGGTGCCGGTGCACGGCGTCAGCGGCGACCCGCTCCTCGACGCTCTCTACGGCGGCGCGATCACCGGCATCGCCGGCGGGCTGGTGATCCGCGCGCACGGCAACCTGGGGGGTACGGGCATCCTGGGGCGCGTCGTCCAACGCCGCACGGGCATCCCCATGGGCCAGGTGTACATGCTGACCGACGGCATCATCGTCGCCCTGATGGGCGCCGTGTTCGGCTGGGAGCGCGCGCTCTACTCGCTGGTGGCGCTGTTCCTCAACGGCCTGGCCACCGACTACGCCATCGAAGGCCCGTCGATCGTGCGCACCGTGTTCATCGTCACCGACCGCCCCGAGGACGTGGCGGCCGCCTTGCAGGCCCGGCTTCGCACCGGCGTCACCGCCTGGCAGGGTAAGGGCATGTACAGCCATGGCGAGCGCACGGTGCTCTTCTGCACCGTCAACCGCACCGAGGTTCGCGAGTTGACCCGGGTGGTGCGTGAGACCGACCACCAGGGCTTCCTGGTGGTGGGGCAAGGGCACAGGGCGCTGGGCGGCACCATCGGCAAGAGCGACACCTCCGACTAGCTCCGGGCAGCTCGCGCCGGTTTCCGGCGCGCGCCAGGCGGCGCGCTCGCGCCGGCGGCGGCGTGCCGTGTCCTCGAACGCCGTATCCTCGCACCATGTACCGTCCGGAGGATCTGCTGGAGCGCAACCGCGCCTGGGCGGAGACGGTCGTGCGCGGCGACGGGGGCTACTTCGAGCGCCTGGCGGCGCAGCAGTCGCCCGGCTTCCTGTGGATCGGCTGCGCCGACTCGCGGGTGCCCGCCAACGTCATCACCGGTCTCGACCCGGGCCAGGTGTTCGTCCACCGCAACGTCGCCAACGTCGTTCCGCACAGCGACCTGAACGTCCTGACGGTGCTGGAGTACGCCGTGTCGGTGCTGCGCGTCTCGCACGTCATCGTGTGCGGCCACTACGGCTGTGGCGGCGTGGACGCCGCGCTCGACGGCAAACCGCACGGCCTGGCCGACAACTGGCTGCGGCACGTCAAGGACGTGGCCGCCAAGCACGCCGACGACCTGGCCGCCCAGCCCGACGGGAACGCTCGAGCCCGCAAGCTCGCGGAGCTCAACGCCATCGAGCAGGCTCGCAACGTGTGCCGCACGACCGTGGTGCAGGAGGCCTGGTCCGCCGGGCAGCCGCTCACCGTGCGGGCCTGGATCTACGACCTCCACGACGGGTTGCTGCGCGACCTGGGCTTCGTGGCGGAGGGCACGGAGGCGCTGACCTCGAGCTACCGGCTGGCGCCAGGACGGGCCGCACCCTAGCAGTCACTCCGAGCTGGCACTGCTGGCAGGCACGGCAGGCGGGCCCGCAGCCCTCGCCCATGCCGGCGCGGCGGCTCGGCATGCGATCCCTCGCCCGGCGACGCGCGTGCGCCGCCAGCGGCGCTTGTGGCCTCCTCGTCGAACGGGTAGCATCGGCTGCGGGCCCGAACGGGCCACCCCGTCATCATGCCGAGCACCCCCGACGACAGCTCCCAGCCAGCACGGCCCGACCGCGCCGACCTAGGCGAGCGGCCGGTGCACGCCGCGGGCGGAGCGGCACCCGGTCCCGCCACCGGCGCGTCCCCCGGCAAGTGGACGACGCTGGCCATCGTGGGCGTGGGCGTGTTCATGGCGACGCTGGATAGCTCCATCGTCAACATCAGCCTCCCGGCCATCGCCCACCGCTTCGGCGTTCCGCTGAGCGGCGTCATCGAGTGGGTGGTCATCGCCTACCTGCTGGCGGTGGCGACGGTACTGCTCACCGTCGGCCGCCTGGCCGACATGATCGGCCACAAGCTCATCTGGGTGACCGGGCTGCTGGTGTTCACGCTGGGGTCGGCACTGTGCGGCACGGCGCCGACGCTGGGCGCGTTGGTCGGCTTCCGCGCCTTCCAGGGGCTCGGCGGCGCCCTGCTCATGGCGCTCAGCCCGGCCATGCTCACGGGTGCGTTCCCGCCGCACGAGCGCGGCCGGGCCCTGGGCCTCAACGCCGTGATCGTGTCGCTGGGCGTCAGCGCCGGCCCCACCCTGGGCGGCATCCTCACCGAGAGCTTCACCTGGCGCGCCATCTTCTACGTCAACGTGCCCATCGGCCTACTCGGTGCTGCCGCGGCGGTGCGCCTGCTCCGGCGCCGCACCACACGGGCGGCCGGCCGCTTCGACCCGCTCGGTGCCCTGCTGCTGGCCCTGGGGCTCGGCGGGCTGACGCTGGGGCTTTCCTTCGGCCAGGAGTGGGGCTGGACCTCGCCCGAGCTGATCGCTTCCCTGGCCGTCGGTGCCGCCGCGACGGTCGCGCTGCTGACTGCCGAGCGCACCGTGAGCGACCCCATCCTGGACCTGTCGCTGTTCCGCAGCCGGCTGTTCGCGGCCGCCAACGTCAGTCTGGTGTTGAGCTTCCTGGCGCTGTTCGCGGTCAGCTTCCTGCTCCCCTTCTACCTCGAGGAGCTGCGGGGCTTCACCACCTTGCGGGCCGGGTTGCTGCTCACCCCGCTGCCGCTCACCATCGCGCTCATCGCACCGTTCAGCGGCTCGCTGGCCGACCGCATCGGCACGCGCTGGCCCGCCAGCATCGGCCTGGCCATCGCCTGCCTGGGGCTGGTCCTCATCAGCCTGCTCGACGCTCACACGCCGCTGTGGCGGGTCATCGTCACGCTCGTGGTCACCGGGATCGGGCAGGGGCTGTTCCAGTCTCCCAACAACAGTGCGCTGATGGGCGCGGCGCCGCGGCAGCGACAGGGGGTCGCCTCGGGCATGCTCGCCACCGGCCGGGTGATCGGCCAGAGCGTCAGCGTGGCCCTGGCGGGTGCGATCTTCATCGGGCTGGGCGGGGCCGCGGCCGGCGCCCGGCTGGCGCTGGCGCGGGGCGGCCCCGGCGCGATCGCGACCCTGCAGCGGAGCTTCGCCGGCGCCTTCCACACCGCCTTCCTGGTCTCGGCCGGCATCGCCGTGGTCGGTGTCGTCACGTCGTTGGTGCGGGGGCCGGAGGAGATTGCCCGGCGTCGCTGAGCCGGCGCCGGACCTCGCCCGGCAGGCGTCAGCGGCCCGGTGCCGTCACCCGGTCCAGCCGCGCGATCTCGTCGCCCGCTAGCGTGAGCCGCAGCGCCCCTGCCGCCTCGCGCGCGTGCCCGGGCTTGCTGGCGCCTGGGATGGCGAGCACGGTGTCGCCACGGGCCTGCACCAGCCACGCCAGCGCCACCTGCGCCGGCGTGGCGTGATGGGCCGCCCCGATCTCCTCGAGCGTGTCGACCACCGGCCGGCTCACCTCCAGCCGGCGCCGGAGCATCATGCGGCGACCGATGGGGGTGCGCTCGAGCAGCGCCGGGTCGCGGTGGAACTTGCCGGTGAGCAGCCCGGAATCGAGCGGCGAGTAGGCGATGATGCTCATGCCCAGCTCCCGCGCCGCGTCGAGGACGCCGTTCGTCTCGATCTCGCGGTGCAGCAGGCTGTAGTGCACCTGGTTGGAGGCGAGGGGCAACCCCCGCGTCGCCAGCGCGGCGTGGGCGCGGCGCATGCGCCGCGCGTCGAAGTTGCTCACCCCGACCGAGCGGATGTGCCCGGCCTCCACCAGCCCCGCCATGGCGTCCATCTCCGCCTCCGGCGTTGAGAGCGACCAGGGCTGGTGGATCTGGTAGAGGTCGACGGGATAGGGCGCCAGCGCCGCCAGGCGCCGCGGAATCGTGCGGGGGAGGTTGCCGGCGGTGCGCATCAGCGGCATCCACTTGGTCGCCACACGTACGGCGCCCGGCGCCACCGCGCGCGCCGCCAGCGCCGCCGCCAGCCCCCGCTCGGAGCGCCCGCCGCCGTACATCTCGGCGGTGTCGAACCAGTCGATGCCGCCCTCCAGCGCGGCCCCCACGATCTCCGTCATGGCGGGCTGCCCGATGGGCGGGAACATGTACCGGAACATGCCCGCGCCACCGGCGAACTGCATCATGCCGAGGCCCAGCGGTGTGAGCCGGAGGCCGGTCCTGCCGAGCGGCCTGAGGTCGTCCACGGCGGTCCCCCTCACGCGCGGTGAGACTCGCGCTGTCCCAGCCTAGCGCGAGACGCCACCGCCCGGGCCCAGCGGCCCCGCCGGGGCGCGAGGGACCGGCGCGCTCGTTCGGCGCCGAGCGCTGACCGTCGGCGACCCGGTCTCGCCGTTGGCCGCGCTAGACTTCGCCAAGCTCAGCGAGGCGGCGGGCGGCCGGTTCGGCCCAGCGGGTGCCGGGCGGCGCCCCCGCGGGAGGAGGAAGCGTGGAGCTCGACGGAACGACCGTGCTGGTGACGGGCGCCACGGGCTTCAGCGGCTCGTTCGTGGCGCGGCGCCTGCAGGGCGCCGGTGCCGAGGTGCGGGCGCTGGTTCGCGGCGACGCCGAGGTGCCCGGCGCGACCGCCGTGCGCGGCGATCTCGGCGACGCCAGCTCGCTGGCCGCCGCGGTGGAGGGAGTGGACGCCGTGGTGCACTGCGCCGTCGCCTACCGGCTGGGCATCGCCGACGCTCGCCGCCTCACCGTTGACGGCACCCGCGCGCTGGCCGAGGCCGCCCTGCGCTCGGGCTGCCAGCGCTTCGTTCACCTGTCCACCATCAGCGTCTACGACATCAGACATGTGGACGTGGTCGACGAGGCCACGCCGCTCCAGGACGGCGAGCGGGCGGAGCTGGACCCCTACGGGGTGAGCAAGGCGGAAGCCGAGCGAGCGCTGGCGCAGGTGGCGGCCCGTGGCTTGACCTCGGTGATGCTGCGTCCACCCGCCATCCTCGGCGCGCACCCGCGTTGCGGCTGGACCATGGCCACCGCCCGGGACATCGCTCGGGGTGGGGTCGGCTTCAGGGGTGACGACAGCAAGAGGCTCCCCTACCTGTTCGTCGAGAACCTCGCCGACGCCGTGGTGCTGGCCCTGCGCCAGGACGCGGCCGCCGGCCGGCGCTACAACGTGGTCGACGGACACGTCCCCTGGAAGGACTATCTGGAGCGGATCGCGGCCATCGTCGGCCGGCCGCTGGAGCCGGACGGCGACGACCCCATCGAGGAGGACAGCCACGAGTACTACGATGCCTCGCTCATCCGCAGTGAGCTGGGGTACCGTCCGCGCGTCGATTACGCCGCCGGGATGGCGCGCATCGAGGCGTGGCTCGGCGAGCAGGACCTGAGCGTAGCGGCCCCCGGCTGACCGGCGCCGGGTCGGAGCGCGCCGCGTGCGCTAGGGTGAGCCCGTGCCACAACCGGCCGAGGGGTGGCTGGCTGCCGGCAACCGAGCGATGGCCGCCGGCAGCTGCGGCGGGCCCAGCGGTTGGTGGAGGACCACGGGCTCGCGCCGCTCCGCGGCGGTGGCGGCAACTTCGGCATCGTCACCAGCTTCCCGTTCCGGGCGCTTCCGGTGAGCACCGTGGTGGGCGGGCCCACCTTCTGGGACCTCGGGAATGGCGAACGCGTGCTGGCGGCGTACCAGGAGCACATCGCCGAGGCGCCCGAGGCGCTCGGCGGGTTCTTCGCCTTCACCGCGGTGCCACCGGTGCCCCCGTTCCCCGAGGCGTTGCATGGCAAGAAGGTGGCGGCGGCGGTCTGGTGTCACAACGGCCCGAAGGCGGAGTTCGACGCGCTGGCACAGCCCCTGCTCGACGTGGCCGAGCCGCTCGCGCACGGCGCCCAGGAGATGCCGTTCCCGATGCTGAACGGGTTCTTCGACCCGCTCTACCCCAGCGGCCTGCAGTGGTACTGGCGAGCGGACTTCATGGGCCGCCTGTCCCCGGCCGCCATCCGGGAGCACGCCTGCCAAGGCGCCACCCTGCCGACCCCGCAGTCGACCATGCACCTCTACCCCGTCAACGGTGCCGCGCAGCACGTGGGCCCAGGCGAAGCCGCCTACCGCCACCGCGAGGCGATGTGGAGCCAGGTGATCGTCGGCGTCGACCCGGACGCGGCCAACGCCGCCAAGCTGCGCGAGTGGACCGTCGGCTACTACGACGCCCTCCACCCCCACTCCACCGGTGCCGCCTACGTCAACTTCATGATGGACGAGGGCGACGAGCGCATCCGCGCCACCTATGGCGACAACTACTCGCGCCTGCGAGAGGTCAAGCGGCGCTACGATCCGGACAACCTCTTCCGGGTGAATCAGAACGTCCGGCCGGCCGACGACTGAGCCTGCCGGCCGGCCCGCAGCGCGCGCCGGCGGCGCGCGCTGCGCTGTGACATGATGGGGCCGGTCAGCCGCCCGAGGG
>Ga0307440_1000574_pt1 | contig 18157 bp, 17 predicted proteins | sample SalMarWE160410MG_FD_202150 | JGI IMG/M metagenome (GOLD analysis project Ga0307440, IMG submission 202150) | Salt marsh sediment microbial communities from the Plum Island Ecosystem LTER, Massachusetts, United States - WE1604-10 | ecosystem: Environmental > Aquatic > Marine > Intertidal zone >... | reverse complement strand
GCCGGGAGCCGATTGCCGAGGTTCCGGATGCCCGTACCGGCGTCAATGATGATGATTTCTCCGGTTCTGGTCTCGATCTCCATGCAGGTGGTGTCCCCTCCATAGAGGGTGAAGCCTTCACCAGAAACCGGAATGGAGCCCCTCGACCCCCAGCAGGTGATGATCATGAAGGTTCCCTATGGTGTTCGTGCATTGCTTTCATCCGCCCCGTCCGTCACACCCAATACCGTATGCCACACACCGTCCCCGGACCATTCGCGCAGGATGCGCACCGGCAGGGTGTTCAGCGTGTCCCGGACGGTCTTCGCCTCGCTTCGCATCAGGCCGGACAGGACGAACCATCTCTTTTTTAAAAAACCGGAGGCCTGAACCAATTGCCGCATGATATCGTAATGGATATTGGCAATCAGCAGATCCGCCGGCGTGTCGATCACCGCTTCGGCCCGGCCGCGAATGACCAGAATCCGATCCTCGAGCCGGTTCAGCCGCACGTTGGCCCAGGCGGTGGTGGCGGCCAGCGCGTTGAGATCCACGGCGAGGCAGCGTCGGCATCCGCATCGAACGGCGGCCAGGGCCAGCAGTCCGGTCCCCGTTCCCAGGTCCAGTGCCGAAGTGCAGCCGCCTCTCTCCACCGCGCAGGCCACGGCCTCCAGGCAGTCCCTTGTGGTGGCATGCGTACCGGTTCCGAACACCACGCCGGGGTCCATCAGAATCGGCGGTTCGGCGCCGGATCCGTTGGCTTCGGCCGGCGCCCAGGGGGGACGGATATGAAACCTGCCGACCCGAAGGGGGACAACCGGCGCTCCCTGCCACTGCTCATAGGTCATGTGGAAGCTGTCCAGGAGCCTGGCACCGGGAAATGCCCGGCCGAGGGCATGTACCTGCGCTTCGGCGGGGCTCGAAAAAAAGAGAAACGAGAACCCGTCTTCCTCCCAGGTACCGATGAAATCCCGAAGCTCCCGGCCCGCCGGGGTCACCCGCCCCGAAAAATAATAGATGTGCAGCGTCTCATAGGGACACCCCTGGGAGGCCCCCCTCATGCCCGGTCCGTTCATGCGAAAGCCCGTCTCCGGTTACCCGATGAGTTTTGCGAAAAGCGCGAAGGCCGCCTGGATCGAGGCACTGGTTTCAGGCATTTCCACGGTGGGACGGCCCTCGAGATCGTAATCGGAGATGGTGGAATCCTCGGGAATCACACCGGCCAACTCCACCCCCTCGTCCTTCAGCATCTGTTTGGCGGCGTCCGGAAGGCCGTTCTTGCACTGGTTAACCACGAGACAGCTCCGGGTGAACCCGATCTGCAGCTCCCGGGCCAGGCGATGGATGCGAACAGCCGCCTGAAGACTCCTCCTGGAGGGATCCGAGACCAGCAGCAGCAGGTCCACATTCCGGGTGGTGAGCCGGCTGATATGTTCCATGCCGGCCTCATTGTCCATGACCAGATAGGGGTAGTTCCCCGCCAGTTTTTCCAGGAACCCGGTCAGCAGCGAGTTCGCGGCGCAATAGCAGCCCGCCCCCTCGGGTTGCCCCATGACGATGAGGTCGTATCCATCGGCCTCGACAACCGCCTCCTCCATCTTCATGGACATAAAGACGTCCTTGGTCATTCCGGTCGGCACCTGCCCCTTTTTCATCTCCTCCCGGGCCGTGCCCAGGGTACTGTGGACCGGTAGGCCCAGCACCTCGTTCAGGTTGGCGTTGGCATCGGCATCGACCGCCAGCACCGGCGTCATGCCCTTCGAAACGAGATACTTGATGATCATTCCAGCCACGGTGGTTTTTCCCGTGCCGCCTTTTCCGGCCAGGGCAATGGAAAACGGCATATGCTCCCCTTCTATCTGGTTGTAAGCTGTGGTATTTGCAACTATCAGGTGTTGAGTAGCATGGATTTCAAGAAATTTGAAGCGCTAATGGGGGCAGTTCGTAATCGAATATCGATCGTTATCGGGCTATCCGTGACCGAGTTCCGGCTGTCTGTCGGTTACTATTACTGTTACGACAACGATTACGACAACGACAACGACAACGATAAGGGCAGGGACAGGGACGGGGGCAGGGGCAGGGGCAGGGCTGCCGCGTGCAGTGGGAACAGATGCCCCCTGGGGGAGGTCCCCCCAACGCGTGACAGTTTGACATTGACAGCCCCTGGCGTAAGGGGCACACTGCCCCCAACGGAAGGTTGCCCCCGCTCTGGTTTTAGCGAGGATGCGCAAATGGGTGGAGCGATATGCTGAGCATCAGGAAAATCGGGAGGATCGGCCGCACCTACCGCCACGTGAACCGTTACCGTCAGATCCTGTCCATTCTCATTAAATTCGGTTTTGGGGACCTGCTGAGCCGTCTGAACCTGGAGCAGTACATCGACCTGGGGATTCAGCTGATCTCCCGAAAGCCCCGGGAGCGAGAGGAAAAACGGACCCGGGCCGAACGGATGCGTCTGGCCGTGGAGGAACTGGGGCCCACCTTCATCAAGCTGGGGCAGATCCTGTCCACCCGGCCCAACCTGTTGCCGGAGGACTGGGTCCAGGAGCTGGCAAAGCTGCAGGATGCCGTAGCCCCCCACCCCTTCTCGTCCATGAAGAAAATCATCGAGGCCGAACTCCAGCGGCCCCTGGCGGAGGTGTTTTCCTCCATCTCCGAAACCCCCATCGCATCTGCCTCCATCGGCCAGGTACACAAGGGGCGGTTGAAGGACGGGAGCGATGTGGCGGTGAAGATTCAGCGGCCGGATATCCGGCGCATCATCGAGGTGGATCTGGAGATCATGCTCTACCTGGCTACCCTGATGGAGCATAATATAGAGGAACTCGCCTTTCACCGGCCGGTGAGGATCGTGGAAGCCTTTGCCCGCACCATGGAAAAGGAGATCGATTACACCATCGAAGCTGCGAACATGGCGCGCTTCCTTAGGAATTTCAAGGACAACCCCACTGTCCATGTGCCCGCGGTGTATACGGATTACACCGCCGCCCGGGTGTTGGTCATGGAGTTCGTCGAGGGGATCAAGGTCTCCCAGCTCGATCAGCTGGATGCCGAGGGGATGGACCGAAAGCTCGTGGTGGTCCGCGGCGCGGACCTGATCCTGGAGCAGGTGCTGATCCACGGTTTTTTCCACGCGGATCCGCACCCAGGCAATATCTTCGTTCTCCCGGGCAACGTGATCTGTCTTCTGGATTTCGGCATGGTGGGGGCCGTGGACCGCCAGACCCGGGAACGATTTGTCGACCTGCTGTATCACATCGTCCGCCAGGATGAAACCCGGGTGGTACGGGTCCTGATGAGCCTCACCGAATGGGAACGGGAGCCGGATATGCGGCAGTTCGAGAGCGATATGGCCGATTTCATGGGACAGTATTTTTTCGTTCCCCTGAAGGCCATTGAAATCGGGAAGTTTCTCCACCAGCTGCTCTCGGTGGCCCAGCGCCACCACCTGCGCATCGCGCCGGATATCTACCTGATGATCAAGACCTTCACCATCCTTGACGGGGTGGCACGCCGGCTCGATCCGGATTTCGACCTGGTGGCTCAGGCGGCCCCCTTCGTGATGAAGGTCCGCCTGGAGCGGGTTTCTCCCCAGCGTCTCGTTTCGGAGGCGGGCCACCAACTGGCCGAATGGATGCAGTTTTTCGAACAGCTCCCCGGGGAATTGGTAAATATGATGCGCATGATCCGTCAGCAGCGCATCGGCGTTCAAATCGAGCACAAGGGTCTGGTGGAGATGCTTGCCACCCATGACCAGATCAGCAACCGGATTTCCTTTTCCATCATCATCGCGGCCCTGGTGATCGGCTCCGCTCTCATTGTCATTTCCAAGACCCCGCCCTTTATCTTCGGTATCTCGCTGATCGGCATCATCGGTTTCCTGGCCGCGGCCATCATGGGCATCTGGCTGCTGATCGCCATCCTGAAAAAGGGGAAGCTTTGAAGGGCCGCGGCTTGACATGATGACGCGATGCGTTATAATGGATGCCAAAAACAGGGCTTGACCGTGTGAAACCTGAAAAAGGAGGCCCCCTTTCCATGAGGAAAATAAAGAAATACGCCAACCGGAAGCTCTACGATACCGTCGACAAACAGTATATTTCCATGGAACAGCTGGCGGCTCTGGTCCGCGCCGGTGAATCGGTGAGCGTGTTGGACAACCAGACCGGAGAGGATATTACGGTTCAGATTCTCTCGCAGCTTTTGTCAAAGGACCGAAAGAGACAGGATTCTGAGATGATATCCGATATGTTATCTCAGATGCTGCGGCGCGGGAGCACCACGCTCGCCGATTACGCCCGCCGGACCACCTCCAGGTGGCAGGAGGCCGTGCATGTGGCCGAAGAGGAGATCGAGCGGATCGCCTGCCAACTCTACAAGGAACTACCGGAGGGGGTGGTCTCGAAGCGGAAGGAAGAGGTGAAACAGACCATTGGCAAGGTGAAGGAGTGGATCTCCGATAAGGTCGATCAGCGCGTCAACGATATGATGGGGATGATGAATGTGGCCTCCAGAGATCAGATGGATGGACTTTCCAAGGAGATGAGGGCTCTGGCGGGGCGGCTGGATGAAATTGAAAAATTATTGAAAAATAAACCACTTGAAGAGCCTGGCAATGGGTGAAATAACATATTGACAATCCCGTTTTTATGGCTTATTGTCTCGGTTCAGCAAGCGGGCATAGCTCAGTTGGTAGAGTACAAGCTTCCCAAGCTTGGTGTCGCGAGTTCGAATCTCGTTGCCCGCTCCAAGAGACAGTCCGCCTTTTTCCATGAAGGGGTTTAGGGTAGACTTTGCGTTTCGGGCTGCCGTAACCGTTTTTGCAAATGCTAGTGGGTGGTTAATCAGTAAACATCAATAGCTGCCGACAAAAGTCTGCCGATACGAGGAAAACGGGCAAAAGCCCGTTTTTGTTTTTTCTGAAGGGGCATTGTGGATTACTGACGATGGGAAGGCGACATCCACGGAAAAAAACGGGCGAAAGCGGATCGCAACCGTTTTCTCAGGAGACGCGGGAGCGGGTGGTCTCGCAGGTAGTCGCGCTGGCCGAACCTCTATGCGGTGCGGAAGGAATGGAGCTGGTGTATGTGGAGTTCTTACGGGAACCGGTCGGCCGGGTGCTTCGCATATATATAGACAAACCGGAGGGGGTGCGGGTGGAGGACTGCGAGTGGGTCAGCCGCCAGTTGGGAGATATCCTGGATGTCGAGCTGGCCGATGTCGGGCCCTATAATCTGGAGATTTCTTCCCCGGGATTGGATCGGCCCCTGTGGCGGGCACGGGATTACGATCGGTTCAAGGGGCACAGCGCCAGGATAAGGACCCGGGAACCCATGGAGGGCCAACAGAATTTTCAGGGCATACTGATGGGTGTCGAGGCCGGGGAGGTGACCCTGCAGGAGAGGGGCACAGGCAAAACCCGGGTCATTGCCCTTCACCAGATTGCAAGAGCGCGGCTTGTGGAAGGCTAACGGAGAAGAAAATGTTTATTTCAGACATAAAGCGGGTTGTGGATCAAATCAGCAGGGATAAGGGCATCCACCGGGATGTGCTTGTCAAGGCGTTGGAGGAGGCGCTGCGATCCGCCGCCAAGAAGCGATTCGGCAACAAGGCTGACATCGAAGTCCAGTACAACGAGGACAGCGGTGAGATAGAGGTCTTTCAGTTCAAAGAAGTCGTGGAGATGGTGACGGACCCGGATGTTGAAATTTCAGTGTCAGAGGGCCACAGACTCGACCCCGAATCGGAAATCGGCGACAGCCTCGGTACCAAAATGGATACCACCACCTTCGGCCGGATTGCCGCTCAGTCCGCAAAGCAGGTGATCATCCAGAAGATGAAGGATGCCGAGCGGGATGCGGTGTATGCCAACTTTATCGACCGCAAGGGAGAGATCATCAACGGCATCGTTCAGCGGATCGATCGGGGGGACATCATCGTCAACCTCGGGCAGACCGAGGGCATTCTGCCCAGGCGCGAGCAGGTCCCGCGTGAGATGTACCGCCGGGGGGACAGGCTCCGGGCCCTGATCCTGGAAGTTTTGCTGGACACTCGCGGCCCTCAGATCCTGCTGACCCGGACCCATCCCAATTTTCTCATCAGCCTGTTCAAGACGGAGGTCCCGGAGATCAGCGAGGGGGTGGTCAATGTCATGGGCGCCGCCCGGGAGCCCGGGAGCCGGGCCAAATTCGCCGTGTCCTCCCAGGACGCGGATATCGATCCGGTGGGCGCCTGCGTCGGCATGAAGGGCAGCCGGGTGCAGAATGTGGTGCAGGAACTCAGGGGGGAGAAAATCGACATCATCTCCTGGCACGTGGATGCGGCCAAATACGTGTGCAACGCCCTGGCGCCGGCCGAAATCTCCCGGGTGATCATCGATGAGGAAAACCGGAGCATGGAGGTAATCGTACCGGATGATGCGCTGTCCGTTGCCATCGGCAAACGGGGACAGAACGTTCGTCTGGCCTCGAAATTGACCGGTTGGCATCTGGATGTGATGAGTGAATCCAAGTACAGTCAGGAAATGAAACAGGGCTACGAATCCCTGATTGCCCTGCCCGAGATGGATATGGGATTGGCCGATGCCCTGTACGAGTCCGGGGTGTACTCCGCAGAGGAGCTCTCCCGCTGCGGTGTGGAGGACCTGATGCACCTGAGGGATATGACCGAGGAAGGGGCCCTTGGGTTGATCGATGCGGCCCGGGCGTATGTCAGGGAAAAGCGTCTGGAGGAAGAGAGCGAAAAAGCGGATGAGGCGCCTGCTGATTCCCAGGAGGCCGCCGAACCGGCGGCTGAAGTGGACAGTGTCCCCTCCGGGGCCGACGGTTTCCCCAGCGATCCGGAAGAGGCGCAACCGCCGAAGGACGCTGCGGATGAACTCGGCGGGGGGGCTTCCTGACCCGGAGCGATGGCGGGTATCAAGCGGCGGGGGATACGGGCAAAAGAACGTTTGGCAACACGGGGACAACGGGCATTAGAAGGTAAGGGGGATGGATGGCAAAAAGAGTGTTTGAACTTGCCAGAGAACTTAACCTGACAACCAAGGCACTTCTGGTTACGTTGAAGGATTTGGAAGTGACCGTTAAGAGTCACATGAGCACGGTGGACGACGCGATGGAAGCACAAGTCAGGGAACATCTGTACGGGAAAAAGAGCGACGAGGCCATCGAGGAGACCCGAATCCGGCCAACGGTGATCCGACGGCGGCGAAAAGCGGTCCGGGAAACCGCTCCATCCACGGAAAGCTCGGATGTATCCGAAGCTGTCGAAGATGCTCATGATGCGGTTGAAACCGTGACGGAAGAGACAACCGACCGTGCCTCCCGCGCCACCCCCACGGGGACCGAGCCGGCTGAGTCCAAGCCCGTCATGCCCGACGAGGAACCCCGTGTTGCCGAAGCGCCCGATGTGGAGCAGGAGCTAACCGCCAAACAGGCATCACCGATGGAAGGGGAGGCCGAGGCCCAGGCCCCGAAGTCAGCCGGCGAACCGGAGACGGCGCCAGAGTCGGTAAAACCGGTTGAAACAGAGGCGGCGCCTGTCACTGACGAAGCGGCTGACGCCGAGAGGGCCGCCGAGCAGCTGGAAGGGGCCGACACCGGAGAGGAGGCCACGGTTGCAGCAGTGGAATCGGCAGAGGCGTCCAGCGCCGAGGACGCCGAAGAGATGGCCCTGCCAGAATCCGGTTCCCCCGCGGAAGCCTCGGAGACACAGACCGGTGCCGCACCGGCTCCACCTGCCGAACCTGTGGCGGAAGGAGCGGGCCAGGCGTCACCTGCCCCCAAGGGGGGGAAGGCCAAGAAGGGTAAAAAGAAGCAAGCCAAGGACACCCCCGCCAAGATTATTCAACTGCCCGTGTCTCCGCCGGAGCCGGCTGAACGACCGGACCGCGCCGGTACCGGGCCGGCGCGCCGACGCCAGGCAGGCGAGGCCTTCGCGCCTGCCGCGGAAGGGGATTCGGGTGCTGTTGGAGACAAGAAGAAGGGGAAACGGGGCCGGAAGGCGCTGGCGGATGAGGGGGCCGCTGGCAAGGACAAGAAATTTTTCAAGAAAAAAATATCCTTTCGCCGTAAGGAGGTGGTGGAGGGCGCCGCTCTCTATGCAGGGGAAAACCGGGGGCGAAAGGGGCGGAAAGGGGCCAAGGGCGCCAAGCAGGCACCGGTCCAGAAGCCCCAGATCACCGTGGCCAAGGCCATCAAACGCCGTGTGAAGGTGGATGAAACCATCGTCCTGTCCGAGCTGGCCAAGCGCATGGGCATCAAAGCCTCGGATATGATCCGGACCCTCATGGGGATGGGGGTCATGGCCACCGTCAACCAGACCATCGATTTCGACACGGCGGTGCTGGTGGCCGGTGAATTCGACTACGAGGTGGAACGGGCCGCCTTTGAGGAGGAGACCCTCATGAAGACCCAGGCCGACGATCCGGAAAAGATGATGGCACGTCCTCCGGTGGTCACCATCATGGGACACGTGGATCATGGTAAGACCTCCCTTCTGGACATGATCCGAAAGACCCGGATCACCGCCACCGAGGCAGGGGGCATCACCCAGCACATCGGCGCCTATAATGTGGGCACGACAAGGGGCCAGGTGGTCTTCCTGGATACACCCGGCCATGAGGCTTTCACGGCCATGCGGGCCAGGGGCGCCAAGGTGACCGATCTGGTGGTGCTGGTGGTGGCGGCCGACGACGGGGTCATGCCCCAGACGATAGAGGCCATCAACCATTCCAGGGCTTCGCAGGTGCCCATGGTGGTGGCCATCAACAAGATCGACAAGGCCAATGCCGATCCGGACCGGGTGGTCCGGCAACTGGCGGAACTCGGACTGGCCCCGGAGGAGTGGGGTGGGGATACGATCTTTGTCAAGGTGTCGGCCAAGCAAAACCAGGGCATCGACGATCTTCTGGAGATGATCCTGCTGCAGGCGGAGATGATGGAACTCCGGGCCGATCCGGAACGTCTCGCCACGGGCCATGTGGTGGAGTCCAAGCTCGACTCGGGCCGGGGCCCGGTGGCCACCGTTCTGGTGCAGGGGGGGACCCTTCGAACCGGGGACTCGGTGGTCTGTGGCGTCCACTACGGGAAGATCCGTGCCATGCTGAACGATGTGGGCCAGCAGGTCGCTTCGGCCGGACCCTCCATGCCGGTGGAAATTATCGGGCTTTCCGGGGTGCCCATGGCCGGCGATGAGATGGTGGCCCTGGAGAACGAGAAGGACGCCAAGCAGGTCAGCCTCCACAGGACCCAGAAGCTGCGCTCCCAGGAGCTGGCCAAGAGCAGCCGGATGAGCCTGGAGGGTCTGTTCGAAAAGATGAAGTCCGGTGAGGTCAAGGATCTGAACCTCATCATCAAGGCCGATGTGGACGGCTCCATCGAGGCCCTGCGCGATTCCCTCGTCAAGCTTTCCAACGAGGAGGTCAAGATCAACGTGGTCCATTCGGCCACCGGGACCATCACCGAATCGGACGTGTCCCTGGCGGCCGTTTCCGATGCCATCATCATCGGCTTCAATGTCCGGCCCAACACCAAGGTCTCGGACATGGCCCAAGAGGAAAATGTGGATGTCCGGCTGCACAACATCATCTATGATGTCATTCAGGAGGTGAAAAGTGCCATCGTTGGGATGATGGCCTCCACCTTCGAGGAGCGGTTGCTTGGAAAGGCCGAGGTGCGCCAGGTTTTCCACGTTCCCAAGGTGGGCGCCATCGCCGGTTGTTTCGTAACCGACGGAAAGATCGAAAGGGGCCAGCAGGTCCGCCTGCTCCGGGACGGGGTCATCCGCTACGAGGGAAAGGTCGCCTCCCTGCGCCGATTCAAGGACGATATGAAGGAGGTCAGCAGCGGGTACGAATGTGGTATCGGCATTTCCAACTTCAACGATATCAAGGTGGGCGATACGGTGGAGTGTTTCTACATGGAGGAGATCCGCCCTGAAATTGAATGATGCAGGGGGGGCAACCATGGATGAGGCGAACGAGACGATGGTGGTGGGGTTGGGCATGGTGAGCCTGCGGCTGCACGATTGCCGGTCCCTGAAGGGAAAGCGGGGGATAATCAAATCGATTATCGGGCAGATTCGCAATCAGTTCAATGCATCGGTTGCGGAGGTCGGGGCCAACGACAGCCACCAGGCGGCTCGGATCGGCATGGCCCTGGTGGGAAACGACCGGGCCGTGATAAACTCAAAGCTCGACAAGATTTTTAATATGGTGGACGCTATGGGCGTTGCCGAGGTGGTGGACACCGACCTGGAGATCATGAACGTATGAAACCGTTTGAACGCGCCGACCGGGTTTCCATGCAGATCCAGCGAGAGCTTTCGGGTCTCCTGAAAAAGGGGGTCAGCGATCCCCGTCTGGAGCGGGCCGTTATCACCGGCGTAAAGACGGCAAAGGACCTGAAGTCTGCCCGCGTCTATGTCTGCGCTCCCGGCGAGGAGGGCGCCAGACAACAGGTCATGGAGGGGTTTGAAAGGGCACGGCCCTTTATCAAACGGGAGCTTGCCCGGCGGCTGGGCCTGCGATACATGCCCGATATCCGTTTTTATTATGATGAATCACTCGATTATGGAGCCCGCATAGACGGTGTTTTAAAAAACTTACATGCAGTCAATGGATCGGATAATACATCAACTGACCAGTAGCCGCCGAATACTGGTTGCAACGCATATCAATCCGGACGGTGACGCCATTGGTTCGTTGCTGGCCATGGGGCTTGCGTTGAGCGCTCTGGACCGGTCGGTGACCCTGTACAACGGTGATCCGATTCCTGCAGTTTACCGGTATCTCGACGGAACGGACCGCATCAGCTATCGTATGGGCAGGCCCGAGATGTATGATACGGCCCTTGTTCTCGACTGCAGCAATTTGAGCCGGGTGGGCGCCATCGCCGGCCCCCTGCATCGAATCGAGACCCTTATCAACGTGGACCACCATCCGACCAACACGCGCTTCGGTCACTTGCAGCTGATCGACCCATCGGCCTGCGCCTCGTCTGAAATCGTGTACCGTCTGATCAAGGCCCTGGGGGTGGAGATGACCAAGGCCATGGCGACTGCCATCTACACGGGCATCCTGACGGACACAGGCTCCTTCCGGTTCCAGAATACCAATCGGAACGCCTTTATGATTTGCGAGGAGATGGTGGGGCTGGGGGTGGACCCGTACCTCATCGCCCAGCACGTGTACGGCACCTATTCCCTGGGCAGGCTGAAATTGATCAACCTGGCCTTGGATTCCATCGAAATATCTGACAACGGGAAGCTCTCGCTCATGGTGGTCACCCGGGAGATGCTCGAGGCCAGCGGGACCCATCCCTTCGATGTGGACGGGTTGATCTCCTATGCCCGCAGCATCGAAAATGTCCAGGTGGCCGTGTTGATTCAGGAGAGCACGGATGAAGATGCCGCCATCGGGCAGAGCCCTTCCTTCCATGTCAGTCTCCGTTCCAACGGGGCGGTGGATGTGGGCGCCATTGCCGGGGCCTTCGGAGGCGGCGGCCACTATGCCGCCGCAGGTTTCAGCATCAGCGGCCATCTGGAGTCGTTGAAACACAAGATCCTGGGATGGGCGGAGAATCTCGACAGGTGGCGGCCCAAGGAGGGCGAGGTCTGCGAACTGTTCGGCGTCGCCACCGGAGGCGTTTCATGATGGGGGCCACGGCCGGTCGGTTGGAGAAAGCCGGTAACCGATGTCAGGCGCAGGGCGACGGTTCGGTCCTGAGCGGTCTTCTGGTGATCGACAAACCCTCGGGGCTCTCCTCGGCCCAGGTGGTCCATCGGGTGAAGCGCAGCCTCGGGGGCGTGAAGGTCGGCCACACGGGAACCCTGGATCCCTTTGCCAGTGGGGTGATGCTTTGCTGCGTGGGACGCGCGACCAAACTGGCCAGCTTTTTTCTGAACGGTCCGAAGACCTACGAGGCCACCCTGCGTCTGGGGGTGGAAACCGATACCCAGGACGTCACGGGCCGGGTAACGGCTGTAAGGGATACGGCGGCCCTGTCGGAAGCGGCGGTGACTCGGGTCATGGACCGCTTCAGGGGGGAGATCCTGCAGACGCCGCCGGTTTTCTCGGCTCTCAAGCACGAGGGAACCCCGCTCTACAAGCTGGCCAGGTCCGGAAAGCCGGTGACAAAGCCGCCGAGGCCGGTTCACATCGCGGCCCTTGAAATAATGCGCGTGGCGCTGCCGGTGGTGGAGTTTCGGGTGGCCTGCTCAGCGGGCACTTACATCCGCACCCTCGGGGCCGATATCGGCCTGGAGCTCGGATGCGGGGGGCACCTCACGGCGCTACGGCGCCTGGCCAGCTGCGGATTCGATATCTCCCGGGCCCTGGGGTTGGATCAAGTGGCCGATTTGGCGGCATCAGGGCGTATCGAGGAGCACCTGGTCCCCATGGCCGACGCTCTGGGCGCCATGCCCTGCCACGTGGCCGATCATCGATTGGCGGCGCATATCGGGCATGGCAAAACGCTGAGGGGCCAGGATGTGCCGCAGCCGAGTCCGGGGGAGGCGGAAGGTTATATCAAAATTGTTGACACGCGCAATCATCTGCTTGCAGTATTGCGGGCACAGGGCGGTACCTACCAGTACTGCTGTGTTTTTCCCAGGTAGCGGCCCTGCCTGGATACCGGTTCGAAACACCTCCCATTGCTGCCGTTGGCTGGGACAGCCCGGCGACCGCCATGGGATTTTGAACGATTGCCATTATATTTGAGGAGGCGAAAGTGGCGTACACATCAGAAGAGAAAAAGGCGTTGATCGATCAGTATAAGCTCCACGAATCCGATACGGGCTCTCCGGAGGTGCAGATAGGACTGCTGACCCATCGGATTACCTATCTGACCGACCATTTGAAGGTCCATAACAAGGACCATCATTCCCGCAGAGGACTGTTGATGCTCGTTGGACGCCGTCGCCGTCTTCTAAATTATGTTAAAAATAAGGATGTTCAGCGGTACAGGCAGATCATAGAGACTCTGGGGCTCAGAAGATAGAACGGCTTTTTCAGACAAGGGCCGGCCGTTGGTCGGGCCTTTCAAGCGGGGCAATCCCGTTGAAAAGCCGTAGAACGTAACCGATGAGGGGCCGGGAAGGGAGGCCGCAGCGGGCAGGATGGGTACACCCCCGTCACGGCCTGCCGCGCCATGCCACCGGTCTCTTTGGCAAGGTCAGGCTTTTCAAAAACGGATGCAAAGCAGCTCATTTAATGATAGCCGGTTAGCCCAGCCTGGGGCTTTTGATGCACGGGGACTCATGAGGTGAAGGTTTTTATTGGGAGAAAGAAGACATGGAGATGATCGTAAAGACACTCGTGGGGGACAAGACCCTCAGCATTGAGACAGGCAAGGTGGCCAAGCAGGCCTCGGGCGCCGTTGTGGTGCAGTACGGCGAGACTATCGTTTTGGTGACGGTGGTGGCCTCAACCGAAGAGAGAAACGCGGGGTTTTTGCCCCTCACCGTGGAATACCAGGAAAAGATATACGCCGCCGGCAGGATTCCCGGGAACTATTTCCGACGGGAAATCGGAAGACCCAGTGAAAAAGAAACCCTGACCGCCCGGTTGATCGACCGGCCGATCCGTCCCCTTTTCCCAAAAGGCTTCAGCAATGAGATCCAGGTAATCGCCACCGTGCTGTCCATGGATCAGGAAAACGATCCGGATATGTTGGCCATGGTGGGGGCCTCGGCCGCCCTTGAGCTTTCGGATATCCCCTTTCAGGGCCCCATCGCCTCGGTGCGGGTGGGCCGGGTCGACGGGCGGTTCGTGATCAACCCCACCCTTCAGCAACTCCAGACGAGCGATATGAATATCATCGTGGCCGGCTCCAAAACCGGCGTCGTTATGGTGGAGGGCGGTGGCGATGTGATCAGTGAGGGCGACCTGATGGATGCGATCTTTGCCGCCCACGAGGCGCTGAAACCCATCATCGACATCCAGAACCAGTTGCAGGAGGCTGTGGGCCGGCCCAAAATGGTATTTGTCCCACCGGCGAAGGATGAGGCCCTGGCCGCCAGAATCGAGCAGGACGCCGCGGCCCGCATCCGTGAGGCCCTTGGGGTACCAGTGAAACAGGATCGCCAGGTCGCGCTCCGGGCGGTGAAGACAGCCGTCCTTGAGTCTCTGGGCGAGGAGTTCGCCGAGCGAATGGAGGAGGCCGGCGCGATTCTGGGCGACCTGGTCAAAAAGATCAGCCGGGATGTGGTATTGCGGGAGGGCGGGCGCATCGACGGTCGGAAGTTCGACGAGATCCGGCCCATCACCTGCGAGGCGGGCGTTTTGCCCAGGCCCCACGGCTCGGCCCTCTTCACCCGGGGGGAAACCCAGGTGTTGGGAGTTTTGACCCTGGGCTCCAGCCTGGACGAGCAACGGGTGGAGACCCTTTCCGGTGACGAGTCCCGGCAGTTCATGCTCCACTACAATTTCCCGCCCTATTCCGTGGGCGAGGTCCGCCGGATCGGCGGCCCCAGCCGCCGGGACATCGGTCACGGGGGCCTGGCCACCCGGGCCTTGGAGCGGGTGCTGCCGAAGAAGGAAGATTTCGACTATACCATCCGGGTTGTCTCCGAGGTGCTGGAATCCAACGGCTCCTCGTCCATGGGCACCGTGTGCGCGGGCACCATGGCCCTGATGGACGGCGGCGTGCCCATCCAGGCGCCGGTTTCAGGTATTGCCATGGGACTGGTGAAGGAGGGGGACCAGGTGGTCATCCTTTCGGACATCCTGGGGGACGAGGACCACACGGGGGATATGGATTTCAAGGTCGCCGGCACCCGGGAGGGGGTCACGGCCGTCCAGATGGACATCAAGATCCTCGAGTTGCCCAAGAGCGTCATGGCCGAGGCCCTGGAGCAGGCCCGCAGGGGCCGACTCTTTATTCTCGATAAGATGATGGCGGCCATCGAGGCTCCCAGGGAAGAGCTGTCCCCCTATGCACCGAAGATTGTCTCCTTGAGCATCAATCCGGACAAGATCCGGGACATCATCGGCCCGGGCGGCAAGATGATCCGCTCCATCCAGAGCGAATCCAATACCAAAATCGAGATTTCGGATGACGGGGTCGTGAAAATCGCGGCCACCTCGCAGGAGGACAGCGAAACCGCCATGCGCATCATCGGTGAGATCGTCGCCGAGCCTGAAGTGGGCGCCACCTACGAGGGAACGGTGGTCAAGATAACGGATTTTGGTGCTTTCGTGCAGATCCTGCCGGGCACCGATGGGCTGGTGCATATCTCCCAGCTGGCCACCCATCGGGTCAACAAGGTCTCGGATGTGGTGCACGAGGGTGATCGGCTCAAAGTCAAGGTGCTTGAAATCTCTCGGGATGGTAAAATTCGGTTGAGCCATAGGGCCATCCTGGAAGAGGAAAATGCGGGAAAAGGTCAGTAAAACGGTACTCGACAACGGGGTCCGTGTTCTGACCGCTGAAATGCCCCACATGCACAGCGTGGCCATGGGCGTGTGGGTGGATGCCGGGGCTAGGGACGAGACGCCCGCCGAAAATGGATTGTCCCACCTCATCGAGCACATGATTTTCAAGGGGACCGGCAGGCGCAGTGCCCTGCAGATCGCCAAGGAATTCGATGCCATCGGTGGCAACAACAATGCCTTCACCGCCATGGAGACCACCTGTTTCCATGGCCGGGTGATGGCGTCCCGCCTGCCCGCCCTGACCGATATCCTCTGTGACATCTTCCTCAATTCGGTGTTCGACGAGGACGAACTGGAAAGGGAACGGCCCGTCATCCTCCAGGAAATCGGTATGCTCGAGGACAGCCCCGAGGAGTACGTCCATGTGTTGCTGGAGGCGGCCTTCTGGGGCGATCATCCCCTGGGACAGAACATTCTGGGTACTCCGGAAAATCTCCTTCGATTCGACTCGGCCGGGATCAAGGATTTTTTCCGGCGTTTCTGCCGGCCCGGTCACATCGTCATTTCGGCTGCCGGCAACCTGCGGCATGAGCGGTTCGTGGACCTGGTGGGGCCGGCCTTTGAACCGCTATCTCCGCTTGACGGCGGGAAGGAGCGGCTCCCGGCAGGGGGGAACCGGCAGATGCGCCTGGTGCCCCGGGATCTTGAGCAGCTCCACATCGCCCTGGCCACCCGCGGGCTTTCGGTGTCGGATCCCAGGCGCTATGCCTGGGCCCTGATGAATACCATTCTGGGCGGCAACATGAGTTCGCGACTCTTCCAGGAGGTGCGGGAGCGACGCGGACTTGCCTATTCGGTCTACTCCTTCCTCGCCTCTCACGTGGGCACAGGCATGTTCGGTGCCTACGCCGGCGTGCAGCCTGAAAGCGTCCGAGAGGCGCTCGGCCTGATGCTGAAGGAGATGGGAAGGCTGAAAGAGGCCCCCGTCACACCGGAGGAATTAAGGGACGCCAAGGCCTATTCCAAAAGTGCCATGCTGATGGCCATCGAGAGTGTGGAGAGCCAGATGGCCGCTCTTGCCCAGAACGAGCTTCATTTCGGGCGTTACATTCCGGTGCGAGAGATCCTGGACCGGATCGATGGGGTGACGGCCGACGATATTTCGGCCCTTGCCTCGGCGCTTTTTCGTTCGGAGACACTCTCCTTGGTGCTTCTGGGGCCGATTCCCGACGCCGATGCCGACCTCGGGGAGCAGTTGGGGTTTTGAGGTTTAAAACTGAATATCGGAATCGAATGCTGAAAACAATTCCGATCCCGATTTCGATTTCGATGAGGAATGTCAGATGGCCGATAAGGCGCCGGTGATCGAAATCATGCGGCTTTCCCCGGAGAGGGACCAGGATGTCCCCTTGCCCCGGTACATGACGTCCCAGGCCGCCGGCATGGATATATGTGCTGCGGTGCAGGCGGACACGGTGCTTGATAGGGGCGCGATTCTGCTCGTTCCCACGGGGTTCGCCATGGCCCTCCCCCCTGGGTTCGAGGCCCAGATCCGTCCCAGAAGCGGACTTGCGGTCAAGCACGGCGTGGGGATCATCAATTCGCCCGGCACCATCGATGCCGATTACCGAGGCGAGGTGAAAATCGCACTGATCAATCTGGGGCCGGCCGCCCACACCATCCGACGGGGGGATCGTATTGCCCAGATGGTCATTCAGCGGTGCTGTCGGGCGCAGGTGCATGCCGTGGAACACCTTGAGGAAACCGAACGGGGGGATGGTGGATTCGGACATACGGGACGCTGAGAATTTCTCCCTCTGCATGCTCGCCAGCGGGAGCCGGGGAAACGCCGTCTACCTCACGGACGGGGTCACCCGTATCCTGATCGATGCGGGCCTGTCGGGTGTCGAAATCGAACGACGTCTCAATTCCCGGGGTCTCTCCGCGCAGGACCTGGATGCGCTGGTGGTATCCCACGAGCACTCGGACCATATCCAGGGCGTGGGCGTGCTTTCAAGAAAATACCGGCTCCCGGTCTATATCAATGAGAAAACCCGGTTGGCCGCCCCCCAGTTGGGAAAGCTCGGGGAGGCCCGACACTTTACCTGCGGCACGCCGTTCACGATCGACGAGATCCGGATTCATCCCTTCGCCATTTCCCACGACGCAGCGGACCCGGCGGGGTTTACCCTTTCCCGGGGAGGCGCCAAGATCGGTATCGCTACGGATTTGGGGATTGCCACCGCCATGGTCAGGGAGCACCTCAAGGGCTGTGCCCTGTTGGTGCTGGAGGCCAACCACGATCCCACGATGCTGTCCCAGGGGCCCTACCCCTGGCCGTTGAAACAGCGGATCAGGGGCCGTACCGGCCACCTGGCAAACGAGGATACCCGGGATTTGCTCCATGAACTCCAGCACGACGGGCTGCGGCATGTGGTCCTGGCCCATCTCAGCGACACCAACAACACCCCGGAAAAGGCCTTCGCCGCGGTTCATCCGGCCCTTACCTGCTGCCGGCCGAGCCTGTCGGTCGCCCTGCAGGGAACATGCGGTGACATCCTTTCCGTTTAGGGCCAGTGGGATTAAGAACATTAAGTTCCTGTTGCCTAAAAACGGAATGAAAAGTTCCTCTATTGCCGGGCCTTCCTTCAGATCCTCTCTGGCTTCTTAACAAAGCCAATATTTCAAATCATTATGGGGTGAAGCCGACAGGAAGCGATTGCCCCCCGGGGGCGATAATCCCATGCGATCCCCAGGCAGGCCTTTTCTCCAGACCTTTACCCAGGGTCATATCGTGTTAAT
>Ga0307440_1000573_pt1 | contig 18162 bp, 18 predicted proteins | sample SalMarWE160410MG_FD_202150 | JGI IMG/M metagenome (GOLD analysis project Ga0307440, IMG submission 202150) | Salt marsh sediment microbial communities from the Plum Island Ecosystem LTER, Massachusetts, United States - WE1604-10 | ecosystem: Environmental > Aquatic > Marine > Intertidal zone >... | reverse complement strand
CAGCTCAGCCCAGGTCTTCGGAGGCTGCGGGATCAGGTCGGTCCGGTAGTACAGCGCCTTGGTCGAGAACGCGACCGGGAGCCCCATCAGCTTGCCCTTGAATTCGTTGCCCTTCAGCACGCCGGAGGGGAACGACGCCCGCTTGGCCTGGTCGACGTAGCTGTCGAGCGGCAGCAGGCCGCCGAGCTGCGAGAACGGGGCGATCCAGCGGCCGCCGATGTAGATGACGTCGGGCGCGTTGCCCGCCAGGAGATCGGTGGCGATCTTCTGGTACGCGGAGTCCCAGCCGACGCTCTGGAACACGACCTTGATGTCGGGGTGGGTCTGCTCGAAGCCTGCGACGAGCGTCTTGACGGTCTGTTGGGCCTGGGGCTGGTCGCCGCCGGGGTAGAGCACGTGGATGGTGACCTGCTGCGCGCTGGCGAGGGTCAGGAATGCGGCCAGGGCGATCATCACGACAAGGGTGAAGGGTCTGGGGCCTCGGGAAGAGATTCGCGTCATCGTTACCTCCAGGTACGGGAACGGGGCTTGACGGGCTCAGGACGTTCGGTCGACCTCCCACCTCCTCTGTTCGAAGTACGCCTGCGTAGCGAGGCTGGCGGCTCCTCGAGCCCACATGTCGCGGCTCTCGCGCTGGACCACCAGTTCGGGCAGCCTGGGTAGGCTGGGGAAGACGTGACGTTCCAGGCTGTCCGCGATCGCGGCCCGCAAGGGCTCTCCGATGGCGACGCCCGAGCCCGTCAGGATGAGGATCTCGGGATTGATGAGGTTCACCAGGTGGGAGAGCGCCAGGCCGATGGCGTCGCCGATGTCGGCGAGGAGGCCGACGGCCCGGGGGTCCCCTTCGTCGGCCAGCAGCCCCAGATCGTCGAGGCGCTTCACGTGCAAGCCCGCCTCGGTGGCCCGGGCCAGGGTGGCCGGAACGGAGGCCACCGCTTCCAGGCACCCATGCTTCCCGCACGCACAGAGAGGGCCGTCCTCGCGGACCGTGCAGTGGCCCACCTCGCCGGCGACACCGAAGCGTCCACGATAGAGCCGGCCGCCGACCACCAGGCCGGCGCCGATGCCCTTGCCGAAGCTCACCACCGCGAAGTCCTCGAGGCCGCGCGCCCTCCCGAACATCTGCTCGCCGATCGCGAGGGTGTTGGCGTCGTTCTCCACGGCAACGGGCAGACCCAACGCCTGCTCGAGCATCGGCCCGATCGGGACGTCGGCCCAGTCGAGCACCACCGAACGGATGCAGCAGCCGCGCTCGTTGTCGACCAGCCCCGAGAGGCCGAGGCCCACACCCGCGATCGAGCCTTCGGGTACCTTCGCCGCCTCGGCGAGCTCACTCAGGAGCCCGCCGGTCGAGGCCACCACGCGCTCGGGGTGGCGTGTCGACAGCCGGCGCGTACGTCGTGCCAGCACGCGTCCATCGAGATCGGTGAGCACGGCGCTGAGCTCGCCGTCATCGAGCTTGGCGCCGGCGATGGCCGCGAGGCCCGGCTCGAGCCGCAGCAGGATCGGCGGTCGCCCCAGGCGGTCGGTCTTGCCGGCACTGGGGCTGTCCTGCTCGACCACGATGCCGACGTCGACGAGATGCTTGGTGAGCATGGTCACGGCCGAAGGGCTCAGGCCGGTCCGACGCGCGATCGCGGACCGGTTGATCGGTCCCTGTTCACGGATGACGCGGATCACCGCGGCTGCGCTGTCTTCGTTCCGGTCCATTTATTTCTTTCACAGAATTAAATTTGTCAATGATTCTAGGGCATCGCGCCGCAGAACGCAAGCCCCACCGCCGGGGCGTCGCCCGACGCACCGGCCCAGGCCGCGTGCCGGGTGTCGACGGTCACGCTCGAGGCAGCGCTGTGCGTCCCATGGCACGGGGCCCGGCCGCACCGTGCGATAGGGTCCGTGGGACCGGCGCAGCGGGGTCGTGGCCACGTACGCCTGCGGTGGGACGCCGCCGGGCGCGACCGGTCCGCCTCGAGGGAGGAACCTGCATGAACGCTTCCATCACGTCGCTCGCCGCCGTCGCCGCTCGCCTGGGCGTCGATCTGGTCGCCGCCGTCGTCATCCTGATCGTCGGATGGATCCTGGCCGGCTGGGCCGGCACGGTCGTCCGCCGGGCCGCTTCGGGCGGCGGCAGGCTGGACGGAACCGTCGCCACCGTGCTCGGCCGGGTGGCGCGGTGGACCGTCCTGGCCTTCACCGTGATCGCGGTGTTGAGTCGCTTCGGGGTGCAGACGACCAGCCTGGTCGCCCTGCTCGGCGCCGCCGGCCTGGCCATCGGCCTGGCGTTGCAGGGAGCCCTCTCCAACATCGCGGCGGGCGTCCTGTTGCTGGCGCTCAAACCCTTCCGGGTCGGGGATGCGGTCGACATCTCCGGCACGTCGGGCGTGGTCGACGACATGGGCCTGTTCGTCACGCGTCTCACCAGCTTCGACGGCGTGCCCCTGTTCGTCCCCAACAGCAGCGTGTGGGGCAAGCAGGTCAGCAACTACTCGCAGGCGGGCCGGCGCCGCAACGACCTCGTCGTGGGTATCGGCTACGGCGACGATGTGGCCCGCGCCATGGCCGTCCTGCAGGAACTCGTCGCCGACGAGCCGCGCGCGCTCCAGGACCCGGCGCCGCTGGTCGCCGTCGAATCGCTCGGGGAGAGCTCGGTCAACCTGCTGCTGCGGTACTGGACGGCCGCCGGCGATCTGTTCGGCACCAAGCTCGACCTGACGCGGGCCGTGAAGGAACGCTTCGACGCCGAGGGCATCTCGATCCCCTACCCGCAGCGCGACCTCCACGTGGTGGAGGGGGGCGTCGCGCTGGCGCCCGGCGCCTAGGCAGGTTCAGCCGGGCACACCGCCCGGTCGCCCTAGCGTCGGGAGGTAGACCAGCAGCGCGGCGGCGCACAGCGCAGCGGTGAGCGCGAGAGCTGTGGCGTAGGCCCCGGGCGAGGCGCCGCCTCCTGTGGGGGCGAGCGCGTTCACCACGTTGCCGATGCCCCACTGCAGGACGAAGCCGCCCAGGAACATGAAGAGGTTGATGGCGGTCACCGCCCTGCCGGTGAGCCGGGCCGGGAAGAGCACGTTGGCCTGGGCGTAGAGCAGCAGCGCGAACGACCCGCTGCCCGCCAGCAGGAACAACAGCGCGCCCAGCGCCGCGGGGGCCGCCCCGGTGCCCGCGACCAGGGCGAGCGCAGCCTGCACCAGCACCATCAGGAGCGTTGCGACCGCCACGACCCTGGCGGGCCCGAAGCGCTGAGCCAGCCAACCCGAGACGAAGAACCCGAGCACCAGGCCGATCCCTAGCCAGAGCAGCACGTTGCCCACCACCGCGGTGCTCAAGCCGGCGGCTTCGGTCAGGTACGGGCCCGCCCACAGGCTCTGGTAGGCGAAGGTCGTGCCCATCACAGCGAAGCCCAGGAACGCCAGCCGCCAGAACGCCGCACTCCCGAAGATGTCGCGGAAGCTGCCCGCGGGCGCCTGCGGGTGAGGATCCGTCCGAGGCGTACGGACGACGGCCGCGATGGCGACGGCGCCGAGCAGCAACAGCACGGCCCCGCCGGCGAAGACGGCGCGCCAGCCCACCGCGCGGTTCAGCAGCGCCAGCGGTGCGGTCGCCACCAGCGCGCCCGACGAGCCGGTGGCCGTGAGCATGCCCGCGACCGCGGCGAACCTGCGCGGCGGATGGATCTGCGAGAGCGCCTTGAGGCCGCCCATCAGGATGCCGGCTGTGCCGAGGCCGAGCAGTGCCCGGCCCACGCCCAGCCATGCGACGTTCGGCGCCGCGGCGAACACCAGCGCGCCCACCACGCCGACCAGCATCAGGACGCTGGTGGTGATCCGTGCGCCGTAACGGTCGAGGGCGCTGCCGAAGGGGAGTTGGGCGAGGGCGAAGAAGCCGAAGAACAGACCGCTCATGAGACCGAGCTGCGCCGGCGAGAGACCCATGCTGGCGGTCAGGTCGTCGGCGATGACGGCGTTGGCCGATCGGAAGAAGTAGGACAGGAAGTGGGCGGCCGCGAATACGGCGAAGACGAGCCAGGCACGGGCCACGGTGCCGGTGAGCATACCAGGGCGCCCGGAGGGGGCGTCAGCCGATCTCGCGCATGTCCTCGAGAATCTGCCAACCCACGCCCTCGGGCGTGCCCTCGAGCCGCTGTTGAAGGGTCTCCGCCACCCACGGCACCAGGCCCGAGACGTCCTCCTCCTGGTCGTCGCGGAAGGTCAGCACGGTGAGCTGGTAGAACTGCTGCGTCGCACTCAGGGTGCCGTCGTCGAAGAAGCTGAAGGGCGCGGCCGGGATGGGGTCGAGCAGCACATGCACGTCCCGGCCCAGCGTGGACGGCAGGTAGGCGGCGAAGTCCACCTCGAGTTCGCGAGGGTGCCACACGTAACCCTGCAGCAGGCGTACCCCCTGTCGCTCGTCCTGGGGCTCCGTGCTCACGTGAAGTCGGGTGGCAGGGGGAGGTCGGGCAGTGCCCGTCTCCAGCGCCCCGCGAAGCCCGCGAGGTCGTCGACGAGCAGGCCGGTGAAGCCCAGCTCCTGGCAAGCGGCGATGTTGCGCGCGTTGTCGTCGATGAACACGGTCTCGTCGGCGGCGTGGCCGAGGGCCTCGCTGAGGGCCTCGAAGGCCGCGCGGTGCGGCTTGCGGACACCGATCTCGTTGGAGAACACCCAGCGCTCGACGCGCTGCATGCGCGGGTCGTCGCGGACCACGTCGCACAACTCCGGAACGTTGTTGGACAGGACCCCGACGGTGTACGTCGGCGGCAGCGTAGCGAGCAGCGTCAACATCGGTGCGCGCCAGCGAACGGCGCCCAGGAAGGTACGCCGGAAGGTGGCCTCGTCGGTGTGGAGCCCGGTGGCCGCCGCCAGGCGGCGCTGGAACTCGGGCAGGTCGAACGCGCCGTCCTCGAACGGCCCCATCGTCGCCAGGTAGGGTTCCTCCAGGCGCGACGGTGCAACGTCATGGAGCGACGCCAGCGCGCTCACGGCGCTGCTGTCGAAGGTGCCCTCGGTGAAGACGCCGCCCCAGTCGAAGGCGATCGCGCGGATCACGAGTGCACGCCCGACCATGGCGCCGTGGCGGCTGCGCCGCTCAGCTCGCGGTGCACCAACGCCACGCCTTCGGGCACCAGCACGATCGCGGTGAAGACGACGAAGACGGCCAGGCCGACCAGCGTCGCGCGGCGGAAGAACACCGAGTAGGCGTCCTCGCTCCGGCGCACGCGGCGGTACAGCAGGCCCGCCAGCAGCAGTTGCGAGACGACGAGCACGGCGAGGGCTACGAGGGTGCCCAGGGTCCCGAGCCACGGCAGCGGGTACTCGACCAGCGCGGACACGAGATAGGTGGCGATCAGCAGGCCTGCGGCGGTGGCCGCGAGCGCTGCGGTGGGGGGGTGGGGGATCGCGTCTGCCATAGTGCCTTCATCGAAGCCCGACGCGCCGCGGAAGGCCGTTCGCGCTGCCTGTTCCGGGCGGGGCCGTGGTGTGCCGTGCGGCGCGGGCGGCCCGCGCCCTGAAGGGGGCGACCGCTGCACACGCCGCACGCATGATACAGGGGAGCGGACGGCGTGTGGGCTCGGCGACGAACGCTGCCGTCAAGCCCCCGGGGCCGCTGCTCCAGGGCGCCGGCAGCACGACCCGTTGCGCATCACAACTTAGCCGTCGCGGTAGGCGGCGGCTTCGGCGAGCTGCGCCTCCCCCACCCCGCGCTCGCCGGCGAGGTCGGCCACCGTGCGCGCCACCCGAAGCACCCGCTCGTAGCCTCGTCCCGTGAGCCGGAGTCGACCGATCAGCTCGTGCGCGAGGCGGTGTGCGCCGCTCGTCAGCGCGGCCGACCGACGCAGCTCGGCGCCCGCCAGGGCGGCGTTGAGCGCGCCCTGGCGCTCGAGCATGCGGTGCCGGGCCGCGAGCACGCGACGGGCGACCGCCGCCGAGGCCTCACCCGGGGCCCGAGCCAGTACCTCGGCCGGCGTGAGCCGGGGCAGCCGCACGCGCAGGTCGAAGCGGTCCAGCAGCGGGCCCGAGACGCGCCGTTGGTAGCGCTGTCGCTCGCCGGGAGGGCACACGCAGGGCTCCAGCGGATCGCCGTCGTAGCCGCAAGCGCACGGGTTGCGGGCGGCCACCAGCAGGAATCGGGCGGGGAAGGTGACGCTGCCTCCGACCCGCGAGACCGTGACGCGGCCCTCCTCGAGCGGTTGCCGCAGGGCTTCGAGGGTGCGGCGGCCGAACTCGGGCAGCTCGTCCATGAACAGCACGCCGCGGTGGGCGAGGCTGGCCTCGCCGGGGCGCGGCGGCGAGCCGCCGCCGACCACGCCGCCCTGCGAGCTGCTGTGGTGCGGGCTGCGCAGGGGAGGGTGCCGGATCAGCCCGTGCCCGGCCAGCAGGCCCGCCGTGGAGTGGATGCGCGTCACCTCGATCGCCTCCTCCTCCGTGAGCGGAGGCAGGAGGCCGGCGAGGCGGCGGGCCAGCATGGTCTTGCCCGCGCCGGGTGGGCCGGTGAGGAGGAGATTGTGGGCGCCGGCCGCAGCGATCTCCAGGGCGCGACGCCCACCGGCCTGACCGCGCACGTCGACCAGATCGGGGACGGACGGGGCGGGCGCGGGCGGGCCGGGGGTGCACGGCACCAGCACGAGGCGGCCGCGGAGGTGGTCGGCGGCCTCGGCCAGAGTGCGCGGAGCCAGCACCCGCAGCCCCTTCACGGCCGCCACCTCGGGCGCGTTCAGCGGCGGGGCCAGCACCGTGCGATGCCCCCGCTCCGCGGCCAGCAGGCCGATGTTGATGGCCCCGCGCACGGGCCGGAGGGTGCCGTCGAGCGCCAGCTCACCGAAGGCCAGGGTGCCTTCCAGGGCGCGGGCGGGCAGCCGGCGTTCGGCGGCGAGCAGGGCCAGCGCGATCGGCAGGTCGAAGGCGGGCCCCTCCTTGCGGATGTCGGCGGGCGCCAGGTTCACGGTGATGCGGCTCGGAGGCATGGCGGCGCCCAGGTGCTTGAGCGCGGCACGCACGCGTTCGCGCGACTCCTGCACGGCCGCGCCCGGCAGCCCCACCACCGTGAACGACGGCAGGCCGCCGCTCACGAACACCTCGACCCGCACCTCCAGTGCGTCGACGCCGACGACGGTGGCGGACAGGGTGTGGGCCAGCATGGTGCCATACCTTAGCCAGCGGACGCGGGGGCTCAGGCGACGCGCTTGGCACAGGTGGCGGTGTCCTCGGCAAGGCCCCGAGGGGCGGCTGTGGGACGGCGCCCGGCCCGCGGCTACCGCCGGGCCCGGTCACCCGGCGCACTACCGTGACGCCGTCATCGACCCGGGGACCCGTGTCCTGATAGGGTGGTGCGTCGACAGCAAGCCGACGAGCGTCATGCTCACTCTATCGAGGAGGTACCCACGATGAGGATCTTCCGTACGTTGGCCGTGCTCTCGGGGCTCGCCCTGGTGCTCAGCGCATGCGGTCTCGTGAACAGCCTTGTCCCAGACCAGAAGGTCGCCAACCCGCTCGGCATCGACGGCCAGACGATCACCATGAGCGCCCAGCCGGGAACGGCAGCCCTGTCGCCGCAGGCGACGGGCACCAACACGTTCGGAGGGAACTTCAGTGGGACCTTCGGGGACATCGACGCAAGCAGCATCCCCGGCGGCGTCAAGCCCAGCGGCTTCGTGGCCGATATCGGGATCGACAGCACCGCAACCATCGCGTCGACCAGCGCCAGCTCGTTGCCGGCGACCATCAACGTCACCAACGTGGGGCTCTCGCTTCAGGTCAACGACGGTGCGACCGCCGGTGGCACCCCCAGCTTCACGCTGACGCCGCCCTACACGCACGCCGGCACCCTGCTCGTCCTCACTCAGCAGGCCGGAACCTGCTCGACGACCAGCGGTATCAGCTGTGACTACGCGGTCACCGCGGGTCCCGACCTGGGTGCCGCGCTCATCGCGCTCAGCTTGTCGAGCAGCGACGTCGGCACGCTCTGGCAGATCGTGACGACCGGCAGCTCCACCAACCACGCTGGCGGCACCGTCTCGGTGACGCTCGACCAGAACCTGCCGAGCGACGCGACGCTGCAGGTCAAGCTGGTCTCGAAGGAGGGCACGCTCAGCTTCTAGCGGCCGCGCCCAGTTGGAACGCACGAATGACCATGGGTTCGCCCACCGGAACGATCCGGTGGGCGAACCCGTTTCTCCGAAAGCGCCGCGCCCGCCTCAGGCCGGCTCGCTCCGCGCGATGATCCCGAACGTGCCCGGCCCGACGTGGCTGGTGAGCACCGCCCCGATCCGGTAGAAGCCGCTGAAACGCACCTCCACGCCCTTCTGTTCGACCGCGGTGCGCAGGCGCTCGACGGCCGATCGGTCCTCGACGTGGATGTAGTCGATGGTGAGCGTCTCGCCGGGATGCGCGGCCGCGAAGGCGGCCAGCCGGTCGACCATCTCCTGGACCGCCTTCTTCATGCCCCGTGCCCGCGTCAGCGGCTCGAGGAGTCCGTCCGCCAGCGTGAGGATGGGCTTGATGTTGAGCAGGCTGCCCACCAGGGCACTGGCTCGGCCGATCCGCCCGCCCTTCTGGAGGTAGTCGAAGGAGGCGACGGTGAACGCGATGAAGGTGTTGTCGCGCATGCCGGTCAGGCCGGCCTCGATCTCCTCGAAGGAGGCGCCGCGGTCGCGCAGGCGCGCCGCCGTTCGCACCATGGCGCCGTGGCCCAGGCTGGCCGACCGACTGTCGAACACGACCACGCGGGCGCTCACCGCGTCACTCGCCGCGACCGCCGACTGGTAGGTGCCCGACAGCTTCGCGCTCAGGGTGATGACGAGGATGGTGTCCGCCCCCATCTCCACGGCCTCGCGGTAGGCGGACGCGAAATCCTCGGGGTTCGGCTGGCTGGTGGTGGGTAGGTCCGCGCCCTCGGCGACGCCGCGGATGATCGCGCCCGGCTCGATGTCCAGCCAGTCACGGAAGGTGTCGCCCTTGAAGGTCACGTACAACGGCACCCGCAGGATCCCGAGTTGCTCCAGCTCGTCGACGTGCAGATCGGTGGTCGAGTCGGTCACGATGGCCAGGTTCATGCTGCTCCCTCGTCGGACCGTCCATCCCCCGGCCGGTCACGGTGCGCGTGTCGGACGTGACCGCAGTCTACCGCCCCGGTGGGGCCGCGGCGCGGGCGGCGGCGGTGAGCGGCGCGCGGCGAGAGCGCGTTCAGGGGGTGGGGGGCACGGCCAGCGCCCCCTGGGCGATGAGATGCTCGGCGATCTGTACGGCGTTGAGTGCTGCACCCTTGCGGATCTGGTCCCCTGCCACGAACAGCGCCACGGCCCCGTCCAGGCTGGCGTCTGCACGGATGCGGCCGACCAGGACCTCGTCGCCGCCCGACGCGTCGAGGGGCATGGGGAAGGTGTTGCGGGCGCGGTCGTCGACCACCCGGACGCCGGGGGCCGCGGCCAGCGTCTCGCGAGCCTCGTCGGCCGACACGGGCCGACGGAACTCGGCATGGATGGCCTCGCTGTGGGCCCGGAAGACCGGCACCCGCACGCACGTCGCGCTCAGGCGCAGCGCCGGCTCGGCGAGGATCTTGCGCGCCTCCAGCAGCAGCTTGCGCTCCTCGACGTTGTAGCCGTCCTCGCCCACGTCGCTGTCGTGGCTGAACAGATTGAAGGCGATCCGGTGCTGGAACTTCGACGGTCTCGTATCGCCGCCGGCGAGCGCGGCCCGCGTCTGCTCGCGCAGCTCCTCGATGCCGGCCGCCCCGGCGCCGGAGACGGCCTGGTAGGTGGCGACGGTGGCCCGCACCAGCCCGAAGGCCCGGTGCAGCGGCGCCAGCGCCATCAGCGCGATGATGGTCGAGCAGTTGGGGTTGGCGATGATGCCCCGATGGCTCAGTGCCGCCTCGCCGTTGGCCTCCGGGACCACCAACGGGACGCGCTCGTCCATGCGCCACGCGCTGGTGTTGTCGATGACGACGGCGCCGTGCTCGGCCCAGCGCCAGGCGTGCTGCTTGGAGACAGGCCCGCCGGCCGACGAGAAGACCACGTCGGCATCGAGGTCGCCGCTTTCGGGGAGCGGCAGCACCGGCAGCGCCTCGCCGCGGAACGGCAGCGTCCGCCCCGCCGACCGGGGGGAGGCGTAGAGCGCGAGCGACGTCAAGGGGAAGCGCCGCTCGTCGAGGATCCCAAGGAATTCGGTCCCGACGGCGCCGGTGGCGCCCACGATCGCTACCCGCATGTCTCCTCCTCGACCCGGCGGCGGTGCCGACGGATGCGCGCCCTGTCGGGGCTCCAGGTGCCGGAGTGTAGCATGCGCCGCGCCGCGCCCCGGCGGCCCCCACGGCTCCGCACGGTTCCGCATGGGCTCCAGGCCGTAGCATGGGGATCATGACGCCCACACCGTGCGCGCCCGTACGAGGGGGGAAGGTGGACTGGCAGGCGCTCGAGAGCTGCATCCCGCTCGACGAGCTGCCTTCGTTCCACCGCGCCTTCCTGCAGAGGCTCGAGCCCGGCGAGGACTGGCAGAACGCCTTCCTCCGCCGCGTTCAGGGCAAGGTGCAGGCGTCGCTCAAGCGGCTCCTGCGCGAAGGCGCGGCAGGCTACGAGGACGGGCGCTACTGGCTCGATGCCGGTCTGGTCCCTCAACCGTTCCGGGGCTACCTGATGGAGGAGTGACGGTGGAGAGGCGCCTCCGCCGGTTCGTCGTCAAGGTCGGCACCAGCTCCATCACCGATCACAGCGGCCGCATCGCGCCGCCGTTGATGTGGGCCATCGCGCGCGGCGCCACCGTGCTCGCCGACGAGCACGGTGCGCAGTTCGTGCTGGTCTCCTCGGGTGCGGGCGCGGCGGGCCGGGAGGGGTTGGGCCTGGAGCTGCCGTTGACGCTCCCCGACAAGCAGGCGGCGGCGGCGGTCGGGCAGACGCTGCTGATGCTCGACTGGTCGCGCGCGCTGGCGCCCCGGCCGGTGGCACAACTCTTGCTGTCGGCCGGCGACGTGCAGGACCGCGAGCGCTACGTCAACGCCAAGCACGCGCTGGAGGCGTCGCTGCGGCTGGGCGCCGTGCCGGTGGTGAACGAGAACGACAGCGTCGCCACCAGCGAGTTGAAGCTGGGCGACAACGACACCCTGTCGGCCTGGGTGTCGTACCTGGTCGACGCCGACGCGCTGATCATCCTCACGGACGTGGACGGCCTCCACGACGGGGATCCGCGGCGGCACCCGGACGCGCGCCGCATCGATGTGGTGCGCGACGTGGCGGAGGTCGAAGCGCTGGCAGGCCGCAGCGGCGACCCGCGCGGGACCGGCGGCATGGCCACCAAACTGCGGGCGGCGCGCATCGCCACCGATGCCGGCATCGAGACGTTGGTCATCGGCGGCGGGGGTGCCGGGCTCGAGGCGCTGGCCCGCGGCTCGGTGCGCGGCACGCGCTTCCTGGCGCGGGCGCGTACCCCGGCGCGCAAGGCCTGGATCGCACAGCAGCCGAGGCGCGGTGCGGTCGAGGTCGACGACGGCGCCGCCGCGGCGCTGCAACGTGGGCGCAGCCTGCTCCCGCGGGGGGTGCTGGCGGTTCGGGGCAGCTTCGGCTTCGGAGAGGCCGTGTCGGTGGAGCACCGAGGCGAGGTGCTGGGGGTGGGGCTCAGCAACTTCGCCAGCGACGCGCTGACACGCATCCGCGGGCGTCACACCTCCGAGATCGCCGGCATCCTGGGCGCCAAGGATTTCGACGAGGTGGTCCACCGCGACAATCTGGCGCTGGCCGACGCCGCGACCGGCCCCTGAACGGCTCCGGTGGTACCATGGCGGCGACATGCGCGGCCGCAACCAACTCGCCTTCGTCTCCGCCGGCCTCACGCTGGCATGGGGTTTGCTCGGCCTGCTGAACCCCCTGCTGGTGATCCGCATCGTGGGTCTGGACGTGGTCGATCCGCGTGGCCTCAGCGAAGCGCGAGCGCTGTTCGGCGCGCTCTTCGTGGTCATGGGGGCGGTCATGCTGTGGGCGGCATCGGTGCGCTCGGCGCCCCCTGTCTACCTGCGGCTTCCGGGCCTGTTGATCACCGCCGAGGCCGTGGGCCGGTTCGCCAGCATGGTCATCGACCGCGTCCTCACCCCGCTGAACTTCGTGTTCCTGGTCGTCGAGCTGCTCATCGGCGTGCTCGCGCTGGTAGCCAGCTTCCCCGGCGAGGACGGTCGCGCTCCGCGGGCGCGCGCCGCCGCGGGGCCGGAACCCGACGCGGATCGACCGGACCCCCTCCGCGCCTATCGCGGCTGAGCCGCGGTCCCCTTCGAGGAAGCCTGCGCCATGACCGGAGCCCCACCCGACGGAACCCGTTTCGTGCCCCCCGCCCTGGCGGCGGCGCGCGCGCGCACGCTGGAGCGCCTCCACGACCTCTACCTCCGCTGGGGGTACCGGCTCGTGGAGGTGCCTGCGTTGGAGCACTACGATCCGGCGCACCCCCGGGCCGAGCAGTCGTTCAAGCTCTCGGATCGCGACAGCGGCGTGCTCGCCCTGCGCTCGGACTTCACGCCCGCGCTGGCCCAGCTGGTGCGGTCCACCTTCCCGGGCGCGGCGGCGGGGGAGGGGCGGGCGCTCCGGCTGCGCTACAGCGGCACCGTGTGGCAGGCCATCCACCCCGAGCTGGCACGTAACCGCGAGTTCACCCAGATCGGCATCGAGCTGGTGGGGGTGAGCCACGCCCGGGCCGACGCCGAGCTCATCCACCTGGCGCGCGAGTCGGTGCGCACGGTGGGGCTGGCCCCGCGCGTCGAGATCGGCAACCCGGGGTTCGTGCGGGCGTTGTTCGACCTCGCCGCGGTGCCCGAGTGGCGGCGGGAGCTCCTCGCCGACGCCATCGATCGCAAGGATCGCAGCGACATCCGGACGCTGCTCTCCGAGCTGGCGCTCGACGGGCGGGCGGCCGCAGCGTTGCTGGAGGTGCCCGACCTGTACGGCGGCAACGGTGTCCTGGACGAGGCGCGACGGCTGGCTCCCTGGCCCGAGGCGCGGGCCGAGATCGACCGCCTGGAGGGCGTGGTGGAGCAGTTCGAGGATGACAGCGAGCTGCTGCTCGACCTCGGCATGGCGCGCCGCCTCGCCTACTACACCGGCGTGACCTTCCGCGCCTACACCTTCGACTTCGGCCAGCCCCTGCTGGGCGGGGGGCGCTACGACGGCGCTCTGCTGCCGCACGCCGCCGGTTTCTCCATCGGCCTGGAACGCCTCCTGAGCGCCCTGCCCGGTCCTCGGCCGGAGCCCCTTCCTCGGGTGCTGGCCACCGACGACGCGGCGGCCCGGCGGCTGCGCGCTGCCGGCGTGGTGGTGGTACGGGCGTCGGGTCGCGAGCGCGCCGAGGCCTCGGCGGAGGCGCGGGCCCTGGGCGTACCCTTCGTGCTGCACGACGGCGCCGTCGAGATCGTGGCCGGCGGCGGCGACGCGGAGCTGCGCGAGCTTCGGCGCGTGCTCGATGCCCCGGGCGGGGAGGCGGACGGTGGCTGAGGTGCCCGCCCTGACCCTGGCGCTGCCCAAAGGGCGCGTGATGCAGGAGGCGTTGAGCGTGCTGCGGGGCGCCGGGCTGCGGCTCGAGCTCCCGCCCGACGAGCGAGCGTTGCGGTTCGACGCCGGCGATGCGGAGCTCATCGTGATGCGCAACGCCGACGTCCCCACCTACGTCGACCTGGGTGTGGCGGACGCCGGCGTGGTCGGCAAGGACGTCCTGGCCGAGGCCGGGAGCACGCTCTACGAGCCGGTGGACCTGCGCTTCGCGGGCTGCCGGTTATCGCTCATCCGGCCCCGCGGCGCGGCGGGCGCGGTGAGCCGGGTGGCGAGCAAGTACCCGCGGTTGACGGCCGAGTACCTGCGGCGGATGGGGAGCTCGGCGGAGGTGGTGCGCCTCGCGGGCAACGTCGAGCTGGCCTGCCTGTCGGGGCTCGCCGACGCGGTCGTCGACGTGGTGCAGACCGGCGCCACGCTGCAGGCCAACGACCTGGAGGAGGTCGATGTCATCCTCCGTTCGAGCGCCCGCTTCGTGGTGAACCGGGCGGCCCTGAAGCTCAAGGCGGAGCGGCTGCGCCCGCTGATCGCCGCCCTGCGCGATGTGAGCGGGGTCTGAGCGGGACCCGGGCGGCCCGAAGGGACCCCGGGCGGCCCGATGGACGCTAGAACCAGCCGCGGCGCCGGAAGATCAGCAGCATCCCCACGGCGATGGCGATCATCAGCCCCCACAGGGCCGGGTAGGCCCACGGCCACGCCAGCTCCGGCATGTGGTGGAAGTTCATGCCGTAGACGCCGACCAGGAAGCTGAGCGGGATGAAGATGGTGGCGATGATGGTCAGCACCTTCATCACGTCGTTCATGCGGTAACTGAGTGCCGACAGGTACATGTCGTGCAGGTTGGTGAGCATGTCGCGCAGGCTCTCGACCGTGTCGATGACCTGGATGGCGTGGTCGTGCGCGTCGCGCAGGTAGGTGATGGCGGTAGGCGACATGAGGTCGCCCTCCTCGCGCTCCAGGCCGGCGATCACCTCGCGCAAGGGCCACACCGCCTTGCGCACCAGCAACGTCTCGCGCTTGAGGTGGTTGACGCGCTGCAGCACCTCGGTGTCGGGGTTCTCCAGGATCCTGGCCTCGAGATCCTCGATGGCGTCGCCGTAGTCCTCGACCACCGTGAAGTAGCGGTCGATCACGATGTCGATGAGGGCATAGGCGAGGTAGTCTGCCCCCAGCTTGCGGAGCCGACCCTTGGCCTGCCTGAGGCGCTCGCGCAAGGGCTCGAACACGTCGCCCGGGTGTTCCTGGAAGGTCACCACCACGCCGTCGAGCAGGATCAGGCTGAGCTGCTCGTTCTCCAGCTCGGGCTCGCCGTCCTCGCCCTCGGAGGAGCCGTAGGCCAGCATGCGCAGGGCGATGTAGAGGTAGCGCTCGTAGTCCTCGATCTTGGGGCGCTGGCCGAGGCTGACGATGTCCTCCATGGTGAGCGGGTGCAGCTCGAGGGCCGCCCCGATGTGCTCGATGATCTCGGTGCGGTGCACGCCGTTGACGTTGAGCCAGCGAACGCCCTGGGGCTCGCCCACGCGGCGCAGGGCTTCCTCGAGGGGCAGGTCGCGTTGCTCCTCGCAGCCTTCCTCGCTGTAGCTGATGAGGTCGACGGTGACCGGTGCGTCGCGCGCCGGACCGGTGTAGATGACGCTCCCGGGCGAACTGCCCACCCGGCCGGCGGCCGGCGCGAAGGGCGTCCGCTGGCGCCGGCCGCCCGGCGGGGCCGTCACGATGGGCGCGGCGAGGGCGCCGGCGACCGCCGGGACGTCTGCTGCGCCGGACCCTGTGGCTTGGAGGCTGGGCTCATGGCCCTTCCAGCTTACCCGTCGGATGCGTCGCGGACGCCTGCGAGCCGTCGTCGTCCGGTTATGGGGCCTCGATCCTGCAACCGTATTCACAGTGCGGCGTTGCGATCGGGGCACTTGCGGGCCGTTCCGAAGCCGGGTTATGGTCGCTTCACCCCGTGATGGAGGTGCATGTTCATGCGGAAGCGCTCGTCAACAGCCTTCGTGGCCATCGTGTTCGCCCTGCTCGCCGGGGCGGCGCTGGCTCAATCCACGTTCCGGATCGCCATCGGGGTCGACCCCGATTCCCTCGACCCGGCCCAGGGCACCACCACCACCGTGGACAACGTGCTCGACTACATGGTGCAGCCTCTCGTCACCATCGACGAGACGGGCAAGCTCGTGCCCGACCTGGCCACGAGCTGGAGCACCTCGGCCGACGGCAAGACGTTGACGTTCGTGCTGCGGCAGGGCGTGACCTTCCAGGACGGAACGCCGTTCGACGCGAGTGCCGTGAAGTGGAACCTGGAGCGTCTGCTCGATCCCAAGGTGCGGGTCCCGCGCCGCGGCCAGCTCACGGTGATCGACTCGGTCGACGTGGTGGACGCCCATACCGTTCGCCTCAACCTCAAGGAGCCGTCGCCTGCGCTGGTGGGCGCCCTGTCCCAGACCACGGTGGGCATGCTGTCACCGGCTTCGGTGGACAAGGACGGCAACAGCTACCTGAACATCGTGCATCCGGTGGGCACCGGCGCCTATACCTACACCTCCCGGCAGAAGGGCAGCAACGTCGTCGTGACGCGCTACGCCGGCTACTGGGGTGAGAAGCCCTACTACGACAAGGTCGTGTTCCAGGTCGTGCCGGAGGCCACCACCCGCGAGAGCCTGTTGCTCGCCGGCCAGGTGGACCTGATCATCCTGCCGCCCACCTCGGACCTCCCCGCGCTCCAGCACAACTCCCGCGTGAAGGTGCTGTTCGGACCCAGCGACCGCACCGTCTTCATCGCCATCAACACCACCAAGAAGGTGTTGGACAACAAGCTGGTGCGCGAGGCGCTCAACTACGCCGTCGACAAGCAGGCCATCATCAAGGGCGTGCTGTTCGGCGCGGCCGAGCCGATGGACGCTCCCATGGCGCCCAGCCTCTTCGGTTACAAGAAGATCGGCGCCTACCCCTACGACCCGGAGAAGGCCAAGCAGCTGCTCAAGCAGGCGGGCGTCGATCCCTCGCAGATCACGCTCCACATGATCTCGCCCACGGGCCGCTACGTGCAGGACTTCCCGGCCGCCCAGGCGATCGCCAACTACATCCGCGACATCGGCTTCAAGGTCGACGTGCGCACCATGGACTGGCCTACCTACGTCGGCACCATCACCAAGCCCAAGGCCGAGAACACCACCGAGCTCCACCTGCTGGGCTGGGCGCCCTCCTTCATGGACGCCTCGCAGCAGATGCAGCAGTTCGACTGCACCCAGAGCCCGCCCAACGGCCTGGCGACGTCGTTCTACTGCAACCAGGACGTCCAGAAGCTGCTGAACCAGGCCAGTAGCGAGATCGACCAGACCAAGCGGGAGCAGCTCTACCAGCAGGCCTCCCAGATCATCTGGGACGACGCTCCCTGGATCTTCCTGTGGGTGCAGAGCTTCCCGATGGCCTACCAGGCCAACCTGGCCGGCATCGCGGGCCTGCCCAACGAGAAGTTCTACGCCCTCTACGCGCACCCCGCGAACTAGGGGAGGAGTCTTGGGCACAGCGGTCCTGCAGCCTTCATGAGCGGATTCCTCGGCTACCTGCTGCAGCGTCTCGTCGGGGTGATGGTCACGATCCTGTTCGTGGCCATCACCATCTTCCTGATGGTGCGCATCCTGCCCGGCGATCCGGCGCGCGTCATCGCCGGTGTGCTGGCGAGCGACCAGGACGTGGCGCGCATCCGCACGCAGCTCGGCCTCGACCAGCCGCTGTGGACGCAGGCCGGGATCTTCCTGAACGACCTCGCGCACGGCAACCTCGGCATCAGCGCGCGGACCTCCGACCCGGTCACCCAGGAGATCCTGGCGCGGCTGCCCTACACGGCGCTGCTGGCGGTCGTGAGCCTGGCCGTGGCGATCGCGGTGGGACTGCCGTTGGGGGCGCTGGCGGCCGCCCGGGCGGGGAGCCTGGCCGACCTGACGGTATCGGCGCTGGTGCTGTTCGGCATCAGCATGCCGGTGTACTGGCTGGGCTTGATGCTCATCATCCTGTTCTCGATCCAACTCCGCTGGCTGCCTGCCGCCGGTGCCTCGGGTCCGCTCTCGATCGTGCTGCCGGCGTTCACGCTGGCGGCGTTCTCGGTGGCGTTCATCGCCCGCATCACGCGCTCGAGCATGCTCGAGGTGCTGCGCCAGGACTACGTGCGAACGGCGCGCGCCAAGGGGGCCCACGCCCGCAACGTGCTGTGGCGCCACGCCCTGCGCAACGCCCTGCCGCCGATCGTCACCATCATCGGCCTGCAGTTCGGGGAGTTGCTGGGCGGCGCCATCCTGACCGAGACGGTGTTCGGTTGGCCGGGCATGGGCCGGTTGCTGGTCGACTCCATCTTCGCGCGCGACTACCCCATGGTGCAGGGCCTCGTCATCGTCTTCGCCCTGATGTTCGCGCTGGTGAACCTCGGGGTCGACCTGTTGTACGAGCGCATCGACCCGCGGGTGCGTTATGGCTAGGGCGGCGCCGAGCGCCGACAGCGCAGGCGTCGTCGCGCGGTCGTTCGGCGGCGATACGCTCAAGCGCCTGCGCCGCAACCCGTCCGCCGTCGCCGGCATCGCCATCCTGCTGGTGCTGGTCCTCGCCGCAGCGTTCGCTCCCCTGCTCACGCCCTACGATCCCGCCAGGCAGTCGTTGTCCGACGT
>Ga0307440_1000572_pt1 | contig 18184 bp, 10 predicted proteins | sample SalMarWE160410MG_FD_202150 | JGI IMG/M metagenome (GOLD analysis project Ga0307440, IMG submission 202150) | Salt marsh sediment microbial communities from the Plum Island Ecosystem LTER, Massachusetts, United States - WE1604-10 | ecosystem: Environmental > Aquatic > Marine > Intertidal zone >... | reverse complement strand
ACGCGCCTACCTCGAGGGCCGGATCAGCGAGGAGCAGCTCTACAACTTTCGGCAGGAGGTGGACGGCAACGGCCTGTCGTCTTATCCGCACCCCTGGCTGATGCCCGGTTTCTGGCAGTTCCCCACCGTATCGATGGGGCTCGGCCCTATCATGGCCATCTACCAGGCCCGATTCATGCGGTATCTCAATGACCGGGGAATCGTGAACACGAGCGGCCGGCGGGTCTGGGCCTTCCTGGGCGACGGTGAGATGGACGAGCCCGAGTCTCTCGGGGCCATCTCGCTGGCGGCGAGGGAGCGACTGGACAACCTCACCTTTGTTGTGAACTGCAACCTGCAGCGCCTGGACGGGCCCGTGCGCGGAAACGGGAAGATCATTCAGGAGCTGGAAGCGGTCTTCCGCGGCGCCGGCTGGAACGTCATCAAGGTCATCTGGGGCAGCTACTGGGACCCGCTGTTTGCGCGGGACAAGCAGGGGTTCCTCCTCAAGCGCATGGAAGAGTGCGTCGACGGGGACTACCAGGCCTACAAGGCCAAAGGCGGCACCTACACCCGAGCCCATTTCTTCGGGAAGTATCCAGAGCTTGCAGAGATGGTGGCGGACATGACGGATGAGGACATCTGGCGCCTGAACCGCGGCGGCCACGATCCGATCAAGGTCTACGCCGCCTACGCCGCCGCGATGCGCCATACGGGTCAACCCACCGTCATCCTTGCCAAGACCGTGAAGGGTTACGGCATGGGCGACGCCGGGGAGGGGATGAACATCACCCACTCCCAGAAGAAGATGGGGGAGGCCGCGCTGAAGCAATTCCGGGACCGCTTCAACATTCCCATCTCCGACGACCAGATCGGCGCGGCGCCCTTCTACAAGCCACCGGCGGACAGCCCCGAGCTCAAGTACCTGCAGGAGCGACGCGAAGCCCTCGGCGGCCCGCTTCCCGCGCGCCGGCCCGATGCCCCTCCACTGCAGACACCCCCTCTCGAAGCCTTCGGTCTTCTGCTGGAGGGAAGTGGGGACAAGGAGATGTCCACCACTATGGCCCTGGTGCGGCTCATTACCATGATCATCCGCGACAAGGAGGTCGGGCGGTACGTGGTTCCCATCGTGCCGGACGAGGCCCGCACCTTCGGGATGGAGGGCATGTTCCGCCAGCTCGGTATTTACTCATCGGTCGGGCAGCTCTACGAGCCGGTGGATGCGGACCAGGTGATGTACTACCGGGAGGACAAGAAGGGGCAGATCCTGCAGGAAGGCATCACGGAGGCGGGAGCGGTGTCGTCCTGGATCGCGGCGGCCACGGCGTACGCGAACCACGGCCAGAACATGATCCCCTTCTACCTTTACTACTCCATGTTCGGCTTCCAGCGGGTCGGCGACCTCATCTGGGCGGCCGGCGATATGCGCGCCCGCGGCTTCCTGATCGGGGGCACCTCGGGCCGAACCACCCTCGCCGGCGAAGGGCTCCAGCATCAGGACGGACACAGCCACGTGGTGGCCTCCACGATCCCGAACTGCATCTCCTACGACCCGGCCTTCGCCTGCGAGCTCGCGGTGATCGTCCAGGACGGCCTGCGCCGGATGTATCAGGAGCAGGAGACCAGCTGCTTCTACTACATCACGGTGATGAACGAGAACTACCCCCAGCCGCCCCTCGTGGAAGGGTCGCGCGAGGGTATCGTCAAGGGGATGTATCGCTTCCAAGCCGCAGCCGGCAACGGCAAGCGGGTGCAGCTGCTTGGGGCGGGCGCCATCCTGCGGGAGGCATTGGCCGCCGCCGAGCTGCTGCAGAAGGATTTCGACGTCGGCGCCGACGTCTGGAGCGTCACCAGCTTCAACCAGCTGCGGCGCGAAGGCATCGAGGTGGAGCGGTGGAACATGCTCCACCCGGAAGCAGAGCCGCGCCGGAGCTATGTAACCACCTGCCTCTCCGCGACCACGGGGCCAATCGTGGCAGCCACCGATTACATCCGCACCTACGCGGATCAGATCCGCCCGTATGTGCCCAGGCGCTACCTCGCGCTCGGCACCGACGGGTTCGGACGCAGCGATACCCGCGGCCAGCTGCGCCGGTTCTTCGAGGTCAACCGGTACTATATCGCAGTAGCCGCCCTCAAGGCCCTCGCAGACGAGGGAGAGATACCTCCGGCCGTCCCGGCCGCGGCCATCGCGAAGTACCGCATCGATGCGGAGAAACCTCATCCGGTGATGGTGTGATCGGCGGCACAGGGGCTAGGAGGACAAAGCGTGGCAAGCCTTAAAGAGGTACGGCTCCCCGACATCGGGGATTTCTCCGGGGTGGAGATCATCGAGATCCTGGTTGCGCCGGGGGACCGCATCCAGCCGGAGCAATCCCTGCTCACCCTGGAGAGCGACAAGGCCACCATGGAGATCCCCTCCCCTGACGGTGGAGAGGTGCAGAGCATTGCGGTGAAGCTCGGTGACAAGGTCAGCGAAGGCGACCTGCTGCTCACCCTGATGCGGACCGCGGGCGAAGCGCAGACGGAGCCCGGCGCTCCCCGCGCGACACCGGAAGGAATCCATGCAGAGGCATCCCCGGCGCCGGGGCAAGCCCAATCGCCGGCTCGCATGCCGGGCGACAAGGAGCGCCGCCAGGCCCCCATGTTGCCCCGGCCGGCGGACATGGTCGCCATCGCGCGGGGGCGCACGCCCCACGCGAGCCCCGGGGTGCGCCGGTTTGCCCGGGAGCTCGGCGTCGATTTGGCCCGGGTCAAGGGCAGCGGACCAAAGGGGCGTGTGCTGAGGGAAGACGTTCAGGAGTTCGTCAAGCAGACTCTGACCCAGGGTGCACCCGCCCCCGCTGCGGGCGTCCCGTTCGCCTTGCCCCCTGCACCGGAGGTGGATTTCGCCAAGTTCGGCCCGGTGAGGACGGAGCCGTTTTCCCGCATCAAACGGCTGAGTGGGGCCCACCTCCACCGCTGCTGGCTGGGAATACCGCACGTCACCCAGCTGGACGAGGCGGACATCACAGAGCTGGAGGCATTTCGCCGGGATCAGAAAGCGATCGCGGAGCAGCAAGGGATCAAGCTCACCTTCCTCCCCTTCCTCATAAAGGCGGTCGCCGCCGCCCTCGGCAAGATGCCGAACCTCAAGGCATCTCTGGCTCCAGACGGAGAGGCGCTCATCCTCAAGGACTATACGCATATCGGCGTGGCCGTCGACACGCCCAATGGCCTGGTCGTGCCGGTCGTGCGGGATGCGGACAAGAAGGGGCTGTTCGACCTGGCGCGGGAGCTGGCCGACCTGAGCGGCAAAGCCCGCACCGGCAAGCTCCTGCCCGGTGACATGCAGGGGGGATGCTTCTCCATCTCCAGCCTCGGCGGCATCGGGGGCACCGCCTTCACGCCCATCGTCAACGCCCCAGAGGTGGCCATCCTCGGCGTCTCCCGCTCGCAGATGCGGCCGGTCTGGGACGGCAAGGCGTTCGCACCGCGGCTCTTGCTGCCCCTCGCCCTGTCCTACGACCACAGAGTCGTGGACGGCGCCGAGGGCGCACGCTTCACCAGCCTGCTCCGTGGGCTGCTGGGCGACATCCGACGGCTGTTGCTCTAGGCGCTTGGGACGATGGCCGGAGGATTCGCGCCCAGCCAGCCCGGGCAACCCGATTTTCGGGTGCTGCCTGCCGCGGAAAGATCACGACCGGGAGTCTCGCGCTCCGGAAATGGCTCGGCAGTCATTGTGTAGAAATTGGTGCGCGATCCGGCCTGCACCCGTTATCGCCGCGGCCCGGCCGGCACCGCATCGCCAACCGATGAGAAGAAAGAGACCATGAGCAAGACGATCGAGGTTACGGTTCCGGACATCGGCGACTTCAAGGACGTTGCAGTCATCGAGGTCCTGGTAGCCCCGGGCGATCAGGTCGCGAAAGAAGGGTCCCTCATTACCCTCGAGAGCGACAAGGCCACCATGGAGATCCCGTCCCCTGCGGCGGGGAAGGTCCAAGCGGTCCAGGTCAAGGTCGGCGATAGGGTCTCCCAGGGAACGGGCATCCTCACGCTGGAGACGGCCGGCGGCGAATCAGCCGATGCAGCGTCATCGGCGCCTGCCGAAGGCCACGAAGCTCCCCGACCACAGGCGCGGTCCCCCGCGGCGGAGACTACCGAGGGGAACACTGCCGACGTGAGCCAGCTCTCGGCGGAGGTCCTGGTCTTAGGGGCAGGGCCGGGAGGCTACACTGCCGCTTTCCGCGCCGCAGACCTGGGAAAGAGTGTGGTCCTCATCGAGCGCTACCCGGACCTGGGCGGCGTGTGCCTGAATGTGGGCTGCATCCCGTCCAAGGCGTTACTGCATACCGCCCAGATCATCACGGAGGCGGCCGCCATGGCGCACGTGGGGGTTCGCTTCGGCAAGCCCGAGATCGACCTGGACAGGCTTCGGGCCGGCAAGGACAAGGTGGTCAAGAAGCTCACGACGGGCCTCGCCGCCCTGGCCAAGCAGCGCAAGGTGAGAATCGTGCAAGGCAGCGGCCGTTTCGAGACCCCCAACCGCATCGCGGTGGATGGCCGCGAGGGGCAGATGTCGATCACCTTCAACGCCGCCATCATCGCCTGCGGCTCGGCGCCGGTGAAGGTGCCGGGCTTTCCCCACGACGACTCGCGGGTCATGGACTCCACGGACGCCCTGGCGCTTCCCGAGACCCCCTCCCGCCTGCTGGTCGTGGGAGGCGGCATCATCGGACTGGAGATGGCCTGCGTCTACCACGCCCTTGGCAGCCGCGTCGAGGTGGTGGAGCTGCAGGACCAGCTCATCCCGGGCTGCGACCCAGACCTGGTCAAGGTCCTCCAAAAGGTCATCGCAAGGCGTTACGAGCGGATTATGCTCGGCACCAAGGTGACCAGCATGGCCGCCAGCTCGGGCGGGATAAAGGTGACCTTCGAAGGCCCCAAGGCCCCCGCCGAGGACACCTACGACCGGGTGCTGGTGGCGGTGGGACGCAGGCCCAACGGAAAGCTCATCGGCGCGGAGAATGCGGGCATCAAGGTCGACGACCGCGGCTTCATCCCGGCGGACGCGCACATGCGGACCAATGTCCCCAACATCTTCGCCATTGGTGACGTGGTCGGTGACCCCATGCTGGCCCACAAGGCGACCCATGAGGCCAAGGTCGCCGCCGAGGTCATCGCGGGCCTTCCCGCCCAGTTCGACCCCATGACCATACCGTCGGTGGCCTATACGGACCCGGAGATCGCCTGGATGGGCCTCACGGAGACAGAGGCCGAGGCGCAAGGCGTTGAATACGAGAAGGGCGTCTTCCCTTGGGCGGCGAGCGGAAGGGCACTTGGGATCGGCCGCGATGAGGGCATGACCAAGCTTCTGTTCGACCCGCAGTCCAAGCGCATCCTCGGCGCCGGAATCGTCGGACCCAACGCCGGGGAGCTCATCGCCGAGACGGTCCTGGCCCTGGAGATGGGAACGGACGTCGAGGACCTGGGTCTCACCATCCATCCCCATCCCACCCTAAGCGAGACCATCTGCTTCGCGGCCGAGATGGCCCACGGGTCCATCACAGACCTGTTGCCCCCGAAAAGGCGCTGAGCCGGGAAGCAAACGCAACTCCTGGAGGAGCGGAGGCAGTGGGCAGCGTCCGGAGAACCGGACCCGCACCCGAGCTCGCCTTAAACGATCTGCTCGTAGCGGAAGCGCAGGATTTCCAGGAGTCCCGGATGAGACCCGACCAGCGCTGTCGGGCGGGCCCGGAAGCCGGGATAGGCCTCCTCGGCGGCGCGGCAGATCCGCTCGATGTCACCCCCGGGACCCGCGTGGCGCCCCGGCGAGAGAAACAGCATGGACAGGATCGCCGGCGTGCTCCGGTCCTCGGCGGCCATTCGAGCCAGCTCGTCTTCCAGTAGCGCGCCGTTGAAGTCGTATTGGCTCCCCGCGCGGCGCTCCATCACTGCCTCGTGGAGCGTGACCTGGTCGCCGAACGCGACCCGCATGCCGGCAGCGAGCCACCGGCGCACGGCCGTCACCTCAGGAATCGGCGACCCATGGTCGACGAGGACGGCCCGATACCTGGATAGGCCCTCGACCTCGGAGGCCTGTCGCACGTGATCGCAAAGGATCTGCACCAATCGCGGCTCACCCCCGGGAAGCGGCACGAGCGGGTCGGCCACTTCCAGATCGAATGGGCCGAGCTCGTGCCTCAGGGCCGCAGCGGTGTCTGGGATGAAGTCGGTCACGGCCCGGCTGCGGCCAAAGAACAAGGGCAGGATCGCGAACGCCTGAGCGCCCGCTGCCAGCTGACGGCGCATAAAGGGCTCCAAGGTCTCGGCGGGCCGGCCATCCAGGCGCTCAGGGGCGATCCCGGACGCATGCAGCAACGAAACGGGGTGAACCGCCTCTCCGACCTCGCGGCTCAAGTCCGCCGCGAGGCGTCGGAGGCTCAATGCCGCCTCGGCGCGCCGAGAGCCGTTGTCAACAAGCATCACTACGCGCATGGTCCCATAAGATAGCGCCTTCGGCCCATAGCGGCACCCGCTGGGGCAGCTGCTGAGGCCCAGGCTTCGCCGACATGTCGCGCCACCCCCGGCTGGCTCAGGGGGCTCTGCTGCTGCTCGGGCGGATTCTTCTGAAGAAGGCGGCGAGATTTCTCTCCGTGAAGCCGAGCTCAAGCGCCCATCCGTCCCGCCACTCGAACAAAGGTGCCGACTCCCGGTGCTTGGGGTAGGTCGCGTCTTGGCTATCTTGTCCGAGGGGCATCGCCGCGCGCCCTCTCGGCGGACGGGCCCTGCCGGGTGCGCAACGCCCTTCCGCGCTCCGGCCGGCGCCCCTCTGTCTTCCCCGGGAGAAGCATGGGCTGTCGCAGATTGGGTAGTGCAGGATGGTGCATCCGACGCCTGACGTCCGGTGCCCTGCGGAACCTTCGCGGCCGCGCTCTGGCATGGCGCACCGGCTAGCCAATGCCTCAGTAATGTGACGGCGCGTGGAGGACGCCGCCGGGGAAATGGACTATCTTGTCCACGCATCACCTGACCGTGGGTTTGACCGGTCGGCCAAGGGGCGAGTCCGCCGGCCGCTGTCCGACACGCGGGGACCAACATGCGACGTACCCCGATGACGCACCATGCGCACGCTTAGGCTCACGCTCTCGCTAATCGTCGCCTTTGGTTTCGCGTCTGCCGCCGCACTCGCAACCGACCGCACGCCAAGAGGTTCGGCGGCGTTCCCATGCCCGGCGACCATCGAGCCCGCTGTGGCCTTCTGGACCCGTGTCTATACGGAGCTGGACACCAGCAGCGGCTTGGTCCACGACAACCTCTATGTGAACGTCGTCTACCAGGTGCTGCGGCTGAACCCGTACGTGGGCCCTGCGGTGCAGGACAAGGTCATCGCCAGGACAAACGGGCGGTATCGGCGCGCGCTGCTGGCTCTGGCAGCAGGCAAGCGGGAGGGATTGACCAAGACGGAGCGGCGGGCGCTCCGCGCGTGGAGGGACAAGGCGACTGCGGACCAATTACGGGCCGCTGCGGGGCGCGTTCGATTCCAGCGGGGCCAGTCGGATCGGTTCAAGAAGGGATTGCTCCGCTCGGAACACTGGAAGAGTCGGATAACGGACATCTTCCGGGCCCAGGGTCTCCCGGCGGAGCTGGTTGCCCTGCCCCACCTGGAGTCGTCTTATAACCCGAAGGCGCGCTCCAAGGCCGGGGCAGCTGGTCTCTGGCAGCTCATGCCGACCACTGCAGAGCGCTACCTGCGGGTGGACGACACCGTCGACGAGCGGTTGGATCCCTACAAGTCCAGCAAGGCGGCCGCGCGGTTGCTGCAGCACAATTACGCCGTGCTCAAGAGCTGGCCGCTCGCGCTTACTGCTTACAATCACGGACTGTCCGGCGTATGGCGGGCGGTGCGCGAGGCGGGCACGAGCGATATCGGCCAGCTGCTCGGAAGGGTCGAGGAATCGCCCTTTGGCTTTGCATCGCGCAACTTCTATCCTGCGTTTCTGGCAGCGCTGGACGTCTCCCGCAACGCCACAGAATATTTTGGCGATGACCTCACCGAGTCCGATAGGGATCCGGTTACCGTTGTCGTGCCCGCGTATCTCCCGGTGGCGGCCATCACCGACGCGTTCGATATCGATCGCGAGTACCTGCGAGCCTTGAACCCGTCCCTCCCGGGGAGCGTCTGGGCGGACGACAAGTTTGTGCCGAGGGATTACCTGTTGCGGCTTCCCGCCCACCAGCTGATCGCCGAAGCCGAAAGCAAGCTCCGGGAGCTCGCCGAAACCGCGGGCTATGCGTCCCAAAAGCCGGATATCTATCACACTGTTCTGCCCGGTGAATCCCTGTCCGAGATCGCGCAGAAATGTGATACCAGCGTGATCGAGCTGATGACCATGAACCGGCTGAAGGACCCGGATCGGATCCGCGCCGGGGACAAGCTCCTGGTCGCCACAGGACCGGCGCCGGAGCGTCTCAGCCGCGGCTCAGCGGAGATTGCAGCCGCTGGGCCGAGCCCAACCGCGGAGGTGGCGGAGCCTGTGGTGGCTGAGAATGAGGTGGGCACGTCTAATGGCGGGCACAGGCGCGAGCCCGCCACGGGGATCTTGCTCGTCGCAAGCGTCGCTCGCGATCTCTCTCTCGCCCCCGCTCCTGCGCAGTCTCCCCAGCCAGCGACGGACAGCGACGGGGAGCAAAGCTCAACCGGGCAACAGCCACAGCCGCCCGAGACCACGGCTGAGAGGGTCTCAGACGATGTCTTTGCGGACGAACCGGAGAGCGATCCCCAGACGACGGACGCGCAAGGCGTTGACAGCGCTGGCCTACCGGTGGAATCGCAGCCGGTGCTTGCGGCCGACCCGGCGGACTACGGCGTCGGAAACGACGGTACGATTCGAATTCAGGCAGCGGAGACTTTGGGTCACTACGCCGACTGGCTTGATCTTCGCTCAGATCGGCTGGCGCAAATCAACCACTTGCACGAGGGTCAACCATTGGTGGTGGGCCACCGCCTGAAACTGGATTTCTCAAAGGTCCCACCTGGAAAGTTCGAGCAGCGGCGGATCGCCTACCATCAGTCGCTCCAAGCGGATTACTTCCGACGATTCCACATCCAAGGCGTCCTGGAGCACCGGCTGAAGAACGGAGAGAGCCTCTGGATTCTCGCAACCCGTCAATACGACATCCCCTTGTGGCTGTTGCGACAGTACAACCCAGACGTTGATTTCGACGCGGTGCTACCGCCCGGCGAGATCATCTCCATTCCGATCGTTCAGGGGTAGACCTGGGACCTGCCGTCCGCCCGATGCGGACCCATGAAGCGGGGTGGCGAGCCCACGGCGAGGCGGGCGCAAGAGCAGGTTGGCGGGACACAGTGGGAGTTGTCAGGGGTCGTAGTCGCTCGCCTACCCCCGTCTGTTCAAGGGGGACCGAACGGTTATCAGGGCTTCCCGGTTCCCGGCACTCCACGAATTGGGCGCTGGTTCGCAAAGCGAATTGCAAACGGGTTGCGGAATCTTCCCATCGCGGGTGGTCTCACACATTGAAGATGCGCTAACCTTATTATTGGGATGTGTGCGTGGGAATATTATGAGGTATCTCCACCGCTGTTCCTTCACCGAAACTCGAGCCTATGACCAAGAACAATTCCGGAACCTCCAACATGTTGGCGAAGGGCGCCTCTGTAATCTACGGGGCCGCAGCGCTCGCACTGCTCTCTTCCTGCGCCAGTTTGTATCCGTACAAGCCGGCTTCCATGACGCACAAGCCGACGCCGGCGCCCGCAAAGCCGGCGGTGGAGGCTAAGCAGGCGGCAAGGGCCCACCCGCTCTACGAATGGAATGGCGATGGGCACAAGGTCTCTCACATCGAGATCAGCGTCAATGAGCAAAAGGCACGGTTCTACGACGGCGATCAGGAGATTGGCTGGACGACGGTGGCATCCGGTGTGAGGAAGCACCCGACACCCGTGGGCAACTTCGCCGTGCTCGAAAAGGCCGTGAAGAAGACCTCAAACGTTTACGGGAGGATTTACGACAAGCGCGGGAGGGTTGTGGTCCGCGACGCCAAGCTGGGACGGGATCCGATTCCGCCGGGCGGCCATTTCAAAGGCGCCAAGATGCCTTTCTTCCTCCGCCTCACCAATGACGGCATCGCCATGCACGGAGGCCCAATTCCCCGCCCTGGCCGCCGAGCCTCACATGGCTGCATACGCATGCCCAGGGCATTTGCGCCGCTCCTGTATCGGGCGGTCAGCCTCGGAACACCCGTATCCGTGGAAGGCAATGGCCCATCGTACGCGACCTATATCGCGGAGGAACGGGCCGCGGCGGCGGCAAAGGCGCGCAAGGCCAAGCCTGCCGCCGGGCCGGCCCCGGGTACTGCACCCAGTGAGAGCCCTGCCCCTGGTCATGATACAAAGGAGCAGCTTGCCGGCGCGGGATCGGCGAACGGGGCGGAGGCAAGCACTGCGAATACCTTGCCGGCGGCCAGCTCGGACGGAAGCGTCCAAGGCCCGGCAGCAACGGTCAGCGCGGGCGCAGCCGCCCCAAGCCCGTCGACTGCGCCAGCCGCCTCATCGCCCCCTCCGTCCCCGCCCGCGACGGCTCTGCCTCCGCCACCCGCGTCATCCGTGACCGGACCACCAAAGACCGAGTTCACCCCAGCCGGCGCTGCCGCCTCGCCCAAGGCGGCCGATCGGGCGCAAAGTCCGCCCCAGCGCGAGGGTTAGGCGCCGCTCCATCTTCCCGCCGCACCGCCCCCCGGCTTCCGTCCGCAAGCCCCAAGAAGATACCGGTTTCGGGGGCTGGGGCGCCGCCGGCCATGCCCTGTCCGCCTGCATCTCACCCGAGATGCTGATGCAGCATCGCCAGACACTTGCCCCAAGCGTCCGCAGCGGCATCCGGCCGGTAGCTCGGCCGGCTGTCGTTCAAGAAGGCATGTCCGGCCCCTGGATAGGAGTGGAAGGTATGGACCTTCCCGAGCCGAGTCAGATGCTCGTCGATTCGGGCCACGTCCTGCTGGCTTGGGTTTGTGTCTTCCTGTCCGAACAGCCCGAGCATCGGACAAACGATCGCCGCGCTGCGCTCCAAGGGCGCCGGCCCCTCGCCCCAGGGGACCAGAATATTCCCGCCGTAGAAGACAACGGCGGCCTCGAGGTTGGGATCCGCAGTCGCGTGGAGGTAGGCGATACGGCCCCCCATGCAGAAACCTATGGATCCGACCCGGCTTTCATCCACGTATGAGAGGCCTCTCAGGTGGGTCGTGGCAATCGCCAAATCCTCCAGCAACTGCTGATCTCGTAGCCGGCCCATCCGCATGAGGGGGTCATCCTTTGACGCGGGGTCCCGGTGATACAGATCGGGGGAAATGGCGACGAACCCGACCTTGGCCAGCTCTTTGGCCCTCCCCTGGATAAACGCATCCACCCCGGGGGCATGCATGCAGACGACCACCCCGGGGAAGGGACCATCCCCGTCCGGGCGGGCGACAAAGCAGGACATCGGGCTCCCACCAACAGCAACCTCTTCCCAGCTCTCGCGCATTTTCGGCTCTCCTTCGGCGTTACGCCGGTGACTTGGAAGCAACGTCGAGAAACGACGCATGAACGATCAGCACATCACAGACCGCACTTTGGCTGCCAGGGCGACCAGATCGAGGCGCCAGAGGTCGGCTGCGCGGCAGAGGGCTAGCCGCCCGCCGCTCAAGCAGCGGCCGGCCTGCGGCGCCGCAGACGCCCGACGACCTTGGCGGGCTCGCCGGAGCCGTTCGTTTGCCGGGGCGGTCGTGGCGCCCTATAGGGCGGTGGTCTACTCTCGCGGCGGATATCGTGGCTGGCACGACCGCGACTGGCGTGAGCACCGGCAGCACCGCCGCCACTTGCATAACGATGATTGAAGAGGCCAACCCGACCACTTAATCACTTTCTCGTAGCGAAGTTGCCGCAGCCTAACCTCCCCTCGTTTCTTGCTGTCGCCAAGTCGGACCTACCACCCGGCGCAGGTGAAGGCTCGGCAGCTAACCGTGCGTGCGTAAGATGGCCATCGAATAAGGGCTCCTCTCCGCGGACAATCCTCGGCTTAGCCAGCTTCGTTTACACCACGAGGCGAGCCATTATTCACGTCTAACTGATTGGTTGCGACTTAAATAAAGCGCCGCCTCGGGGAATGAAGCCAATCCCATAATCGTTTCGTCGAGGAAACAATGGAAGCGTGCTGTATATGAGTCTTCCCTAATATACTGCGCCCATTCATGTGGGTTAATATACGCATACGCTAATGCTGAGGTACAAGGCTTCAGCTCAGCAGCACATAGCCACCTGGCCTCGTGCTGTAGTAATCCCGGCCACCCCCCTGCTCACCCCATCAAGGTTCTTCCCGGAACGTCTCCCAACCTGATGGTCTCGACAGCCACGCAATGCGAATGCGATCCATATCACACTTGCGACCCCGGATCCCGCTGACCCTATGTGCTTCGCGCTAACATTACCTGGGGGCGCCAAGTCTTTGCAAATGCGGCAGATTTTTGCAGTGCAGCATAAGTCATGACTCGTTGGTCTGAGGCAGATCCTCGCTCGTCTGTGGACACACGACCGGCTGCCTTTCAGCGCGCGGACCCCGGGGCCGAAGTCCCTTTGCAGCTCCTTGGTCCGCACACGGCATCCGACCAGGCTCCTCCCCGCACGACGGTTTTCAGGTCGAGTCGATCTCCGGCCCGACCTGGGCGTCACCCATCTTTAAAGGTCATCTGGAGAATACTATGTACGCAGTCGCTTCCAGTAACGTAACCAGTATCGATACGCACCCTTTCCAACAAATCACCCCCTATCATGACACAAAGTACGAAGTGGCCTGGTGCTATCTGCATGGGGAACCGCGCTCCTGCTTTACGCAACGATTGCTTAGAGAGCTGAATGACTGGTTCGGATTTCTCCATAACAATGCTGACGCCGCTGGGATCAAATACCATGTCATCGCCTCAAACGTACCGGGGGTGTTCAATCTGGGCGGTGACTTGGAACTCCTCAAGCGCCTTGCGCAAATCAATGATCGGGCCGGATTCGCAAAATACGGCAGAGCCTGTATCGACGCGCTCTATGCAAACATTTGTCACTTTGGCCAAGATGTCACGACTATATCGCTCGTCCAGGGCGACGCACTTGGAGGGGGTTTTGAGGCCGCGTTGTCGAGCGATATATTGGTTGCCGAGAAAGGGGCTCGCATGGGTTTTCCCGAGATCCTCTTCAATCTCTTCCCTGGCATGGGTGCTTACAGCCTGCTCTCACGAAAGTTAGGCCCGAAACGGGCTGAACAGATGATTCTCAGCGGGAACGTCTATCAAGCTCAGGAGCTATACGAGATGGGCCTGGTCGACATCCTAGTGGAAGATGGTGAAGGCGAGATGGCGGTCTATGAATACATTAGGCGGGAGAACCGTGCCCGAAATGGGTTCCGGGCGTTCCGCCGCGTGCGGGACTACGCCAACCCGATCACGCTGGAGGAGCTGATGGCGATTGTCGACGCCTGGGTAGAGGCCGCATTGCGGTTGGGCCCGCGGGACTTGCGGATGATGGAACGTCTCGTCGCCCGGCAGCACCACAAGCGATCCGAGCCGGACCGCCTGATCCAGCAGGCTCCCCGAAGGACTGCGAAGCCGGGAAAGGATATTGAGTTGCACTCAGGACCAGGGGCTGAAACTCCGAGCGCGCTATCCGCGTATGAGGCATAGACCTACAACAAACCACCTCACCGGACCCACGGCCCCCGCGCCCGGAGTTAACTGATCATTGGCCCCCTTGGCAATAATGGGCACGCCATCCAAGTAGCGTAATTCGTGGATAGCTCCATTTCCTGGTGGTTTCGCGCGTAAGAATGTATGAACGTCCTGACCATGGGCGAAGCGCTGAACGCTTGGGCGCTTCGGCCGCCCATCACCTCAGGTGACCACATCGCAGTGTTGATGAGCGAACTCCGTCAATACAACCCCGCTTCTCGATACGGCCTGACGAATATCATCAATCAATTGTCGGGCCGGAGGCGATCCGAGCTCGAAGGGTCTCAATTGCTTGAGCTCGTTACACAAGGCCACAATGCCAATGCCTCCAAGCTCACCCGCACTACCTTGAAGGGCGTGTATGGCACTGCGAAACTGTGGGTAGTCCCTCTCCCGGGCAGCCGAGCAAAGCTGGGACAGTGAGCGCTCCGCGTCGCGGAGGAATCCGCTAACCAGGTCATCGAAGAAGGCTCCGTCGAGTCCAAGCTCAGCCAGCACCTTCAGCTTATGTTGATCAACCAGGGGTTGACTCGTCGTCCTGAAAGCGGTCACTGACCGCTTCGCCTCAACGGCGGTATGCGGACTCTCAACATGCCCAGAGCCGGCCTCGTCCGAGCGCTCCGTCAGTCGAGCGACGGCCGCCAGCAGCCTGCGCGTGTCCATTGGCTTGGTGAGGTAAGCGTCGACTCGTGCCTGCTTGCACGCGGCCAAAGCATCGGGTGTGGCGTCAGCAGTTAATATGATGGCTGGAATCGGGTTGTGTCGCGCGAGAAAGCGGTGGGCTTGAAACACCTCCAGCCCGCCGCGATTCGGCATGTTCATGTCCAGAATCATCAAATCGATATCCTGCCGGTGCCTTTCCAGAGCATCGAGCGCCTGCTCTCCGTCGTTGGCCTCCAATACCTCGTGCCCAACCCGCCGAAGGATCTCTCTTAGCAGGTGTCGGTTGGTTTCGTTGTCTTCCGCGATGAGGATGCGAAGCTTTCGGGCACCGCGTTTCGCCAACCGCTGGTAGTGATCCGCGAGCGAGATGACATTATTCGGTAATCGACGCTCGCTGCGCGCTGCATGGATCAAGTTCGACAGATATGTCCTCGACAACGGGGAAAAAAGAACTGCTGAATAGCCTTCGTCGAAACGAACCCGTTCGTCATCTACATCCTTGTCCGCATTCACCAACACGAGAGCAGCCTGCCCGGCACGTGCTTGGGCACGTGTCACTGCCGCCAGCTGCGCCAGCTCCAGATCCAGCTCGCCGGCCACGGCTAACACTAGAGTAAACGGCCGCGCTTGAGCGGAGTCGCCAGATAAGGCCGCGGCAGCTGTTGCGGCTGTCGGCACCGCCTTGAAATCAGCACCCCAGGAAGCAAGCTGTCCGCCAAGGCCCGTGGATACATGGCCCCTTCCGACAACGAGTATGCGCTCGTCTTCAACACTTGCTACCGCCTCCTCAGAAGGACATTTCGGAGGTAAAACCGGCAGCTCAAACCAAAACAGCGTGCCGCTGCCGGCCTCGCTTTGTACGCCGATCCTGCCGCCCATGAGATTGACGAGCTGGCGCGCAATCGCTATTCCCAACCCCGTGCCGCCAAAGCGCCGCGTGGTTGAGCTATCGGCCTGCTGAAAGCTTTCGAATATCCGTAGATGATGTTGCCGGGGAATGCCAATTCCCGTATCCTCTACCTCAAATCGCAGCAGACAATTGGCATTATCACTTGAAGGGCGAGAGACCGGTTTGATGCGCAGCTCGACCCATCCGCGCTCGGTAAACTTTACAGCGTTACCCAGGAGATTCGTCAACACCTGTCGAACGTGCAGCGGATCCGCCCGAACCATGAAAGGCACCTGGACGTCGATATTCATCCGCACCCTGACGCCCTTCCGCTCTGCGAGCGACTTGAAGATGTGGACCGTATCCGCGGCGAGCTGATGCAGGTCGAAGTCCGTTTCGTCAATGTCGATCCGGCCAGCCTCGATCTTGGAAAAATCGAGAACGTCTTCGATAACCCCAAGAAGCGCCGTCGCGGATGACTGAATGGACCGCGCGATATCCCGTAGCTTCGGATCTATGGGAGAGTCCAGCAGGAGGTCGCTCATTCCGATGACCCCGTTGAGCGGGGTGCGGAGCTCATGACTCATCCTCGCGAGAAACTTGCTCTTGGCGTCACTGGCCTCCCGTGCCCTCCGGGCTGCATCATTGAGCTTCTCGATCAGAGTCCAGGCATACGCCGGGATAGCCAAGAGCACGAGCAGCAAGCTGGTTGCAATTTCCGGGTGCTGCCGCCAGAAGTCTGAAACGAGGAAAACGGTCGAAAACCCTGTCACGCTGAGAATGGTCGATGCTGCGAGATAGCGCCGGCCGTACCGGAAACCGTTACCCAATATGACCCAAAGATAGACCGCAAAGAGCCATATGGTTCCCTCCCTGCCGAGGGCCATCAACGCGGTTGTGGCCGATAGATCGAGTACAAGACCGCAGCTGCGCCGAAAGGCCGACGCCCGCGGTCGCATCAGGATGTCGGCGAATATCAATGCCGCCGCCACCATGAAGCCATATGCGACCGCCGGGATAATGGTTGTCCAAACGGGGTCGTTCGAGGTCGCCCCGCGGACCACTAAGTAAGCGCTGCTCAGCAGCCCAACGCACAGACGGATCAGCGCCTGCTCGTGTTCGCTGTCGGAGCGTCCGTGCAGCCGTGTGCGTATCGTCGGGATAGGAGCAAGCCAACGACTGCGCCGGTCGTCAGTGTCAACGGCGGGAATCATGCGGTCCTCGAGCTGGACTCGACTGTCGCCCCGCCCAAGCCAACGCCTGAAGGCCTTTCGTTTGTCTCCGCGTCACTTAAGGCTTGCTGCACCTTGTCCACGTCCGGCCGACGGCTCAAAAATGCCTCGACGCACGCAGGATCGAACTGGGAGCCCGAGCGTTGACAGATATAGTCGATGGCTTCGGATGCCGGCCAAGGCCCTTTGTAGGGGCGCACAGAGGTCAGGGCATCATAGACGTCGCACACTGCGACGACGCGGGCCGGCAGCGGAATTGCGTCGCCCTGAAGGCCCTGAGGATATCCCGACCCGTCGTATCGCTCGTGGTGGCTCAAGGCGATCGTGGCTCCGAGTAGTACCCAACGCGACGGGCTGTCCTTCAGAATTTCATACCCGATGCGCGTATGGGTCTTCATCACATCGAACTCCGCTTCGTTCAGGGGCGCATCTTTCAGCAGGATCCCGTCCGGAATGCCGATCTTTCCGATGTCGTGCATGGGTGCCGCGAGCTCGATGTCCTCACACACCGCCATCGGCAGGCTCAGACCTTCCGCGATTAGGCGGCTGTAACGCGCCATCCGAAGCACGTGGTTACCTGTCGATTCATCCCGATATTCTCCAGCCTTGCCAAGCCGAAGCAGGGTATCGCGCTCGCGAGCCTGCACCTCCCGAGTGGCAATGGCGACTTGGTCCTCGAGCCATTTGGCCCGATTGCGGATGATCAGCTGTTGTTTCCGCAAAGTCAGCAGGTTACGGCAGCGGGCGCGACATTCGTACTGATCGATCGGCCGGCTGAGGAAGTCTGTAGCCCCGGCGTCCAGGGCTGCGTAACGGATGCGGACGTCTTCCACCACAGTCACGACGATGATCGGAATGTCTGAACAGGCGGGAATGCTGCGCACGTGACGGATGAGCCCTATGCCATCCATCGCAGGCATCTTGTAGTCCGTCACGACAAGGTCCGTCGGCTGGGACCGGATCCAGCTCAGCGCCTTGAACGGATCGCTGAAGGTTCGGACCTCAAGATCTTCGTCGACACCGCGAATCACCTGCTCGAGAATCCGGCGGCCCGTTGACTGGTCATCGACGATGACCACAGACGACTTCTTCCCCCAGAGCGATTCTCTTGTCATAACCCCCCCTTCGGCTGCCCAGTCGGCCTTCCCTCCAATCCCAAATTTACCGCACTGGCCCCTATAAGTCTTGACTGCAATCCCGCATCTTTGTAGTGGCAATGCTGCAACTCGGGCTCGCAGCTGCCGACGGGCTACCGGGAACCCCTGGCAGTCTCCTCCCGACAACGCGAATTGTCGCCTGCGGCTCGGCACCGTTCGCTCACCAGTTCCCGTGCTTGTCCCCAGTGGGCCCGCAAGCTACGCGTGGGCACCATCGGAGCCGCGATCGCCTCGGCGCTTACAGGTTTCCTGTCCCTCCGGTGGTGGCAGATGCCCCTGGTTTTCGTCGCGCTGGTCCTGGTCGTCTCGGGCCCCTCGATGCTGCTGGCCCACTGCAGTCTGAGGGCACGCAACCTCGGTCCCATCGGACAGCAGGACTCGGATGACTAGCCGCAGACCTGCTCGACCACCAGCCTGTTCTTGACCCGCCTGCTTCGCCCGGCACAGGAGGTGGTCTGCTACCCGTCGCGCGCGTATCTTCAGGAGCATCAAGGACTCCCGAAGCCAGGCTCGAT
>Ga0307440_1000570_pt1 | contig 18211 bp, 15 predicted proteins | sample SalMarWE160410MG_FD_202150 | JGI IMG/M metagenome (GOLD analysis project Ga0307440, IMG submission 202150) | Salt marsh sediment microbial communities from the Plum Island Ecosystem LTER, Massachusetts, United States - WE1604-10 | ecosystem: Environmental > Aquatic > Marine > Intertidal zone >... | reverse complement strand
GGACGAAGATGTCCGGGTTCTCTTTATCTCCGGGGCTTCGGCTGTCGGTGAGGTCTATCGGAAACAACACACCGCTTTTGACAAACTCTTTTTTGCAGGTCCCGGCGGCATGCCTGCGGCCGTCGTGTTCGAGGACGCCGATGTCCGATCGGCAAGCCGGTTTATTGCCCGGCGGGCGTTTATCAATGCCGGCCAGTACTGCACTACCCTGAAAAAGGCCTACATCCATCGCAGTATTTATGAACCCGTTCGAAATAACATACTGGAGGCGGTTCAACACATGAAGGTTGGAGACCCCTTTGACCCGGATACCGAAATCGGGCCGATCCTGGTAGAGCGCACCCGGAAAATTGTTGAAAATGCTCTTGAAAAATGCCGGCCCGCACACCAGATTACCGGGTCCATCAACGGACAGGTCATCTATCCGCTGGTTCTTGAAACTGAAAACAGCTCGATTCCGGATCTCGAACTCTTTGGCCCGTTTCTGCTGTTAAAACCCTTTAACGATCCCGATGAAGCTGTTTCGGAACTGATTCAAACCCGATACGGTTTTCTGCTGTCTTTTTTCGGATCACCTTCTGAATCGATCTTAACGCGCTTTCATGAAAACTTCGGCATGGTGCATGACAATCCGGATTTTACGTTTACACCGCTGCGGCTCCCCTTTGGGGGAAAAAATGAGAGCGGCTGGATTCTGGAGCGAAAAGGGGATCAGTATATCGAGCGGGACGGGGCGTTTCTATACAGTAAGGAACTGGTCTATTTTGACCAATAACCTAAATCTTTCCTGAAAATTAGGGATACTGTTTCTAAAATCTAACCCTGATTGAGGAAAAGTCGAGGCTTGCCCGCCTTTGGCTGTGATGCCCCAGATTCAAGGCGACCGAGGGTGAAGCTGTAGTTGTCTTCCGCGAACCCTCGGCAACGAAGGAGATGGGGTATTATCGGCTTTTGCTCAATCAGGGTTTTAGGTATTTCACCTTAAGCTTCATAATCCGCTCCAGAGATTTCATTCCTTTGGCTTTCATCGAAGAAGAGCGTCCCTGAATATCGCGTATTTCCTTGAATGCATTTTCGATGTCAGGACCTGCATGGCAGATCAGGGGCATGTCGATTCCTGCCGACAATATCCGCTTGATAGCGGTTTTCAGATCATAATGCTTTTGAACGGCGCCCATATCCAGATCATCGGTCATGACAACGCCGCCGTATCCCATCTGCCCCCGTAACAGATCATCGGCAATGATCTTGGACAGGCTGGCCGGCCAGTCCGGATCGATTCCCTTGTAACGAATATGCGACAGCATGATTCCGGCCACACCATGCGTTATGGCGGCTTTAAAGGGAAGCAGGTCGAATCCCCGGAGGGCATCCATATCGATATCCAGATCCGGAAGCTCAAAATGGGAATCGAGCACGGTCCGGCCGATGCCCGGGAAATGCTTGGCCACTGCCATGATGTTTTCAGCCTGAAGATGTTCGATCACCACACACCCCAGCTCAGACACCCATTTAGGATCATGGCCGAATGCCCGGTCCGCCATGACGCTGTTGACATCTTTCGACGCCACATCCATCACCGGCGCCAGATTCATGTTGATACCCACGCCGGACAGCTCTTTTGCCGTTGTTTCAGCAAAGAAGACGGCATCCTCGATCCTTTTCATTGCAGGATTTCCCGGAAAACGCGTAAACGGTTCTTTGAGGCGGGCGACTTTTCCGCCTTCCTGGTCAGCGGCAATCAATAACGGCGGCTGGCCCACGGACCGCGCATACGCCTGCATTGAAACGCACAGGTCTTTGATCTGTTCCGGATCGATGATGTTTCCGGCAAAGAGGATAATACCCCCCACTTTTAGCGTGTCGATAAGAAACTCGAGTTCGGCATTCAATTCGATGCCGTCGAATCCTGCCATCAGGCGCTGTCCCGCACACTGTTCGGGTGTAAATGCGGTAATGTTCATTGATTCTATTTTCTCTTTCCTCTTTTCTATTTCCTAATCCCTATGCCCTTTCAGCGTTGAGCATTGAGCTTCCCAGCTTCCCGGCTTTCAGCTCAGACACGAATCAGTACCATCCCTGTCCACTCCTTTTCATCCGCTTTCCAGGTGCATTTAAATCCGTTCCGGGTAAACCCGCTTAAAAGATTTTCAACTTCATAAGATCTGATTCCCGATACCACCACCACGCCGTTTTTTGGGGTGATTTCGGCCATGTGGGAACAAAGCCGCCTGAGGGTAGGATAACGAAGATTGGCAACAATCATAGCATAGGGTTGTTTGATGTCTACAACCGCGGTATCCGGAATCGCGATTCGATGTTCAAGGCCATTCAGCTCGACGTTGATTTTGGCCTCGTTTCTCGCACAGGGATCGATATCGATCCCGACGGCCCCCGGCATTCCCAGTAATACGGCGGCCATGGCCAAAACCCCGGATCCCGTACCGATATCCAGAGCCCGTGAATTTTCGGCCGTGAGAATGTCCCGGTTTGCGGTTAATGCCGCTTCTATCCCCAGAATTGCCAATCGGGTGGTGGGGTGGTCCCCGAATCCGAACGAAGCGCCTTTTAAAATTTCGATAACGATATCCTGGGGAGCCGGCTCAAAAACCGTGTCCGGCGGCTTCAGAATCACACGATTTGAAATTCGAACGGGTCTTTCGTAAGATTTCTCGATAAACGAACATCCGAATTGATAGGTGTACTTAATATCACGGTTTGAAACCAGATCCCTGATCATGGCTTTCAGGGTTTTTGCATCCGCGATATTGTTGCCACACAGCTGTTTTTTGAGTCTGCCGGGCGTCAGCCTTTGTTTGGATTCTTCGACCATGGCCAGCACTTCCCGGCGGAGCGTTTCGGGATCTTGTTTCGGATTTTCACAGGTTTTGAAAGGCAAGGTCTTCATCCTTATCTATAAGTCATCTCAAAAAAGTCTTTTCGGCCGATATCGGCGTTGAGCCCTCGTCCCAAGTCCTCGACATACTTGAGTATGCCTGCGGGTTGACCCTCGGCCTCGTCTTGATCTCGACCGAAAATCCTAATTTTGAGATGACTTCTAATATCGGCCCAATTGATACTTTCTGACCGCCCGTTCGTGTTCTCTGAAGTTGGTCGAAAAATAGTGGGTGCCGTCTTTCTTGGAAACAAAGTACAGATATTTGGTATGTGCCGGATAAAGCGCCGCCGCAATGGCTTTGACGCCGCAATTTGAAATCGGTCCGGGAGGAAGCCCTCTCATGGTGTACGTGTTGTATGGTGTCGGTCTTTTTAAATCCTTTCGGGTAATATTCCCATTATAATCCTCGATGCCGTAAATGACCGTGGGATCGCTCTCCAGACGCATCTTTCTTTTCAGCCGGTTATGAAAAACAGAGGAAATAATGGGACGTTCCCTGGCAACGCCGGTCTCCTTTTCGATAATCGATGCCAGGGTGATCACCTGGTGAACCGTCATGCCAACGGCTTTGGCCCGATTTTCCCATTTTACCGTAAAAACCTCCCTGAACCGCTTGATCATGGCGCGTATGATATCTTTCGGCGTCGCATCTATGGCAAAGTAATAGGTGTCCGGAAAGAGATATCCTTCAAAGGTTTGGGCATCGATCCCCATGGCATGTACGAATTCGGGATCGGTGGCGGTCTTGAAAAAATCCGCCTCGGTTCCGAATCCCGCGGCCTGAACAGCCCGTGAAACCTGCATTAAATTGTATCCTTCGGGTATGGTCAGCCGGTGCAGCAGCACTTTCCCTTCCACCATGGTTTGGAGTATTTTTTCCGGCGTCATGGCATTGGAAAGCATATATTCGCCGGCCTTGATATGTTTATCATAACCGTGGAAGCGTGCAAACAATCTGAATTTGAATGGATGACGAATCAAACCTTGGTTATACAGCATGGTCGAGAGCGCTTTGAATCCCTGGCCCGATCGAACCATAACCGCCCGTTCGATCGATCCTTTACCGGCCGGTGTATTGGCGTCGGCAACGATATTCAGATGAACGCCGGCGACAACCGCCAATAGCAAAAACAATATGAGCGAAACAGCAAAACTCAGTTTCTTCAACGTTAATATGCTCCCTTAATGAAAAGTCCACTTATTTTATTCCAAATGAACATGAATTGTCAAAGAAGAACGGTCATCGCTTTGGACTGGCGTGATGGGTATTTTTTGTTAGATCGTTTAAATCGCTTGATTTTATGACCCAAATGTTTATGATTTGTTAATGAATATGGAACGCAAACCAAAGGAAATTTATCAGGGATTTGAGCAAGGTCCTATCCGTCCCCCCAGCGAGGCCGAGAGCCTCCTTGTCCGTGTCACACGGAACTGCCCATGGAACCGGTGTACTTTCTGTCCGGTCTACAAAGGCTCCCGGTTTTCCATCCGGCCCAAGGATCATGTGATCAAAGATATCGATTCGGTATCCCGAAGCGTAGAGATCATCCAACAAACGGCCCGTGAAAAGGAAAAGGCTTCCCCGGCCCAAATTCGTAAAACTGCCGGAAACGACCCGCATTTGGACCCCCGCGCCTTTAACGCCGCTTTGAACTGGGCCGCCGGCGGAATGCGATCGGTGTTTATCCAGGACGCCAACAGTTTGATTATCAAACCTTCGGACCTGGTGGAAATCCTGACCCATCTCAAAGCGCGTTTTCCCTGGATCGAGCGGATCACGTCCTATGCCCGTTCCCATACCATTTCCCGAATCAGCGATGACAATTTGAAAGCCATAAAAAACGCGGGCTTAAACCGAATTCATATCGGTCTTGAATCCGGTTCGGACGCTGTACTGAAGATGACCCAAAAAGGGGTGACCAAAGAAACCCACATCAAAGCGGGTCTCAAGGTCAAAAAAGCCGGCATGGAATTGTCCGAGTATGTCATGCCGGGACTTGGCGGCAAAACCTTTTCCAGGGAACATGCCGTTGAAACCGCCGATGCCCTGAATCGAATCAACCCGGATTTTATCAGGCTCAGAACCCTTGCCATTCCCGACAGCGTGCCGCTGTTTGACAACTTCGAATCCGGAAGTTTTGAAAAATGCACGGATCTGATGATGGCCGAAGAAACGCTGCTTTTCATCGAATCCTTAAACGGCATTACCAGTGTGGTAAAAAGCGACCATATCCTGAACCTCTTTCAAGACCTGGAAGGGAAATTGCCGGAAGACAAGGAAAACATACTCGATATGCTCCGCAGGTTTCTGGCCATGACGCCGGACCGGCAATGCATCTATCAGGTGGGGAGAAGGCTCGGATTTTTTTCCGGTTTGCTTGACATGCAAAATCCCCGGCGCCTGGAAAGAGCTGAAAAGGCCTGCAAAAATTTCGGCATTACACCGGAGAACGTGGATGGGATGGTGGATGAGTTGATGAAAAGATTCATATAGATGCAGTACAAAGCAAATTCTTATTTTTTAACTCAAATATGACAGCTAAAAGGAGTGCACATGACCGACAAAAGCGGAGTGATTGCTTATTCTGAGGATGGAAATCTTGTGGTTCCGGATTTTCCGGTGATTCCTTTTATCGAAGGCGACGGCATCGGGCCCGATATCTGGCGGGCCGCCCGGCGAGTGATGGATGCAGCCGTTTCCAGCGCCTTCGGAGACCAGCGTAAAATTCAGTGGATGGAGGTGTTGGCCGGTGAAAAAGCCTTCAACAAAACCCAATCCTGGCTTCCCAATGACACCCTGGAAGCCATCAAAACCTATCGCGTGGCCATTAAAGGACCGCTGACCACTCCCGTGGGTGAAGGCATCCGGAGCATCAACGTCGGCCTGAGACAGGAGCTGGATCTTTATGCCTGCGTCCGTCCGGTGAAATATATTGAGGGCATTCCGAGCCCCATGGTCAAACCCTCGGACGTGGACATGGTTATTTTCAGGGAAAATACCGAAGATGTCTACATGGGTCTCGAGTGGAAAGCAGGTTCCGCCATTGCCCAGAAAATCATTGACCTGGTCAAGGCCGAAGACGGCCGAACCATTCGGCCCGATTCCGGGGTGGGCATAAAACCCATCAGCCGCTTCGGCACCCGACGGCTGGTTCGCATGGCCATTGAATATGCCTTTGCCCATGGAAAAAGGAGCGTTACCATCGTTCACAAAGGCAACATCATGAAATTCACCGAAGGTGCGTTTCGAACCTGGGGGTATGACGTTGCACAAGAAGAATTCGGAGACCGGATTATTACCGAAGATCTGCTGTGGGAAAAACACGGGGGCAAAATTCCACCGGATAAAGTCTTGATCAAAGACCGTATTGCTGATGCCATGTTCCAACAGATCCTGTTGCGTCCTTCGGAGTACGATGTGCTGGCCATGCCCAACCTCAACGGGGACTACATGTCCGATGCCCTGTCCGCCATGGTCGGAGGGCTCGGTCTGGCGCCGGGTGCAAATATCGGCGACGGCATCGCCCTTTTCGAAGCCACCCATGGAACAGCGCCGAAATATGCGGGACAGGATAAGGTGAATCCCGGGTCCTTGATTCTTTCCGGCGCCATGATGCTCGAATATCTCGGATGGCAAACAGCCGCGGACAATATTCGCAAAGGCCTGGCAAAGGCTGTGGCCAATAAACGGGTGACGTATGATCTGGCCCGGCAGATGGACGGCGCGACGGAAGTCAAATGCTCTGAGTTTGCCGAAGAAATCGTTCGTCAGATGTAAGTATATTTTTGCTATGGATCACAGCATCGAACTGAGATACGGCGCGCAAATCATCCCCCTGTCCCTTTCGGAACAGGCGGATATTTTTCAGATCCGGGAACCGGACCAAAAAATAACGCCGTCGCTGTTTTCATCGAGACTGGAAGCCGGACTCCAACGAATGCGTCCGGATCTATCGGATGTCTCCATTGTTGTCGGTGATAAAACCCGGCTGTGCGGTTACCCGGAGTATCTGCCGGTACTTGTAAAGACACTGGAGGATTTTGGAGTCCGTCGGAACCGACTGACCGTTTTCATCGCCTACGGCACCCATGCGCGCCAATCAGACGATGAATGCCGCGCGGCTTATGGAGATGTTTATGAAAATCTCCGGTTCATCCATCACGACTGCACGGATGACCGCTGCTTTTCGAATGTGGGAAAAACCGCCGGAGGCACGCGGGTTCGAATTCGCAAAGATATTCTTGACACAACGTTTCTGGTGACGTTCGGCGCAATTTCCCATCATTATTTTGCCGGCTATGGCGGCGGTCGAAAGCTGGTTTTTCCGGGGCTCGGCCACCGGGAATCCATCTACCACAACCATGGACTTTTTCTGGATCGAGATCGCCGTACCCTTTCATTGCACTGCCGGTCCGGCGTGCTGGACCGAAATCCGCTGGCCGAAGATTTGGCGGAATTTGAAACATTCCGGCCTGCGGATCTGGCCGTCCACGGCATCCTCGACAGCAAGGGCCGGGTTTGCGATCTGATGCCGGGAAGCGGAACCGGTCATTTCCGAAACGCGTGCGCTATGCACGGGAAAAACTGCGAAATTGCCACTGACCGGGAATACGGTCTTGTCATCGCTTCCGGCGGAGGATTTCCAAAGGATATCAATTTTATCCAAAGTCACAAAGCCATTGAAAATGCGTCAAAATTCGTTCGGGACAACGGCACCCTGATTGTTTTGGCCCAATGCGCGGACGGCATCGGATCCAGCACCTTTCTGCCCTGGTTTGGCATGGGGGGTTGGGAAACAGCATTTGACAAACTGGCGACAAATTATGAAGGCAACGGCGGCACGGCCCTTTCCATGATGGCCAAATCGCAGCGCATCCGGATTTTTATGGTTACGGATCTCGATGAAAAACGCTGCCGTACCATCGGCGTTGAAAAAATTTCCGTGGATCAGGCGAAAACATTCATAAACGGATCAGCCGGACCCCTCGCAGCCATCCCCAATGCCGGTATGCTGGTTAAAATTTCAGTAGAGACGCGATAACGATGGTCGATCACGTCCCGTTCCGGCCCAATCAATCCTGGTGAGCCTGGCAGTGTTGGGGCGCCCGGCAAGATTTCGTATGTGATGCCTTGAGTTTATCTTATTGGTTGTAATTTTAAAAATATTTATTTATAAAATACTAGCTTTTGATTTCTATTTTCCATCGGAGATCAAAAGCTATTGTATTTTAAAACAAAATTTTGCTTTAGGATTGCGTTTTCCTCCCAGTCCGAATAAAGGATGAATATCATGAAAGAGTCCGAATCGACGTGCGCACGCTGCACCATAAAATTGTCGGAAAGAATTTGTCGAAACCCTGACGGCAAATCCCTTCCAAACTGTCCGACCCAAGACAAACAGCAGCTGCTTAAAATGTCTCAAGAAGCGTATGAAAAGCCGGCTGTTTCGAAATTCGCGAGACAAGCTTCAATCCAGGAAGCCGAGGGGTACAGCCACAGGGAGCTTGGGTATGACTTTGTCAGGCCCGCCAAACCCCGTATTATAGAGATTATAGAATTTTCAAAAAAAATGAACTACAAACGTATCGGTCTTGCATTTTGTGCCGGTCTGGTCAAAGAAGCCAAAGTGGTTGACCGGCTGTTTTCATCAAATGATTTCGATTTAACATCCGTGATTTGCAAAGTCGGCCGGGTTCCGAAAGAAGCCATTGGCATTCAGGACGATCAAAAGATCGCCATAGGTTGCTTTGAGTCCATGTGCAATCCGATACTGCAGGCGATGGTACTCAATGATGCGAAAACCCAATTCAACGTTTTGCTGGGGTTGTGCGTGGGGCATGATTCTCTTTTCTTACAACACGCCAAAGCGCCTTGTACGGTGCTTGCGGTAAAAGATCGTCTGCTGGGTCATAATCCTTTGGCCGCGATCTATAATATCGACGGGTATTACCGAGCGTTCAAATAGGAGAGTAAGCGTTCGGCATTGATAAACCTGTATTTCCTTGACATTTGGATGCCAAGACAATAACAAGTCAGGAAAATATGGAACGACTATAGAAGAGAGAATTATAGGGAGACTTCATGGAAAAACCTAAGCTAAAAGCGCATATCATAAATCCTGAATGGTGCAAAGGATGCGGTATCTGCGTCCATTTTTGTCCCACAAACGTCCTGGAACTCAATGATAAGGATAAGGTATTTCCAGCTCGGGCGCCAGATTGTATCTGCTGCAGGCTTTGCGAATTCCGATGTCCGGATCTTGCCATTGAAATCGAAATCGAACAGGAAGCGCAATGAAAAAAGATAATATTAAATTTATCCAAGGAAACGAGGCCTGTGTGGAAGGCGCGCTTTACGCAGGGCTCGACTTTTTTGCCGGTTATCCCATTACGCCTTCCACGGAAATCGCCGAACTGCTGTCCCTCCGGCTGCCCCAAAAAGGCGGCAAGTTTATTCAGATGGAAGACGAAATTGCATCCATGTGCGCCATCATCGGTGCGTCTCTGACGGGCAACAAGGTCATGACCGCCACCAGCGGCCCCGGGTTTTCCCTGATGCAGGAAGCTTTGGGGTATGCCGTCATGGCTGAAATTCCCTGTGTGGTCGTCAATGTCCAGCGCGGCGGACCTTCCACCGGAATCCCGACCCATGTCAGCCAGGGAGATGTGAATCAGGCGCGGTGGGGAACCCACGGCGATCATGCCATTGTTACCATTACCGCGTCCAATCACCAGGATGTGTTTAAAACCACTGTTGATGCGTTCAATATTTCAGAAACCTACCGGACACCGGTCATCCTCTTATACGACGAGGTCGTCGGCCACATGAGGGAACGGCTGGTTGTGCCCAAAAAAGGTGAACTGCCGCTGGCGCAGCGACTGAGGACATCGGTAAAGGAAGGCGTCGACTATCATCCTTACCTGCCCAGGGAAGACGGACGTCTTCCCATGTCCGACTTCGGCGCCGTTCATCGGTACAACGTTACCGGGCTGTTCCATGACATGTGGGGATTCCCCTCGGATAACCCGGATATCGTACACGGTCTTCTCCGCCATTTGGTGGATAAGATTCAAAACAATGTTCACGAGATTACCCGCTATAGGGAATACCACTTAAAAGATGCCGAGATTGTCCTGGTCTCATACGGATCCTCGGCCCGATCCGCCAATCATGTGGTGGTCAGCAGAAGAGCAAGGGGCGAAAGACTGGGCATTTTGGAACTCCAGACTTTATGGCCGTTTCCCTATGATCTTGTCCGGGAGAAGTGCGCCAACGCAAAATATGTCGTGGTAGTGGAAATGAACATGGGCCAAATCATGGAGGAAGTCCGGAGGGCCGTGGACCGGCCCGAAAAAGTCTTTCTGGCCAATCGAATCGACGGTTCTTTTATTAAGCCGACGGATATCCGAAGTATACTGCGGCTGATCCAGGGAAAAGGAGTGTAATTCATGGCGGTAAAGGATTATATCAGGGAAAGATTTTTCCCGCATATCTGGTGCCCGGGTTGCGGACACGGCATTGTGATGAACAGCCTTCTAAGAGCTCTGAACGAGCTTGGGATGAGCAAAAATGAAATCGTCATGGTTTCCGGGATTGGATGTTCAGCCCGTATCTCGGGATATCTCGACTTTCATACGCTCCATACTCTTCACGGACGGGCGCTGGCGTTTGCCACCGGCGTTAAGATGAGCCGGCCCGAGTTGAACCTGATTGTCCCCATGGGAGACGGAGATGCCCTGGCCATCGGCGGAAATCATTTCATTCACGCCGCCCGGCGAAATATCGATTTAACGGCTATCGTCATGAACAACCGCATCTATGGAATGACCGGCGGACAATATTCCCCCCTTTCGGGATATGGCACCATGGCCACCACAGCCCCTTACACCAATATCGACCACGCCTTTGACACCGTAGAATTGGCCACGGCGGCGGGTGCTACTTTTGTCGCCCGAAGCACCACTTACCATGTTCAGCAACTGACCAAGATTTTAAAACAGGCCGTTTTGCATGAAGGGTTTTCAGTGGTGGAAATCCTGACCCAGTGCCCGACCTATTTTGGCAGAAAGAACCGTGTCGGGGGTGCCGTCGAGATGATGGAGTCATATAAAAAGAATACCACGTCCATTGGATCCAAAGCCAAAAAAGAAAACCCGGACCTGATAGAAAGAGGCATTTTCGTTCAGAAAGAAATGCCGGAATATTGCGATGAATATGATAAAGTGATCGAAAGGGCAAAGGCTAAAATAGCCAACGAATAAAAAGGAATCAAAAATGGAACGATGCAGATTGGTATTTTCCGGATCCGGCGGACAGGGCGTGATTACCGCGGCCATCATCCTGGCCGAGGCCGCCGTACTCTATGAAAACCTCATGGCGGTGCAATCCCAGGTTTACGGACCGGCTGCCAGGGGAGGCGCCACCCGCACCGACGTTATTATTTCCGATTCGAACATCAATTTTCCCAAGGTCATCCAGCCCAATGTACTGGTCTGTCTGACCCAGGAAGCCTACAACAAATTTTATCCCATTATACGTCCCGGCGGACTGTTGATTACGGACAACCGGTTCGTGAAAATCCAGAGAAAGGTGGATGCGCAGCAAAAAGAACTCCCCATGTACCGGCGCGTCATGGAAAATATCGGTAAACCCATTGTGTTCAATATCTGTATGCTGGGCGCGGTGGTTGGATTGACCAAACTCGTAAAATCCGAGTCCATCATGGAGGTGTTGAAAGAGAGAATTCCGTCCGGATTTTTAAAGATGAACCAGGAAGCCCTCGATCTGGGAATGCAGCTGGCAGAAGTTGTTGCAAACTGAGTTGAATTAAGGTTCAAAGATGTTTCAAGACCCGCCCTCTTCTCCACTCGATACACCGTTCGCCGGATTGTACATCCATATCCCTTTTTGTTTTAAAAAATGTCCCTATTGTGATTTTTATTCCATAACCGATCCGTCGCTTCAGCCCCGGTTCCGGGATGCTTTGATTTCCGAAATGAACATGGTCGATAAAAACGATTTGGTATACGACACCCTGTACATCGGCGGCGGTACACCGTCGGTTCTTGACGATGCGATTTTAAAAAAAGTCATCGACACTGCCGGACAATGTTTCAATATCTTATCCGATGCCGAAACCACCCTCGAAGTCAATCCCGGCACGGTAACGATGAGACAGTTAAAAAATTATCGGCAGGCCGGCATCAACCGGATCAGCATCGGCATCCAGTCCTTCAATCCGGAAAACCTTGACTTTTTAGGAAGAATCCATTCTGTCCAAGAAGCTGAAAACGCAGTAAAATGGGCCCAAAAGGCTGGATTTGAAAATATCGGACTCGATCTGATATACGGAATACCCGGCCAGACCGACAAATTATGGCTCAAGGATTTGCAAACAGCCGTGGATTTAAGGCCGCAGCACCTTTCCTGTTACATGCTCTCTTATGAACCGGGCACCCCCCTGCACATGGATCTTCAAAACCGGGCTTTCACCCCCCTTCCCGAGCAGCGGATCTGCGAGCTGTATGAGATTGCCGTAACGTTTTTAAACACTCACCATTATGTTCAGTATGAAACGTCAAACTTTGCCCGGAAAGATGCCGGCAGCCGCGGCACCCAAAGCGTTTTGACATATGCCTCGCGGCACAATATGAAATACTGGAATTTTGTCCCGTATACCGGGCTTGGCCCTTCGGCCCATTCGTTCATGGATCAAAAGCGACTCTGGAATCATTCGAGCGTTGAAAAATATATTGAAGAACTTTCGGCAGGCAGGCTTCCGCGTGCGGGAGAGGAATTGTTGAACCGGGAACAACAGTGGATGGAAAATGTCTATCTGGGCTTGCGGCAAACCAAAGGGATCGCCGTTGATGCAATTGAGAAAAAGTTCGGTATAAACTTCAACGCCCGGTACGCCGGGGTTATTGCGGATCTTGAAGAAAAAGGTCTGATCAAATCGTCCAAAGAACGCTGCGCGCTGACTTCCAGGGGGATGTTGTATCTGGATGCAATCGCTGGCATGTTCATATAAAATTGCTTTGCAATTTTATGTTGATAAGGTTTTAATAAGAACGCCCATATAGAATCTGGCGTGGCTCAAGGGTGCGGCCATATTTGCGCGATGATTGGCCAGGATGCCGCTAAGGGAGCTGTTGGTGATGATCCACGGATCGATTTCCGATGCCTCACGGCACGATTCAATGGCATGATGGATCGTATCGACCCCCCGTCGGGAATCGATGATCGATCTGAAATCTATAAGGACGCCTTCAAGAATGGTGCCCATGGCGCTGGCCACCCCTTTGGCATAGAAAAAGTAGTCATCGGCCTTAAAAAAACTCACCGAACTGCCGTCATCCTCTTTGGTTTTAACCAGATTTTCCTCGCAGCTTCCCAGCAAGTCTTCGAAATCCATCAGCAAAGGAATTAAATTATCGGTCCGGGTGTGAAATTTGGCCTCTCCTTTTTCAAGTTTCCCTATATATAACCTGAGTTCATGAAGGCTGGCGTTGTATTTGGTTTCAGGGGACGGAAACCAGTATTTGCGGGCCTTGATCATCAACCAGTTCATGCCGTTTTCAAGATTCTCGTCAAAAGCTGCGTTGGCGCCGGTTCTGGATATACGTTCGGCCAGGGCAACCACGGTGCGCCGGGTAACCTCAAGGACCCCCAACTGATAATTATTGACGTTGTCCGTGAAATCCAAAATGTCATTGGGACGCCATCCATAAAACCTTTCATTCAGTTCATAATTAAGGGGCTCTATGGCGGCTTCCACAAACGCCACCCCAACGGCTTTGGGTTTTGATTCCTCGGCTTGCGGCGCTTTGTGCGCCGTTTCTTTTTGTGCTTCGGCCATTGTTTTCCCGTGCGCTGCAACTTCAGGATGTTCGGTTTTCTTCTCGGCGGTTTCGTGGGAAAGCGCCGCCGGCTCATGCGTTGGCGCTTGGGCCTTGGTTGACGGAGCCGGAGTCTCGTGTGCAGGCGCTTGCGCCTCGTCTGCCGACCCCGCCATTTCATGGGACGGGGCCTGACCGGATTTCGGGGCATTTTCAGTTTCCTGCATGGCCAGATCAATGACCTGATCCGCCTTGATCACGCCCACGAGCTTGTCCGCGTCGTCGACGACCGGTATGGACGGCAACCGGTGCCGGTCAATGAGTGATTTGACCCTTTTGGTTTCAATGCCGGTGCGGACGGAGTGTGAATCTGTGCTCATAAAATCTTTGAGCGGCGATTCAGGGGAAGCGAACAGCAATTGGTTCATGGTCACGATGCCGACCAGGGTTTGGTTTTCATCCACCACAAACAATTGGTCCGGCTGCTTTATTCCCCGGCGGGTGTTTCTGAGATGTTCCATGGCTTCATTGGCGGTCAGATCCTTGTCCAGCGCAACAAAATCCATTGTCATGATACTGCCGGCGGTATCTTTGCCATATGCCAAAGGGCCGGTTGCGGCTTCATGGCCTTTTTGCGCTATTGCGGTGCCTGACGGTTTTTTTTCTCCACCTTCTTGCAAAACGTCCGGCAGCGGGCTGTTTTGGGGAGATTCTTGGGCCAGCTGATCTTCGTATTTCTGTGCCGTCCGAATTTCAGCAGATTTTTCGAAATACCCGATCGCGACGCCAATGACCCATATGGCGACGACGCCTACCAGGGTAAAAATAATGATGCGTTTGGCGGCAAATCGTTTAAATTCGGACTTATGGGTATGATCATTTTCATCGGGAATTGGATTTTCCATAATCTCTCCGTTTAGGGTTTTGGGTTTGTCTCATTTATATCGTGCCCAGCCAGAAATTGTAGATTTTGGTTTAGGGCAAGGCCGCAGCGTTTTTGAAACCACAGGCGTAGCCCGCGCTACGTCGAGGATTGCAAAAAAGCGAGAATGCCGCCCCGAGCCAAAAGATGCCGTTTATAGATGGGCACTAAGATCTTTATTGATATTGAGAATAAATTTCAAGGAAAATATTAACCTGAACCTTGCACGAGCCTGAGGCTTTCATGCAAATATTACCCAGATGACTTTGCACGAGCCTGAGGCTTTCATTCAAAATCATCTATTGCGTAATTTACGAATATCCCCGATCCGGATGGTGACATTCTGGGCGTCGAAATATTCGATCAATGGTATCAGATACTTGCGGGAAACTCCGGTCATTTCCTTGAACTGGGGTGTTGACATTTCTCCATGGATTGTAAGGAATTCGACCAGCTTCTGCTGCAAATCTTTGACGGCATCGGCATAAAAATAAAGATCTTCTTTGGCTTTCACAATCAATCCCTGGTCCACAAGAAGCCTGATGACATCTTTGGCCAGGGAATCCTCGATCTCGAAATTTTTTTTGAGCTCTTTAAAATACGGCGGGGTCAGCCCGTTTTCGCGGTAGGCATTCAGCACCTTGTCTCTGATATCCGCCTGATCCACCCCCAGTGAAACCTTGTGTGAGGACAGGCGAACCGAATTGTCCTCACTCACGACACTTTTGTCTTTGATCATCTGATTGAGCATCAGATTAAACAGCCTTGAGTTCAGCAAATCCGGGAATTTGGATTTCAACTCTTCTTTTGACATCCCGGTTTTTAAAGGATTGGCTTTATGAAAGCCGCTTAAATACTGGGATGTTTCCGATTTGAACGTATCAAAGCTCTTGCTGTGGATGTATGTCTGGTTTTCCTTGTCCGCCAGAATGATTGTTCGCTTTGACAACAGGTTCTGAATGATTTGTTGGAGCTGTTTTTCATGCAGGCTGGTCATTATTTTCAGATCGGCATAAGCAAGCCCCCGGTACCCGGATTCCTGTACATGATACAATATGATCTCTTCGGGATCATGGGTCATCAATCCCTTCACCCCTTCGATGACATCAGGTCTGAACCGCTTGTGCTTTTGCGGGATCGGATTGAGAACGGTCCCGCCGCCGATGGTACGCACCGGAGAGTAGCTCCGGATCACAAAGTGATCGTCTTTGATGACCGTCACCGGCGAATCGAGCCGAATCTGGGAAAGGGTGGTTTCACCGGGAGCCAGCTCCTCCCGATCGATGAGGATGATAATCCCGAGCACCTCATTGGTACCGCTATGAAACCTCGCCCGGGTCCGATTTTTAAGGGGCTTTTTGTTGCTGCCCAGATAATTCATTGTAACGTCGATCATATAACTCGGTTTCAACGCGCCGGGATTCGACAACACATCGCCGCGATTGACAACCGCCTTCTCGAGCCCTTGAAAGTTGATGGCGGTTCTCATACCGGCTTCGGCTTTGGCAACGCTTTGATTATGAACCTGGAGGCCCCGGACCTTGGACGAGATCCTCGAAGGATACAGCATCACCATATCCCCCACCTGGACTTGACCTGAAATCAGCGTACCGGTAATCACGGTGCCGAATCCCTTCATGGTAAACACCCGGTCCACCGGCAGCCGGAACAAACTGGAAGGCGGCCGTCCGGGCAACTCGGCGCTCAACTCATCCAGGGTTTTGATGAATTCCGGTATGCCGGCGCCGGTGACCGAGGAAACCGGCACAATGGGAGCACCTTCCAAAAATGTTCCCCTGACAAAATCCCGAACATCCTCCACAACCAGCTCCAGCCATTCTTCATCCACAAGATCGGTTTTGGTCAAAACAACCAACCCGTGCCGGACCTCCAGCAGGGAGCAGATTTCCATATGTTCCCGGGTCTGGGGCATGACCCCCTCGTCCGCGGCAATCACCATGGCAACGATATCGATGCCGGTGGCGCCGGCCACCATGTTTTTGACGAATTTTTCATGGCCCGGCACATCGACGATACCCAGCCGCTGGCCGCCGGGAAGATCCAGAAAGGCGAATCCGAGTTCAATGGTAATCCCGCGGCGCTTTTCTTCCTTGAGCCGGTCCGTATTGATGCCGGTCAACGCTTTGATCAGCGCCGTCTTCCCATGGTCGATGTGGCCCGCAGTACCGAGGATGATCTGTTTCAATTCAAAGTCTCTCCCTCACTCGAATCAATTTTTAAAAACAACTATTAGACAGGATTAACAGGATTCGCATGATTTTTTTTGGGCCGCCTGAAAGGCGCCTTTTTATTCCTTTGTAAGCTCCTGTTTATAGATTCTAAAGCCTTTTTCAATTTTTATCAGAAAAATTGAACAAAAACTATCCTTGTTATCTTGTAAATCCTGTCAAAAAAGACTGCCTGCTAAGGTTTGTTCTCTCTTTTTTTCCGGAAATATTCCATGACATATGCCATCCCCACCATAAACACCGCAAGGCCTATGGCATAGACAACCTGCACTTTACCGTAAAAAATACGAACTAAAAGCACCGCCATACCAGCACCGACGATCGCTCTGATGATAAATATTTGAAAGGGGGCCATGGAATATCCTTGCCTAACCTGATCGTTTCAAATTATGACATGGTAATATGTATTATAATTTTTGTTTTATTATCGAATTGATATGTTGTTCCTGTGACACGCGCATCTTGCATACAGCGGGCAACACTAACTGCAAAAGCGATGTCACAATTTGAAACCCTTCGGGTTTCCGATCTTACCGCATCTACTGCGTCAGATGCCGTCCCACATAGTTGACTATAGCGGAACAACAGCTTCCTTGTATATGCAGCAACACAGCCAAAGGCGGGCAAGCCTCAAAAATCGCTCAGGTTAGGCCTCATTACATTATTCCGAAACGTTTGAATCGTTATGATCGTTAAACCATCCTAACGTTCTTAACCATCCTAACCATCTAAACGATCTAAACCATCTAAATTTATCCCGTTAAATTCTTCGAAGAAGACAAGCAGAGCGAATTTAACCGGGACCAACATAAGCGCCGACCTTAAAACATACCGCACAAGGTACAAAGAGTCAACCACCACCCGCAACACTCTCCCTTGCGAAGCGGCCGCGCCAGTGCTTTCGATGCTGAACTTGCATCCGGGGTAAACCACCCGGTCTGTTCGGCAAGAGTCATCACCAAGTTTGACCGTAATATTTTCATCCCAAAATCACAAATTGTCTTGAAATGCCCCATACGTTCTGCTAAACGGAGGGATAATATATTTTAACGTGATCTTTGAATACTTGGAACAATTAAGGTATTTTGAATTTTAGGCACCCCAAAGAAATAGGCTTTGCCCCGGTTAAATATTAGATGCAGATTTAACTGGGCAGGCATTTCATGGGGTAAACTTTAGATCACTTTAGCTCACTTTAGGCATTTTAGGCACTTTTGTATGGTGGGTGTAGCTCAGTTGGTAGAGCACCGGGTTGTGGCCCCGGTTGTCGTGGGTTCAAGTCCCATCACTCACCCCATTTTT